>Ga0080013_1005508_pt1 | contig 11761 bp, 18 predicted proteins | sample ETNvirenome_6_85_FD_69236 | JGI IMG/M metagenome (GOLD analysis project Ga0080013, IMG submission 69236) | Marine viral communities from the Pacific Ocean - ETNP_6_85 (SPADES assembly) (version 2) | ecosystem: Environmental > Aquatic > Marine > Oceanic | place: Pacific Ocean | collected 2013-06-19
CACGCTTCATTATCCCCCTCTTCATTTAACAAAATATTATGAAACTGATAAAATAACACTTAGAAATACAGAATATATTTGTAAGCATCTTATAAACTTTCCCATTCATCAAAATTTGAGCCGGGAAGAGGTGAAAAAGATTAGTGGCGTGTTGAAGAGGGTTTTTTAAGTTATGTCTTTTATAATGAATAAAGTTAAAGACCCCAATAAAGAAATGATGGTAAAAAGCCCACACATTGTGTCAGATTTCCCGCCAGACATTGTTACTCTGATGAGAACGCCATGTTTTGACAATGAACACCAATATAAAGGGTCGCCTTCGGACAAACGGCGCTATCATGATTATGTGCTAAAACATATTGATGTAAACAATAGCGGCATGTGGTTAGAGTTCGGAGTTTTTCAAGGTGCTTCTATTAATTATATTTCTCAAAAAACTCAAAAAATTGTTTACGGTTTTGACTCCTTTGAAGGACTACCAGAAGATTGGCATGGAGATACTGAATTTTGTAAAAAGGGGACTTTCGACATGGGGGGTAAATTTCCCAAAGTTAATGAAAACGTAAAATTAATTTCGGGCTGGTTTGAAGAAACTCTTCCCGTTTTTATTGCCGATGAAACTAAGTTTGAGCCTTTTTGCGCCCTTTTACATATAGACTGTGATTTGTATTCTTCTACTAAAACAGTTTTAGATCTCTTGCGACCTACTATTAAAAAGGGCACAATTATTATGTTTGATGAATATTGGTACTTGCACAATGTGATGGATCATGAATACCGGGCTTTTGCGGAGTTTATAGAGGAAAGTGGTTTATCCTATGAATATGTAGCCCATACTGATCGCGGCTGCGCTAGCGTTAAAATTTTATGAACTCTACTTTCATTATAGCGGAGGCGGGTGCCAATCATAATAGGGATTTTGACTTGGCGCTGAAATTGATAGATGCGGCAGTTACAGCCGGATCGGATGCGGTTAAGTTCCAAACCTATTCGTCCGAAACCCTCTATTCAAAAAATACACCTGATTTTTCTTTTCACGCTAACATTCCTGAACTTATTAAAGGGATTGAGTTGCCTAGAGAGTGGCAGAGTAAATTAAAAAAACATTGTGATGATAAAAATATTGAATTCATGTCAACTCCTTTCGATGAGCGCGCTATTGAAGAACTTTATAATCTAGGTGTAAAAAGATATAAGATCGCCGGCTTTGAAGCTACAGATCCTAGATTTGTAAAATTGGTGGCGCAGACTGGGCTGCCGATTATTTTAACGGCTGGCATTGGAACAAACATAGGGATGATAGGCCTTATTAAGAAGTGGATACACGAGGAGAATCCGACTTGTGATTTAACAATTTTACATGGCAACAATGCTTATCCTACGCCTTTCCACGATATAAATTTAGGACAAATAAGACTGATTAAAGAAAATTATCCTAATTTAAAAGTTGGCTTGTCGGATCACACCGAGGGTGTTCTGGTTCCGCCGATCGCCGTTGCTCTTGGCGCCGTTGTTATAGAAAAACACTTTACTCTTAACCGGGCCCTGAAAGGCCCAGATCATCATTTTGCAATTGAACCCGAACAATTAAAACTGATGGTATCAAATATTAGAATTGTAGAAAAGTGTTTGGGTACTAAGGCTTTTATTACTGAAAGCGAAAAACGCGAAATGAAGGCAATGCGGTCTGTAGTGGTGAAAGAGGCGATGAAGAAGAGCGGCGTATTTGGAATAGATAAAATTACCACTAAGCGCCCTCGTTTAGAAAACTCCATTCCTGCTATTGATTTTTATAAAATTTTAGGAAAAAAAGCTACGCGAGATTTACACGCAGATGATATTTTAATGATGAATGATGTGGAAGGATTTTAATGGTCAATAAAATATTTTTAGTGTCTAAGAAAACATTGTGGTCCGATATAGTTTTTCACAAGCTTAAGGATGAGTTTGAATGTGAATATTTTTGTGATGATTCCTATCAAAAAGCTTTAAAAAATAGTAATCCGGATTGGGTATTTTTTCTTCATTGGTCAAAAATGGTTCCATCACGAATTTATAAAAATTATAAATGTGTGGTGCTACATGCGGGGAATTTACCTCGTGGCCGCGGCGGTACTCCGCTGCAAAATCAAATTTTAGATGGCATCGTTGAGACAAGAGTGAATGCCATCACAATGGAGCGACAAGTAGATAGTGGCGATATTTACTGTGCGCTGCCTCTTACCTTGCAAGGCTCCATTACGGATATTTGGTTGGCTATAACTGATAGGGTTTATAAGCTTATCAAACACTGTGTAAGAGATGATCCAGTTCCGCAAAAACAAGAGGGAAGACCACAAATTTACAAACGAAATAAAAATAATGTTTTGCCTCTCCAAAATGGCTGTGAGTTGGTAGAAATACATAAGTTTATTCAAATGTTGGATGGAGAAACCTATCCAAATGCTTTTTGTGAAATAGGAAATTTTAAGCTAGAGTTCTCACGAAGCAAATTAAAAAAAGATTGTGTGGTAAGTGATGTTACTATAAGGAAAAGACATGGGTAAAAATATTTTAGTTTTAGGCGCCCACCCGGATGATGAAACATTAGGATGCGGCGCCACCATTGCTCGGCTTTCCGCAGAGGGACATACAATTAACCTCCTGACATTTACGGATGGCATTAGCGCCCGAGGCCATGGCGGGAGCAGAATTTATCAATTGGAGAAGTGTTGTGAAATTTTAGGCATAAAGAGCTATAAATATGGTGAATTTCCTGATAATCAGATGGACTCGGTTCCTTTGTTGGATCTGTGTAGGTTTATTGAAAAAAACGTTGAAGGTGCGCCAGACATAATTTTCACACACCACCCCAGTTGTTTAAATATAGACCACGCTCTGGTTTATAAGGCCACTATCACATCGTTCCGCCCCCAAGGAGGAGAGAAAAACAAAATTTATTCTTACTATGTGCCATCTTCTACAGACTATAATCCGTTAAATACGTTTCTTGGAAACACGTATATGGATGTAAAAAATTATAAAGACACAAAGTTAAAATGTTTAAAAGAGTGCTATGATGAAGAAATGAGAATCTTTCCCCATACTCGCAGCTATGAAAATATAGAAAATTTAATGAAAGTTTGGGGCGCAGAAGTGGGCCTAGAATATGCAGAAAAATTTCAATTAATTAGAGAGGTAATGTGATGATTAATGTGGCTATTCTAGCAGCATCAAGAGGAGTGTCCCTTGTTACTACTTTTAGAAAATTTCTCCAACATAACGGAGGAGGTTCCGTTTATGCGCTTGATATTGAAGCCAACAGGGCCGCCTTATTTTTTGCTGATTATGCTATTATTTCTCCTCCTGCTGATGAGAGTGGCTATGTCGATTTCCTTGTTAATTTTTGCCGAGAGAATCAAATAAATCTTTTACTTTCTTGTCGAGATGAAGATTTAAAAATCTTATCTGAGCATCGGGAAAAAATTGAAGCGTCTGGATGCAGGGTTATGGTGGCCAGCGAGAAAACCATCGAGGTTTGTTCTAATAAAATTAGTTTTTATCGCTTTTGTTTACAACGTGGGTTCGATACTCCGCGAGTTTTTTCGCCGCAAGAAAAGAAGAAATTTCCACTTTTTGTAAAACCTGTCGAGGGAAAAGGCTCCCGTGATAATTTTATTGTGAGGAACCAAAAATTTTTAGAAGCCATTCTTAACAACTATTCACATGAATTTGTAATCCAAGAGCTTATCGAACAGAAAGAATATACAGTAGATCTTTTTTCTGATTTTGACAGCAATGTAATTTCAGTGGTTCCAAGAGAGAGAATTTTAACCGTAGCGGGCGAATCTTATCATGGAAAAACATTTAATAATTCGGCTATTATAAATGAGTCAATAAAGCTGGCTAACGCCCTTAAGCTTATTGGTCACAACACCATTCAATGTTTTTATAACGGATCTACGGTTAAGTTTATAGAGGTTAATCCGCGATTTGGAGGAGGCGCCAATTTGGGAATTGCCAGTGGACATAACACTCCGGGGTATCTTGTTAAGTTGATGCAGGGAGAAAAGCTTGAAAGTCAATTAGGTAATTTTCAAAATGAGTGTGAGATGCTGCGCTATGCCTCTGACCTCTTTCTTAATACTGCATCATTAAAAAATAAAATTTTTTGTATTGACATCGATGGCACTATCTGCACGGAGGGAGAAGAATATCATTTAGCCAAACCCATAATGAAGGTTATTAATAAAATTAATAAATTATATGAAAGTGGAAATAAAATTATCTTTTTTACTTCGCGCGGCGTAGCTAGTGGAAAAGACTGGTCCCTCCTTACAAAAAAACAACTGGCAGAATGGGGAGTAAAGTATCATGAGCTTTATTTTAAAAAGCCGTATGCACATTATTACATTGATAACAAGGCCGCCGATATTCTTTATTGGGTTTAAAAAATGACAACATACACTCTTGGCACAATTGATCATAAACACATTCACTTGATTAGACAGTGGAGAAATGAACAAATAGATATTTTGCGACAAAATAAATTAATAACCGAGACAGAACAAGAAGAATATTTTTCCAATATTCATCGCGATAATAGACAAATGTTGTTTTCTATTTTAGAGGATGGTGAGTTGGTGGGCTATTGTGGGCTGGTAAACCTCGATTACATTAATCGCTCCTCTGAACTTTCTTTTATTTGTAATACTGAGTTGCTTAACGCGGCAAAATATGATGAATTGTTTTTTTATGCTTTTAATGAGTTGGCGAAAACTGCTTTTATGTCTTTGGGTTTAAATCGTTTGTGGACTGAGACTTATAGTTTTAGGGGAGATCATTTAAGGCTGTTAAAAAAGTTTGGTATGATAGAGGAAGGAATATTGCGGGAACAAGTGTTTTATAGTGGAAAACATTGTGATAGCATTATTCATTCTATGCTTCGGAGAGAATATGGTAACCACCTTTTATAAAGGGAAAAATGTGCTGGTAACGGGCGGCTCGGGTGTTATTGGTACTCACCTTATAAACAAGCTGATCTTACAGGGCGCCCATGTAAGAAATGTAGATTTTAGAAAACAATCATCGGCTTTAACGGAAGCTGGCGTGGAACACTTATGTTTAGATTTAAGCAACGAGAACGCACAGTCGCTTTTTAGGTTTGAGCCTGATTATGTTTTTCATCTAGCCGCAGATTTTGAACGAAGTGACGAAACTCATAATTTTTGGAACTCTAATTTTAGAAATAATGTGCTAGCCTCGCGAAATATTATAGAACAGATTGTAAAACACGATTCACTTAAAAAAATAGTTTTTGCATCCAGCTACTTGATTTATGATAAAGCGCTTTATTGTAACCCCACAACTCCTCGCAAGCTCAAAGAACAAGATCCCATCGATCCAAGAAATTTATGTGGGCTAGCTAAATTACAAACCGAGACTGATTTGGAATTTTTATCCCAATTTTACAATTTTGATGTAGTTAGTGCTCGAATTTATAGAGTTTATGGCGAGGGGTCGCGGGATGTAATTTCGCGCTGGATAAGGCAAATACTCGATGGCGCCGAAATTACAGTTTTCAGTAAAGACAATAAGTTTGATTATATATATGCCGGCGATGCCGCAGAGGGACTCTTAAGGCTGGGGCAACATCTTACAGATGAGAAGGTTTACAATCTTGGAACCGGGATCTGTACGAGCGTAGAAGACGTGGTAAACATTCTCCAAGACAAGTTTGGCGCAGCGTGCCATATCGCGCAAACTGACGATGAAATTTGTGCAGAAGGGAGTTATGCGGATGTGGGGCTTTTAAAGGGGAACTTGAAGTGGTGCCCCTCTGTCACCCTTAAAGAGGGGATTCAAAAAGTTATAAATTATGAGAAAAACAAGGCCGGCAGATAAGGTGCTACCCTTGTGGGTGCTGGGGCCCGGTACATCATTAAACCACCATGAAAGTCAAATAAAAAGGCTCAGTGGCCGTAATACTTTAGCATTTCAGGGCGTTTTCCCGCACTGCTATAAATATTTTGGTCTGATACCATCCTATTGGTTTAGTGCCGATCCCAATGCGTGGATGGAGGGGTTTGAGTTTTTATGCTCATTATCGGCAGAGGAACAAAAGCCTTTTAAAAACATGATCATGATACTCCCTCATTATGTAACAGCTTCTTACTCTTACTATCGTCAGTTTGGAGGAACTACTCCGCTAGGTCGCATTTCTGGGGGTTGGGATAATTTTTTGACACTTCTTAGACAAATAAAAAATAATGATTTTAAAATTAAAATTATAGAATGTTTAACTACCAAATATATTCATCTCTATTCTTTGTTTTCAGATGTAAATATATTTAATGATGAGGCTTATGTGCGGTTTATGCACGAGAAGCCGATATTTGGTACGGTTCCTTTTGACTCGGAAAGTGTAGTTGGCACTCAATTTAAGTGGGGTTTGGAAAACAAGCTAACCACTTCAGTGTTTCCTATTAGTTATTTTTTAGGCGCTAAAGATGTTTATATCGCCGGTTTTGATTTTAAGGGTGGTCGTTTCTATGATATTGACAGAGATCGACACCCATGGAATGATGAATCACAGGCCAGAAACGCACAGGAAATTCCGTTGGCTCTTATTAAAAAGTGGGCAGACTGGCACCCTCTTCACGGAATGAGGCTTTATAATGTTGTGGACGAGGAATACACCCTTTTAAGCTCTGTGTTGCCTTACAGGCCTATGGCAAAGTTAAAGATAAAATCTTAAAAAAAATAATAGTTGCTGTATAATATGTCTATAGGAGAACTTTTTTAATGATAAACAGTTTTAACCCATACGGGGATACATTAAACTTACCGTTTTTTATTGCAGAAATCGGAATTAATCACAACGGCGATGTAAAAGTTGCCAAAGCACTAATAGACATGGCCGCTGATGCCGGCTGTAACGCTGTTAAGTTTCAAAAACGAGACATCAATACCGTTTATACTCAAGAATATTTGGACTCTAGTCGCCAAAGCCCGTGGGGAACTACTCAACGAGATCAAAAAAATGGCTTAGAATTCGGCAAAGAGGAATATGATGAGATCGATAGATATTGCAAAGAAAAAGGAGTTTTATGGTCATCGTCCGCATGGGATATAAAAAGTCAGCATTTTTTACGTCAATATGATTTGCCGTTTAATAAGGTGGCATCGGCCATGTTAACTCATGTCGAGCTATTAAGGGAGATCGCCTCGGAAGGACGCCATACTTTTATTTCCACCGGAATGAGCACCTATAATGACATCGACGTTGCTGTCGAAATCTTCAGAAATGCAAAGTGTCCTTTCACTCTTCTTCACTGCGTTTCTACATATCCTTGCAAGGATGAGGATTGTAACATTCGCCTGATAAGGGGGCTAAAGGATAGATATCAAACGGGAAGCCACCAGTGTCCTGTGGGCTACAGCGGTCATGAACAAGGCATTTTGCCGTCGCTTCTTGCTGTTTCTATTGGCGCCACCGCCTTGGAAAGACACATTACTTTAGATAAGGCCATGTATGGTTCTGATCAATCTGCTTCGATTGAGGGGCCTGAGTTGATGAGGCTGATTAGAGAATCTCGTCAAATTACAAACACCATGGGGACTGGCGTAAAATTATTTTTACAGCATGAAATTCCTGTAGCTAATAAATTGCGTTATTTTGAAGGTGGCAAAACAACAAAAAATGGGTGAAATTAAGTTTGTTCCCAAAGGATGGGGATTCGAAAAGTGGATTGTCAATAAAGAAGAATACTGTGGCAAGCTTCTCTATTTTGTAAAAGGGAAGCGCTGTTCTTGGCATTATCATAAGCTGAAGGACGAAGTTTTCTATATTCAGTCGGGAAAAATTAAAGTAATGTATTCTGACAAAGATGATTTACAACATGCGGTTTCCGTGATTTTAGAAAAGGGCGACAACTTTCATGTTTATCGTGGGCTACGACATCAAATGATTGCCTTGAAGGACACAGAATTGTTTGAGTTTTCAACACAACATTTTGAAGAGGACAGCTATAGATTGGCCAAGGGGGATTAAAATGAAAAAAATGGAAGAAGTGGCGGTTTTAGTACAAGCGAGACTTTCATCTCAACGGTGCCCTCAAAAAATGGTGCGTCCATTTGCCGGCTCTACCTTAACGGAAATAACTCTTCAAAAACTAGTGAAGTCTGAACTTATCCCAACTCAGAATATTTATTTGTCCGTGTTTGAGGAGCCGCTTAAAGAAATAGGCAAAAGAGCCGGTATTAATCTTTTTGAAAGGTCTGAGCGTTCTGCTTTGTGGGACGGTGGTCCAGATGCCCACCTTACTGAGATGTATGAGTGGTGGGATAAAATTCCATTTAAATATGTGGTAATGGTTAACGCTTGTACACCTTTTTTAGAGTTGGCCACCATTGAGAGTTTTATTAGTGCTTATTGTGAGAGCGATTCAATGGGCATGTTTGCAGTTATGGAGAAGATGAATTATTTTTGGGACGACAATTATAATCTATTGACTCCCTTAAGAGATGGAGCAATGAACACTAAAAATGTACAAAAAACTTATGAGGGCGCGCATTGTTTATATGCCAGCAGGTTAGATACTATTGGAAATGGCATTTGGATGGGAGATTTTTCGATAGCGGGTGAAATAGAGTTATTTCCGGTTCATGAAAAAGAGTGCTTTGATGTGGATTATGAGTGGGAGTTTGAGGTTTACAGTCAACTATATGAGGCGCTTCAATCATGAGGCCAAGCGCCTGGGCATCATGCAAGGACATTACGTTTGCCGAATCCCCGGAAGAAAAGCGCCTCGTAGCCTCTTATGTTCAAAAGAGTGGAACGTCGCCTGTATACACGGTGTGGCTGGACTTGGAGACCGATACTGTGTGTGGTTTAGATTTTAATTATTACAATAATGTCGACGAAGCAGCCATGCTGACTAATAAAAATGTTTTTATAACCGACTTTAAGCATGGGGCAAGCTCCATTTCTTCCATTTATGGTGAGCTTTTTTCTAATGCTAAAAACACATCAGAGATAGTTTTATCTACCCACCAAGAACATGACAAATATAAAAATTCTAAAATTTTAGTAGTCGGCGGGGGCCCCTCTGTTGTTAAGTGTGAGTGGAACGCCGATGATTATGATTATTTGTGGTCGTGCAATGGCTATTATAAAGCGCCCTTTTTAAAAGACTTTCAATTTGATTTAGTAAACCTTGGCGGCGAAGTCGACTTACAAGATGAGGAGCTATTAAATCGTTTGAGGCGCGATAAAACAGAAATTATGTTTGATGCCAAAATTTCGCGCAATGAAAATTCTATAAGATCTTTTAATAAGCTGATTCATCCATTAAAAACAAATTTTTATGTGACGCGTTATTTTGGAAAGATTGGAACGGCCAGTAGGATGATTGTTTTAGCCACTCTTTTAGGCGCCTCCGAAGTGGGGTTTGTGGGAATGGACGGCCCCGTTTCACACAATAAAATATCTGAACACAATCATACGATTTGGGAGCCAGCTAAAAAAGGATCTGGTCCTACAAATTATCATAATATAAAAAGGCAATATGTGATGTTTTGGGATTATGTTTTAAATGTCCTGAACCAGCAACCCGGAGTTCAAGAATCAATTTTATATAGAAATTTAGGCGCCTCTTATGAACATAATTTAACATCACATATAAAAGCAGATAAAATTATTCAATAAATAAAAAAGCGAAGAATAAATCATGATTATTTATGTAGACATTGATGAAACAATTTGTGTGACACCAGAAAACAGGGACTACAAACAGTCACAACCAATATTTAAAAATATTGAAAAAATCAACACACTATATGATAATGGCAATCAAATTGTATATTGGACAGCAAGAGGCTCGGGAAGTGGAAAAGATTGGTATGCACTAACCGAGGAACAATTAAAACAATGGGGTGCCAAGTTTACTAAGGTTATGGTGGGGAAACCCATGTATGATTTATTTATTTGTGACAAAGCCATTAATTCAGAAACATTTTTTAAGGAGAAATAAATGAAATTATCAGATCAAGCATTAGGAGCCGTAATGATGGCTCTACAAAAATCATTATTGGAGGAAAGCGACATTGTGCCCGTTTTAAAGGACTTTAATTTTGTGACCGCCGGCGATTCACAAGACCAATTAGTGGTTACGAATCCGCCGACTTTTACGTTAGGCGCCGGCGATGCAATGATTTTAAATGATGAAGTAGATGCCTAAGTATACTTATGAGTGCGAGGGCTGTGCGTCGACGTGGACAGAGTGGGCGGCCATTTCTGATCCACCTCCCGCTGCGTGCCCACACTGTACAGTGGGTCGACCATTTAAAATTCTTTCAAGATTTGTTACAATAAGGAAAGATAAAGTAGAAACTAAATCTGCCAAGGACAATGTTATTGAACACATCGAAGACAACAAGGTCATTTTACAACAAATGAAACAGGAAATGGGAGACAAACAAAAATGATTATAGCACTAGTGGTGTTATCTCTATTATTATCAATAGGTTTGGGGGTTGCGATTTGGTATATTCGTGGTCTTTTACAAATGATGTATCAGCTAACATCCGACATTCAGCGCATGCATGATAATTTAGAGGACTTTTCTAAACACCTGAACAATGTTTATGAGATGGAAATGTATTATGGCGATGAAACTTTACAAAGTTTGATACGTCATTCAAAAAATATTGTTGATAATATTAACAATTTCAAAAATTTATTTGAAGTAGAACATGAAGAAGAGACGAAGAAAGAAATCAACTAAACGCCTCTATTTTACAAAGGTCCACGAAGAGGCTATAATAAGATACGCTATTACTAGAGACCGGCATGAACGCGGCGTCCTATATGTAACGCTCATCCAGCCAGCTTTTAACGAGATGGTGAATAAAATAATTTATACTTATAAATTTAATTCGTTACCAAATATTGAATGTTTGAGTGAAGAGTGCCAGATCTGGCTTACAACTATCTTAGATAAATTCGACCCTGAAAAGGGACATAAAGCATTTTCTTATTTTAGTGTCATTACTAAAAATTGGTTTATACAAAAAGTAAAGAAAAATAGTAAGCGCCTTAAAAGAGAGGTCAATTGTGATGATGTTTATAACCAAACAGAGAATGAACAATTTGTAACTAAAAATCGTTACGAAGATGACCGTGAAAATAAAGAATTTTGGTTGGCTTTAACCACCGAAATAGAAGAATGGAAGAAGCTCCCATTAAAAGAAATCGAAGTAAAAACTATTTTAGCCATCGAAGATCTTATAAGTAACATTGAAAACATTGAAATTTTTAATAAAAAAGCTATTTATTTATATCTGAGAGAGATCAGTGGTTTAAACACAAAGCAATTAGTTGCCAGTTTATCATCTATAAAGAAGAGATACAGAGAGTTTAAACGCGAATGGGTAAATGGTGATGAGAAGTGGCGCTAGATCCCGAACAATTGGCCGAAGAAGCAATTGCTAATATAAGAGAAGACCGCGGCAAAGCCGATGTTCTTATAACTAAAATCTTAGAAGACATCAAGGATGGGAAGACCAACCACCAGAGTGCTGGAATGGTGTTGTCTAAGCACTTGGAGGTGATGCAGCGCTCAAACGAACAGCTTGTCAAGCTGACCTCCTTGTTTAAAAAGACTGATGGCCATGCATTTAGTGGCTTTTCCGACACGGAAAGAAACGAAATCTTTAATGTGATTAAAGAAGAACAACAGGAGGAGCCCCTAGAAGATGAGTCTTAGTCCCACCTTTGAGT
>Ga0080013_1005509_pt1 | contig 11757 bp, 6 predicted proteins | sample ETNvirenome_6_85_FD_69236 | JGI IMG/M metagenome (GOLD analysis project Ga0080013, IMG submission 69236) | Marine viral communities from the Pacific Ocean - ETNP_6_85 (SPADES assembly) (version 2) | ecosystem: Environmental > Aquatic > Marine > Oceanic | place: Pacific Ocean | collected 2013-06-19
AGCCTTTACAACGTTATTAAAAACTTTCATAATTGGTTTAATTTGTTTTGGTTCAAGTAACTCACCATCAAATTCAGAAAAATCAAACTTATCATTGGGGTTTGGTTTATAAACTGCCCATTCACCTGGAGTAAAAACTCTTTTCTTACCACTACCAGTTGTTATATAAACTTTTGCTTTTGTTTTAACTAAAGTATCATCAAAATCAAATACTCGTAATTTCTTCTCTGATAATAAGTCTTTTAGCTTAATCATTATTTCCAATCCCAACCGATAATTGTTTTTTGTTTTGCATAATTTTGTATGACTTCTAATGGTTCGTATTTTTTTTCATTCTTTACATTCCAAAACTTATAAAATTCTTTTATTGGCCAACCTTTACCTGCATATTTACTCGAACCAGCTTTCATTGTTTGCCAATCTTTTACTTTACCTCTATCTTCAGCCCAAGCGTGATTATATCTTTTATTATTACTTATCCATTTATTCTGAACAGTTCCATATACGATCTTTACATTCTTTTTTCCAAGACTCTTGACTGCATACGTATACGCATATGAAAGGCATTCACCACAAGCTATTGTTTCATTTAATAAATCTTTTAGTTTAATCACTTCATTTCACTATATATCTATTCTAATTTTAAATATCATCGACATATCATCTCTCATTTTAATCGAACGTGGTAAACTCGCAACTATCACTGGTTCGTAAAGACGAACTGATTGATTTATTCCTGTATATGACGTTTCACCAGCGACACCTAAAACATAATCGTGTTCACTATATAATTGAACTTGTCTTGCATATGCGGACCAACCACTAGCTGTAAATCTAGGTTTTATCCATGGCGAAAGAAAAAGATTATTATGAGTAGATCCGCTAGCAAATCCTCTAACGGTTGGATTCATCGTATAATTGAATTCATGTGGTTTTACCACAACAGTATATTCATGAGTAGAAATCGTTTGTGTTGATTTGAACTCTAATGTATATTTACCAGTAGTGACATCTGTATAATTTATGCTTGAAGAATACGAGCCCGTATCGGTAATGGTTACAATTCCATGATTATAAAATATATTACCTACATAATTATCTGATGAAGATGGGCTGGTTGTACTCTGAGAAGTAGAATTGCCTACTGGATATAGATTACCATATCCATCATCTTGAATCGTAACTGTTTTATCTGTCGAATTATCTACTAATTTGAAACTCTGTGGTTTAATCCTTTCGCCAAAATATTTTTGTGAAATCGAAATAACAGAACCAGATGTAAAAAATTTATTAACTCTTTGAGGGGAGGGATATGACCAATTAGCTAAACTAGCAGGGGGTTGATTATATGTTCCGGATTCTTCTGCCCGTAAATCAGAACCACTTTGGTAGAATAAACTATGTAGAGAAGCCCAGTAACTACCTGAGGTATCATAAATCAAATTAGATCCGATTTGAGAACCGGATCTATATTGAATTGATGTTACGCCAGCTGAGCCAGAATGTAGTGTCTGTGTTCCATAGACCCGTGTTTCTGTAATTGAAACATTAGACTTATCAATTGATTTATATACAGACATTCCATAACACTATTAATAAGTAAGTTTAACCTTTACAGTCGCTTCCGTTCCGAAATTTTTCTTCAACGGAGTGCTTAACTTTCCTATTGCTACTAGTTGATTATTCGCACCATATAGTCCTATGCCAGTAATGTAAACATTTGGATTTCCCCACATATCCTTTTTTCTTATTTCGTTAGACGAACCTGAAACAAATGTAGGATTGTTACTGAAATTCAAATCTTTTGCTCTTACTCTACAGAAATAACTTACCGAGACTTGGTCTTCTTCAGATCTAAATCTTAACTTAGCTGAACCTTGTTGTAGGCAATTAACAAATCGCAATGCATTTCTAGGATTACTGTTTGCATCAAGATTAGGTGCAAATCCCATACTTCCAGAAGCAAGAGCACCTCCACCTTTAACAAAACTTGCTGTGACATTTTGAGTGCCTGAGAAATCTCCTTGACCGGCACTGGCACTAAAGCCAGCTGAACCAGATGATGGTCCGCCCATACTTGCAGAAAGTTCAACTTGTGAAAATATCATAGCACCTTGTTCCGGGTAAAACCATCCAAAAGTTCTCTCACTAGCTTCAGTAGCAACAGTACCATATGTACCAGAAACGATATTATATCTCATTCCGGCAACTGTACTGGTGCCATTAGATATATCACTATCATCTGTTAAGGTAAGGGTAGATCCGGAACCCATTGCTAGGGATCCACTTAAAGAAATAGTCCAATTCTTTTTATTAATTCTATCTTTATATCTTTCGCGTTTTCCAACAAGAACATAAATGTCTTCATCCCTAACTCCTGCCGACAAGACAGCGCTGGTGGGCTTTGTGCCTCCTCCACCTGAAGATATTCTGAATCCGCCCGATATTTCGCTCTCATCAAGTAAACGTGAAGCCCATTGACCATAAATCGCTTTAGTCGCTCCTTGAACATCGCCGTTATCCGTATCCGATCCCGATCCTCCAGCATTGCCATACGCTACAGAAAATTGTGTTTCAGCGCTTGCAGAAGCTGGGTGGGCTTGCGTAATATTAAAATAATATTTTTCATTTGAAGTGGCTAGTGATCCAGTATAAATATCAGCGGCGAGAAGAGTCCCACCACCATTTGGGAAATACCCAGCAGTAACTTTTTGAGTATCGGTTAACATATCTTCGCCTTCGGTGGCAGTGATTCCGACCATCGTTCCGACGGCGCCCATGCGATAGGCACCCCATGAACTGTCTTGAAAACTTCCTATTGCATCTGGAGAATCACCCGCTATCCCAGCTTGATTCAGTCCAGTATCAGCACTCATGCCTGCCTGTTGAGATTTCGTTTGAGATAGACCTCCTATGCCCATTTTTCTAGCGGGAGCACGTTTTCCAGCTCTCATTCCAGTGCGCTTAGTTCTTACAGTTTTTTTTGGTTTCCTTCTAGCTGCCATTGCCTGTCTCCTAAATTATATTACAAATTTGATACATCGACTTTGATTACTTGTTTCGGTATCTTCAAATTCGAATGTGCTGCCCAAACACCTGTTTGGGTACTAATAAATGTAAGTGTTGTGAATCGATCTTGATCATCAGCTGCAGGTCTAAGTTTTAATTCACCTCGTCCATCCGCTCCTTGTTTTATCTCTATCATACCAGCAGATGGTATATCTGCCGCGGCAATGAACTGGTGGGCTACTCCCGCAATATCTGACCAAACTCCTGTTACTGGTAAAATATGTTGACGGTTTGGTATAACGACAATCCACGAATCAGCTGGTGAATAATTTAATGTCGCAACTGACCATGTTCCTACATTTCTTTCTGTTGCAACAGCTTCACCTTCTTTAAATGCAGGTGGCTGTTGTAAATCAATGATTGGTAATGCTGTGGTAGATCGAGGTAGTGTGACTAATCTATTTCTCATTTCATATTCACCTTGCGCTAATGCCTCGGTCTGAGGTAAACTTTCAATTGCTTCGCCATAAAAAGCAGAACCGCTTGGGTGATCAGTATTCCACAAATTATAATCTATCCCTGTATCTGATAGGCAAAACGAATTAATACCTAGAGCAGTTCCTCTCGATAAAAGACGTCTTCCGTATTTTGTCAACACTGCGTCTACAGTTATGGTTGATCCATCTAAATATCCCATGTGTGCTCTCCTAAATTAAATTTTAATGACTTGATTCATAAACTTTTTTTGTTTAATTAGTTCATATATAAATATACAATAAGTGAAAAAAATATTATTTTTTTAATATCTTATACTCTATCTCTCTGAACTTTTAGTTTATTTTCGCCGGTTACCTCTATAGAATAGAATGCATTTGTCGAATGGTCTACTTTTTCATTTAATTGCATGTATCGACCTCCGGTATTTTGTGTTCCTTTTATAAAATGTGTTCTCATACCATCTTCAGAAAAATGAATCCAATGATTTGAAGGATAAATTAATTCATCACTTGAACTCGAAACATAATATGAGGTTTTTCCTACTGGGCGTCCATCTTGCAAACCTTCAAACGGTTGGCCAAAGGTGCGCTTGGGATGTATATATGATTTATATACGTATCCCTTACCTTGATCGCGCATTTCTCTATTTGCAAAGAATTTTTCGTCGTCATATGCCATATTGCGATAACTCGATAATCTATTTTCACCATCTTTATTAAATGGTGATATTTCAGTTTGACCCACTATAGTCTCTATATCTCCTACTGTATTAAATACATAATCTTGTTCATAATAACCGATATTAGAAAGTTTTAAATTACTATCCACAGCTAAGAAATGTGTATCACTAGATCCCGTTCCCCAACTATCGGCTAAATTTTTAAACGAAGTATATGATTGAGATGTTATATAGGAATTTTTGCCATCAATTATATCTTCAATATTTCCTTCTTTTGTAATATTACTATTGATATCATATTCAGTGTCGTGGGATAATTCGTAAATCATATTTTCCGTAATGCTATCAATAATATTAAATTCAATATCCTTAGATGATTCATAAGATATTGTTTTTGCAATATTACTTTCAATGTCATATTCAGTATTTTGAGATGGCTGATAAAATATTTTTTTTACTATATTGCTCTCGACATCATACTCAGTATTTCGAGATGGCTGATAAGATATTTCTTTTGTAATGTTGCTTTCAACGTCATATTCTGTATTTTTTGTTGGTTTGTAAAATATTTCTTTTACTATATTGCTCTCGACATCATATTCAGCATTTCGAGATGGTTGATAAAATATTTCTTTTGTAATGTTATTTTCAATTTCTGCATTTCGAGGTGGTTGATAAAATATTTCTTTTGCTATATTGCTCTCAATATCATATTCAGCATTTTGAGGTGATTTATATACTATCGTTTTTATAATATTATCATTAATATTATATTCAGTATCTTTAGATGAGTCATATGACATTATTTTTATAATGTTACTTTCAACATCATATTCAGCATTTCGAGATGGTTGGTAAAATATTTCTTTTGTAATATTGCTCTCGACATCATATTCTGTATTTCGAAATGGCTGATAAAATATTTCTTTTGTAATGTTACTTTTAATTTCTGTATTTCGAGATGGCTGATAAGATATTTCTTTTACAATATTATTTTTAATTTCTGTATTTCGAGGCGGTTGATAAAATATTTCTTTTGTAATGTTACTTTCAACGTCATATTCAACATTTTTTGAACTGATATAATCACCACTTTTATCAATTAAATCTATAATACTATATTCTGCTTTTTTACTCGCAAAATAAGCTGAATCTGCTAATGATATATCCTCTGATATACCGATCGGAATAACATTAGTTTTTTGATCTAAATAAGACGAATCGTCTAAATCATAATATTGCATCATATCATGTTCAGTGTCAAGATTTCCAGCCGCTGATCCAGTAAATATTGAAGCCTCATGATGTTTTACTTTATCTCGTTCTAATAACGTAGGTTCAAACACCACTCCAACATTTTCAACTGTAGTGCGTGCTGGTAGAACATTCTGGATAGCATCAATCGACGATTGATTAAAAATATTAGCCTGGGCTCTTATCCATTTATTTATATCGATCGTAACATTAAAATGATTAAATAAATCATCTCTTAATTTATCTAATTCACTATATCGTGATTCATATAAATCTCTTGAATCTGCAATCTTTTCTGATATATCAAAATCAGCTAAATTATCAATAATAAATTCATTTAAAACTGTTTGTGGAGAACGTACAATTTGAATTTTATTATTTAGTCGTCGTTTAATTTCATTAAAGCGATTTGGTTCATAAATAGTTCTAACACTGCGTGTTGTTGGATTGAGATTCGCTATAGTACTAGTATTTGGATTAAGTAATACTTTATTATCATTAGGTTGATCTACACCTCCCATTCTAATAGAAAATTTATATATATCAATATCGCTTCTATCATATAATACAGAACCTGTCAATAAATCAGTACTTATGTTAAAAGTATAATCACTAACATTTTTTGGATTTGAATCTTTTATTTGTGGTGTAGACACTCCCCGTTTCCAATTTTCTTGAAGTGCATATCTATATGTAACTTCGTCTCGAGAAGCATCTATATTATTGCCTACTGTACTCTTTTTATTTAAAATATGCTGTTTAAACTTAGAAGCGCTTAAAGCTGTTGTCCAAGCTCTAAATTCAGCTAATGATCCTGTATATGTCGTTCCAGTATATAAATTATTAGATGCAGATGCGGCCAAACTTCCAGTGCTTGACCAATTTTGATTAGCGTAATAACTGCCTGAAGGATTATCTGCTGTTAGGCCTCCACTGACACTCATCGAAACTGCCGCAAATTCTTTTATTTTATCCCCATCTTGTAAACCGGTATAGAGTCTATATTCTTGAGTTCCAGTCCCGCTAATGCTACTCGTCATTTTCTGTAGCATTATATTCCATATACCACCGGCTGCTTTTAATGGTAAATAACCAGTCGACATGGATACTGCATTGGATGCAATTGCGGATGAACCTGTATGTGTATTATTTAACCTAAATTCTAATTGGCCATACGTATGATTGCTAGCAGAAGTTAATAATCTCAAATCCCAAAGTTTTTCAGTCCCGCTTCCGCTATTTTCTAAAATTATTTGATCATTTATACTTCGAGCAGGTTTTAATATAAATTCAATTGTTTCCAAATTTGTTGCGCTATTGGTTTCCCAATCAAATTTTAATAATCGTGTAGGATCGTTATTGAAAATCCACGAATACATCTCATCTTTAAATTTTATAAAAGATACATTATCAGATAATCCCATTACGCCATGGGGAAGTCCTTCAGGTGCATTCGTTATAACTGATGGATTGTGGTCTCGAGTTGATCCACCGAGTTCCTGTATTTTCAAAACATCATTGGGATATCCATAAACATTCAATAACGCTCTCACACCCGTTTTTGTACCTTTTGTTTTATAAACATATATGAGATTATTTAAAACTTTGCGCCAAGTATTATGTGTTATCTCTTCAACTGTTCTCCCACCAACTTGAATATCTTGTTGAGACGTACCGAAATACTGAGCTAAACTTCCAGTAAAAAGTTGCATAACTTCCCATCCGAGATTATCAGCTAAAATTGGTAATAAATTAGTCGGCACTGAATCTAATTTATCATATCGTCGTTTATAAAAAGTTTGATAATTATCAATATAATTTCTTATTAAGTCAAATTGTTCTCCCAACATATTGACAAATGTTTTGAGATCATTTGATTCAGAATCATCGCGAATAGCTTTCGGAAGATTACTTACAAAACTATGAATATTTTTATCATCATAAGCAGAAGCAGATGAATACATTCCCCCATACCAATCATTCCATTCAGATGAACCTGTGCTATAGAGATAAGAAAAGGGTAAAACACTTAACGGGTTCTTTGTCGTAATCTTGATATCTGTCATATAAGATGCTGTCACATTAGCGGCGAGACCACCACCAACTCCAAATGAACCGCTTATTCCAAACAATTCACCTGCTGGCATAATCGACCCTGTAAACGGTATACCGCTTCCGGAAACTACAGTACCGATATTGGGATAAAAATCACCCTCCAAAACAATAGGATATGAACTACCTGAAAACGGAACTCCAGAAGCTGATAAAATATCTTCACTCTGACTAAGAATATTATATGTATCTTGATCTGTAAAATCAACATCACTTATAGTACTTGGTTCATTATCACCACGTACAGTTGGTCTCCAATAAGATTGTGATGCTGCCAAGATAAAACGTTGCCATTGACTGCCTGTAATATTTGGACTTAAAAATGATTGAGAGGCAAATGACTCAGAAGGTAATTGACCTTTTTCATAAATTAAATTACTATTTTCCCAACTACTTGACAGACTATGTATTGTGTGATCACCTTTCAATAAAAATGAAAGATATAAAGAACCACTATAATTAAAAAAGGGTTTTTCTTCGGCTCTATACTTACCTTTAAAATAATTCATTCCTTCGTTATTAAGTTCATCAGAACCAGTATGCTTATAAACTAAATTAAAGCCATCATAATTCGTCAATGTGATGAAACTACCAGTAACTGGAACGGTATGAGCTAAATTGACTCCTAAACCGGGGGAAGAATTAGTCGTTTGACGTTGATTATCGTAATAAAGAAATTTTTCATATGGAGTAAAAGTATTGACAACAGTTTGAATTTTATCAAAAAAACTTTTTCTAACTCCTTTCTTGCCTATAGAATCACCAGAAAGAGAAACCCCACTACCGGAAAGTGATGACGATATTGTACCGAAATATCCTTCTATATCAGAAACTTTTGATTTAAAATTTTCTAATTTAGATACTGCTGAGCCGAAAACAACATGGTTATCAAAATCGTTAAAATCAATATTAAGATTCTGATCACTGCTCGATAGTGCCCATTGTTCAATACTTGAATCTGTAAGTGAGCCGGTGAGATTGGAATATGATTCGAATTCGTTATAAGGCATATGGATTATCCTGTAATTTAACTAGCATCTTCATAGCTCAAAAATCCAGATTGTTGTCCGAGACCTATTCCAGTTGATGGTCCGATATAATCTTCTGTTTTGTACCAAATATCTTCAGTCTGCGTAGTGAAGATTTCTCTTTCGATTGTGACTTGCGTTAAATTAGTGATACTGCTCGGTACAGCACTGTAGAGTTTTAAAATCAAACTTGACCACGTAGGATTCGATACTGTATCGATCATATAATTCAATATTGGAATATTTTGTCCTGCCGGTAAGCCTAAAACAAAATCATATCGATATGGTTGCATTGCTCCATCTATATCATCTTTAGTGATGGAAAGCTGTGCATTCACAGTATCTCGAGCTATCAATCTCACTTCCTTCCGAGATGATGATATTTCTGTTATGAAAAAGTATGTTTTGTCTGTAGGGTCATCACCTACAATTTCAAATGGATTATGGAGAAATTCAAACATCAATTGATAATTCCCTGCTTCGAAATCTCTCGCTTCCAACACTTCATTTGGTTTGACGAAGATATTATTCGTTTCTCCTACTATACCTGTTGCTTTATAAATTCTAAGTTGAGGATTGGGATTAGTGATCCAATCAACAGTATATGGATCAGGGGTCACTGGTGCGATACTACATTCAACACTAGCCGCTACATCAGCGGTTCCCTGTTCCAATGTCCATCCAAATCCATACGCAATAAGTTCATCGATTTCAGATTCCAATAACGCATAGTCCCATATAGCTACATCGCTTATATGACCTTTCCAGGGTCCATGGGCAGCATTAGGATTTCCAGAGCTGGTCGCTCCCATTCTGAATTGTGCATTATTTGCGCCTACGAGTGTTACACCTTCGTATCCATATCCAGAACTGTTTGATAATGGAACAGACACTCCATCCCTGTACATGCTGACAGTCGATCCGTCATAAGTTGCAACAAGATGTGTCCAGACACCAGCTGGCAAGAAAAAGGGAGTTTCTGGATATATATTTCCATTTTGAATATGGATGTAAAGACCGTCATGCACCGCGGGACCTTGCCAGAATTCAAATTGTGATTGTTCGACACCTTCATTATCATAGCCGAACATCACACCCTTTCCATCTGCGCCAGTGAAATCAGGATTGACCCATCCCGCTATCGTTCTCGATTGGTCGTCGACAGGTAGGCCAGTAGGTGTGCCAACTACATATGAAGTCGCTAGAGGGTTGTCTACATCATTATCAACATGTATAACCATACCTCTCTCGGGATCGTCAACCCACGTGGTACTTCCAACCATATCTCCAGTAATTCCTCCGACTATATCTGTTACAGTATAGTCTGCCCCTTCATTAAGTGGCCAATGAGCAATAGCTTCTCTCGAATGCCACTGGTAATACGTATCTGCAGTCGTGGGGATGAGATTGGAATGTGCCCCATAATTCATTTCAGCACAATATTGATCTAATGATTCATCTTCTGCATATATGGGATAGGGATCAAGGCCTAGATTAGCGCCGCTTGGATTAGGAATCACTACAGTATCTGCGGTTGCTGGATTTGGAGATGTAGTATATCCACCAGTATATAGAACTTCTTCCACTTGATCATCAAAACCACTTAAATTAGAATAAAAAGAATCGATGAAATTACCATTATCATCAAATACTGACATCCGGATGTAATGATTATCATCAGGTAAAGGATTAAATCCTGTATCTGATTCGTATTCCCAATCCACTTCACCTTGAGCAGTATCTCTAATGAGTTCTAAATGTTGATCGCTAAAGTTATATTCTAATGTTGGCATATTGTTCTCTGTTTATGAATGAAAATCAATTCACTTATCCAATTATAAATATTAAATATTATAGAATTTTTCATCGTGGTTTTATAATGCTTTATCATCTTCACCTACTTCTGAAACGATCATGGCAGAATCTCTCATAGTCGGAAGATTCTTATCGATTTTTTCGAGAGAATAGTCTCCTAACAGCATTCCTTTATTACCCGAACCACTCGTATCCCGTATCGTTCCATTTTCGGCATCGCCTAAATTGAGTTCAAGTATACAGTCATTACGTAAATCGTTATCCTTATTTTCATCAACATATAATTCACCGGCTGATGTATCGTCAGTGAAAGATGAACTGGAAGAATTACCATCCCACCAACTATCATCACTATAAGGTGTCCATCCACCAATCAATGGGTTGATTTCAAGTAATGAATGCATATCATAGCTCCCTTTATTGAAAACTCTCACTTGTTCGATATCAGTTTTACCTAAATAATCACCCAATTCATCATTTCGATTTGCTGTTTTAGTAAAGATATAATCAGGATCGTCTTGTGATTCATATCTCCCGCCACGAGACAACATTGCTAAACTCTTCTTATATTTACTTCTATCACTTATTCCACTAATCACTGGTGTGGAACCTGGATGGGGCCACGGAATAGTAATGAAATCTGCACCGCCCAATGCGCCGAAATCTTCCAATCCTCTAGTGTGAAAAAGTTCTGAAGTTCCGTTTATATTTACTTTTGCTGTGATGATTTTCCATTTCAATGCTTGGGTGTAATTAGCCGCTAGTGGATGATAGATATATGAAAAAACAAATATCTTTATATAAAAATAAGGGTCGTCGCCTATTCGATCAGCTACATACGTATGTTGTAATTCGCCTGGAAAATCAGGGCCTAATCTAACATTTTGATATGGGAAGTCGACTTCATCTATATCATCATAACTATCAATAAAATAATCATCGTCATCATCATATAAGTCATCTTCATCTCCCCATTGTACAACTCTAAATTTATACCCGATTTCATAATTATTTATATGATCGGAATTAACGTCTTCTGACCACAATTCTTCATTGAGAATATCGATATTGTGAATTTGATCTGATATATCGATCGTTACCGATACTGTAAGGGGAGCAGATGTAATATTGTACAGAAATCCATCGTCATTATAAAATCGTTGTAGTGAATAATCATTATTCGCCCATGTGATGAAGATATTACTGATTGGTCTAAAATCTTCTATATACCCGTCAGTAAAGGAATAATGAGAACCAAATTGTTCGGTTGAATAAAGACTAAGACTTGTGTAATCGATATTGTTATCATTTGGATTTAGATCCGATGTAGAATCATGCCATGAGAGATTCCACTCACTAGGT
>Ga0080013_1005510_pt1 | contig 11754 bp, 19 predicted proteins | sample ETNvirenome_6_85_FD_69236 | JGI IMG/M metagenome (GOLD analysis project Ga0080013, IMG submission 69236) | Marine viral communities from the Pacific Ocean - ETNP_6_85 (SPADES assembly) (version 2) | ecosystem: Environmental > Aquatic > Marine > Oceanic | place: Pacific Ocean | collected 2013-06-19
AAAAGCCCGGAACCGGTTCATCAACACAAGCCCCCCTCGCCTTCCACTCAGTTCGTCGCTGTCCCACCAAGCCGCTCCAAGATCGCTGTCTGCGTTTCAGACAGCCGCGGCTCACGCTGTCTGCGCTGTTCCCTCGCAGAAATGTCCAACGCTGTCGCCCATGCGCGTTGCGAAGTCCACTTCCAACAGTTGTTGAGCGCCCCGAAAATGCACTCCTGGTCAAAGCCGCCTTCGACGGCCTCTCGGATGCGTTTCTTGATTGTCTCTACGCGGGTGGATGGCAGCAGTGGCCGGCAGTCCGGGGTGTTGCGCCATGCGGTGAACAGGCGGTCTGCGACTGCGGCAGGCGCGACCGACTCGTACCCGGTGAACAGCTCCACATCAGTCATCGGCAACACCCGCCTTCGACTGCTCCACCGCCCCCAACGCCGACAACAACAGGTTTTGCGCCTCAATCCGTTGTGTCTTTTCCCGGATCTCGTCCTGCATGTCGTCAACCAGTTCGTCGTACTGGTCGATACACCGATCCGCCATAAACGTCCGGGCCTGGAACTCGCGGCAAGCCTTATCCAGATTCGCCAACTCTGCGAACAAGGCTTCTCTCGTTTTGAACCACCTTCTCAACCGCCTCATGGCAGTACCTCCGTAAACTGTCTCAAACTCATCACGACGTAGGAGTCCTCCACTGGACGGTTGCGGCGTTTCACGACGACGCATCCGAACGGGACTCCCGCGTTTTCTGCCTGCACTTCGGCTTCGTGAATGAAGGAGTGCAGTTCCTTCGCCCACGCCTGCACGTTCTTGCACTCGATGGCCCAGTCGGGCACGCCCACCAAATCGCCGCGGTCTACAGAACCGTGCAGGGCACGACGCTCCACCGGATACGGCTTACGGGCGTCGATGTAGTCGGCTACCTCACCCTCATACCGGGTGCCTTTGATCTTGTTTGGGTGACTCACGACGCCGCCAACCTCGCCTGGATTCTCTTGGCGTCCCTGTGAACCTTCTGGAAGCCCCCCACCAGCGCTGTCGGGAGAACATCGTCAACGCCCAAACCAGTTGCCGCCCCCTCCAACCTTTCAGCCATGCGGACCGAAACTCGAGTCAACAAAACAACCATTTCGGCCAACTCGGCAGACACCGAACAACAACTACAGCGGCAACCAAGCGCGTCTTCGTCCATTAGAACGGTTCCTCCCCGGCAGCCCACTGCTGCTGCACAGGCGCAACCGCCAGTTCCGGTTCACGCTCCGCCCGCTCCGCGGTTGTCGTCGCCCACGCCAAACTGGAACCCAAACTGTCCGCCCGAATCTTCCAGGTCACACGCTTCGACCCGTCCTTCTTCGATTCCCATTCCTCGTTCTGCAACGCCCCAGTGAAAACGATGTGGTCGCCGGCGTGAAGCGAAGAAGCAGCGTTGGTCGCCAACCCTTCCCATATCTCCATGTCGATGAACAGCGAAGTCCATTCGCCTTTCACCTTCTTGTTGGACGACCGGAGCCGTAGTTTCCCGACGACCGTGCCTGACGGCAGATCAGTGAGCTCAACTGCTTTAGACGCGTTCGGGTGTGGCTTCACCAGATACCCGTCGCCAAATACACGAATCATGTGGACGCCTCCTTCTTTGCGGCTTCCTGGTCCAACCGTTGATCCACGGCCTCAATGTCCTCAAATGAGGTCAAATCAGATGCCTTAGCGATCTTGCGGCCAAGCACTTCCGACGCCAGAGCCCGAACCCCGGCGGCGTCGTACCCGAACGTCTTCGCACGGGCACCCAACTCGGTCAACGCCTTCGCCAACTCTGCATCCGGGACGGCGGCGGGGCCGGAAGCACCCGTGGATGGTTGGGGGCGGGTGCCGTCTGGTGCGACACCTCCAGATTCCGACCCCGCCGCCTTGCCCTTCGGCTTTGCTCGCTGCTTCGACGGCGGCGCGTCCTCGCCCATCCATAGATGCAACGCCACGCCGAAACGCATCGCTGCCCGCTTGATGAAGTCACTTACCGCCTCCTTCAACAACTCGTCCTTGTGGGCGGCGACGACGCCAACCTCGACGCGGGTCACGCCGCATACGGTCATGCGGCCCCACAGGCTTGCGTGATCGTTCGCATACGCCAGGACCGGCAAACCGTTGTCGTCAACAGCGAGCGGTTCCCACGACCATTCCGGGTCAACGGACAGCAGCCGCTCCGTCACATGCCCGTGGTCCACATAGTCGGCAGCGAACTTGCCGCCGCCGCCCTTCGTCTTGATGATCTCTGGCGGGAACGGAACTGACAGTGCGGCAACCTGTTCGGGAGTCATGCCGACACCTCCGCGAAGAGCTGCCGCTGACCGGCAGGCTCAGGCTCCCGCAGGCGATACACCCACAAGCCGTCATGGTTCTCGCTACGTTTCCGGTCAACGTCGTATCCGCCGAACCGGGCCTTCCGCAGATCACGGATTCGCGCCGTCACCGACGCATCCGACTCGACCTCTGCCAACAACATGATTTCTTGAACCGTGCGCCACTGGCCGTCAGCCATCGCATCGCGCACCCGCTCCCACTGCTTCCGCAAACGGACGCCATCAAGACGCTCATCAAACGTCGTCCCGTCGAACCTCATACCCGGTCCTCCACGCGGTCCAGGTCCGCATCGCAGATGTTGCATTTGTTGTCGAACCGGTCAAGCAGGGACTCGCCTATGAAATGGCGGGTGCAGTTCCAGCACTTGACGTAGAACTTTGAGTTGCCCCGGTTGCCGCTCACGGGGCTACCTCCACGGGAACCTCAGCCAACCAAGACTCCCGAACCACCAACGGAGCCTCAGCCACCGGCACCTGCTCCGACGGCAAGTCCGCGCAATAATCACGCACCCGGCAGTAACGACAGTTCCACGGCTTCCCACGCTTGGCCCCATACCCCACCGGAGCAGAAACCAGCCCGTGCCCCGGGATGTTCCTGGCAGGAATCAGATTGCCCTGCGCCTGCTCCCAAACCGCCTGCATCCGATGCAACTCGTCATACGCCAGTTGCTCCAACGTCTGCCCCGTGTCCCCGAACAGGTCATCGAGGTAGAAGGTCCACTCCATCGACTCGCAAAGAGTGATCTTGTCCATGTACGACGACTCACGGGCAAAGTAAGCAACAAACACCCGACGGATGCCCAGCCCCAGCGCGTAGATCGCTGCCTGCACAACCTCCTTCTGTTCAGGCCCGCTCTCCCGCGCCAACTTGTACGGAAACGCACCCTTGTATTTGAACTCAAACACAGCTCGGCTCTGCCCCGACGGATGCCGCTTGCAGCCCATCGTCCCTGCGCCATCGGCTGACCCCGACACCGTGAAACCAAGATGCGTCAACGTCACCGGCACCTCAGCCTCAAAATCTTCCAGCACATGCGCCAACCCCTGCTGCGCTATCTCATGCCCGGAGTTCCCTTGGTGCATCGCAAGGCCCGAAACCTCGTCGGGGAAATGGCAATCGGGCACCCCCGCCGCTGCAAACGCGAGTTGGCGGGCACACCCACCGGACCCCGACGCCCTCATCCCGAAACCAAGCACTGTCGGCTTTGGCCCGTCCCGCTCCGCTTTCGCTCGCAGGTACACCCCGATAGCGCTTGCTACGAACCCGGTGCTTCCACTACTGTCATCCATGCCATACCCCCAGGTACGGGGAAGCGTCTTGCAGTTCGCCAGCGGTGCCCGGGTACGGAAATCTCCCTACTGGGAGGCTGTCACCCGGTCAGGGGTGCAATCCGTAACCGTCTACAACCACATGGAGATGCTGCTGTGAACACTTCCGTTTACTTGTCGGGGGACACACTACGGGACGATCAGCGATATGTCAAGTACCTCACGGTTTGCACAACTCACGGATACACATTACAACCTCGGGATGGTCGATCTCCGAGGTTTGATTGACGAGTTCATCGGGGGTCGCCGGCCACCGTATGAGGCCGAGTCGGCGCGAGGGCGTCGCAACATGCTGCGTCAGTTCTGCCGCGACTCTCAGTGCCGCGTTGTTGCTGATCTGACAGTAGAGGCGATGAGCGATTGGGTGCATGACCCGGAGGCGTCGCCCGCTTATCGTCGTTCGCGGTTCTCAGCTCTTCGCGTGTTCTCCACGTTCCTGGTGACTGAGGGGTATATGGAAAGGAACTTGGGCTGGGAGATTGCGGCTCCGAAGGTGCCGCGTCGTGTGCCTCGTCCGTTGAGCCACAGCGATGCGTCGAAGTTGATGGCGACGGCTCGTCACCTCGACGCGCATCCCCGGTCGCGGGCGGTCGGCATTTCCAACCAAGTGATTGTCTCGTTGATGTGCCAAGAGGGTTTGCGGGCGATAGAGATTCGCCGGCTGGAGGTGGCCGATCTTGACTTTGAGTCAGCGACTATGCGCGTCGTTGGGAAGGGGTCGCATGAGCGGGTGTTGCCCTTGTCTGGTCAGACGGCGGCGTTGTTGCGTCGGCATTTGCGGGAGAGCCACACGGGGTTTGGGCCGGTGTTGTCGAAGCGGGATTCTCGAGAACCGTTGTCGAAGTCTGCGATGAATCATCGGACGATGAATCTGTTTTCCAGGGCTGGCGTGAAGACAGCTCCGTATGACGGGAAGTCGGGTCATGCGATGCGGGCGACGGCGGCGACGGATGTGTATGAGGCGTCGGGGCATGATGTTCGGGCGGTGCAGGAGATGTTGGGTCATTCGTCGTTGGCGACGACGGAGGCGTATTTGCGTCGGGCTTCTGTTCAGCAGTTGCGTGAGGCGATGGCTGGCCGCGAGTATTGAGCTGGGCGTCGATGCCGGCGGAGACATCTGGGACGACCTCGTGCAGGAGATCACCCGTGGCGATCCCTCAAAATAAGAGCGGGAAAATCGTCGCCCCAGCCGCCTTGTCTATGTAGAGGCTAAGGAGGCCAAACATGAGCAAACGAATCGACTGCACCCTGACAGACCGGCAATGGTTCCTGCTAAGTACAGCCGTCTGCCAGTACGAGATTGCCCTAGAGGACGACATCGGCTACGGCACCGAACCACCGCAGTCAATGGGAGCCTTCCACCGGATGTCAAACAAGGTCTGGCATGGCGATCAGGTCGAAACGCGATAGGGCTTGACTCTACGCGGGTAGCGGTTTATCTTGCGACTCACCTATTGGCCGGAGCAGGGGAGTTTGCCATGAACGGTTTAGCGTTGACGATCAGCCGTCACCGTCGGAAGCGTGGAATAGCGCAGACGGCGGCTGCTGCGGAAGTGGGGTGGACGCAAGCGAAGTGGAGCCGTCTGGAACAGGGGCAGTCGAAGCCCTACAAGGATGTTCCTGTCCTGGCTGAGTGGTTGGGAATCTCGGTTGACCGGGCGTTGAAGTTGCTGGATTCCCCGGCTGGAGTTGAGAAGGACTTGCTTGATCTCCAAGCTGAGGTCGCTGGGCTTACCGATTTGGCGTCTGACGCGTTGGGGCGGATCGAGGCCCGGTTGGAGCGGTTGTCTGCGATTGTGGACGAGTTGGTTGGGTCGGACCACCCGGGCGCGGTCGCTGTCGGGTCGGCGTTGCGCCAGCACCGAGCAGCGCATGGTTGGTCGCCCGCTGAACTGTCAGTCGAACTTGGTGTTCCTGCGGCGGCGATCCGGTGGATTGAAGAGGGCACGTTTTCGCCTTGGGGCCACAGAGCCGCTATAGCCAGGGTGCTGGGCGTAGAAGTGAAAGTGTTGGAGGCGGTTTTGTGCGGCGAATCCGCTGAGGACATTGAAACGTCGGTGGTGGCGTTGCAGGAGCGGGTTGCTGTCGGCAGCATGATGCACGCTGATGCTGCCCGCAACGTAGAAATCGGTTCGCAGGCGATTACAGATGTTGCCGAATCCTGCGTGGCGGCGAAGGAGGAAGTTGACAGATGACGGCCCTTGGTGTCAGCGAATATTGTGCTGCGACGCGATGCGACGAATGTGCTTACCAGTCGGGGGAGTGTGCGTGGGCGGGGCTGATGTCCGACGTTGTAATCGGCGGGGGCCACCCGGCTGTTTCGTGGGTGGCCACGGAACAGGAGCGGGCAGCAGAAGCAAAGAAGTTGCGTGCCGCAGCCGACAGAGAGGCGCTTCGGCAGGAATCAGAACTGTTCCGACTCGGGACAGTGATCCGCAAGGACTTCTTCCGGTTGTTCGGCAGTCCACCTACTGCCTGCTATTCGTGGCAGTTGAAAACCGGGCGGGTGCTTGATTGGGGGACATCGCTACCGGTTGCGAAGAAACCGATTTCAGAGGTCGTGAACGCAGGTGCCCTCAATGTGTTCGATGTGCTAGGCAAAGAGGCTTACCAAATCAGCTATTTAGGCAAGGTGCCAGACATCGTGGCGCTGGTCGAAGCCGTTGGGTACCACACAAGTGTCTCGTTGTGGAAGGGTGCCTACACGGTCGGGTATCTCAACTGTCGCGTTGGGCATGAGGTGCATACATACTGTGCTTCCCTGGTTGGCGATTTCTCTTACTGGGTTGCCCGGTCGAACCGGGTGCGGGCAGCGTTGTTGGAGCGGTTGCCCCTGGAGTTGCGTCGCGACTTCCCGTTGGAGCAACCGTGTTAGTCGGCCAGAGATGCCGACCCTGCCCCCAACCGGGTCGCTGCCCAACCCTTTAGCACGGATAGGACGCCGGCAACACCGGACGCCAGAACGAGTTTCCAGGTATCGACGCCAAGGCTTAAAACGCTAGAAGTGCCTATGGTTGCCGCCGCACATTCGATGAATGTCGCAAGGCAGCGTTCCGCAATATCCCTCGTCGGGTTCATTACCAACCTTCTTTCTTTCTGTCCATCACGAAGATGGGTGCCTGTGTGGTCACGCCATGCTGAGGTGCAACAAGCCAAAACGCTTGCTGCGGAGGCTCGTCAGGGAAGTTGCAAATCGCGGAAAACTCGTCTGGCCCTTTGGTTGTCCCGTTGACGATTAGGCCCGACCCGCCCGTGCCGGCCTGCACCAACTGATGCCAATGCCCCATAACGAGAACGTCATGCGGAGCGTTTGTTTGCTTCCGTGCCCGCAGCCGCATGATCGGAGGCCAGATGCCGCCGATGCCGCCGCCACCACGAACTTGGTCACCGTGAGTCAACAGAAACGTCGTGTCGTAGATGTCGAACAACTGGTCGGTGGATTCCGAAATCCCCCAAGACAACCGGTCGTCGTCTACAAGGTGGTTCGCTGTGGTGGTCATCAGCAACCAATCCAGGTTGTCGCGCACTCGCCCCTTCATGCGCGGTTTGCGCGTCATGCGCCCGTGGTTGCCAACTACCGCAGGCAGGTACACCTTCCCGAAATGGTCTGCGAGCAACGTGACGGCTGCCGCCAACTGCCCGGACCAATGCACGACCGTTTCCAGCCCAGAACCTTCGTTCGATTCTCGGAGTTCTTCGTGGATCGAGCCGCTTACGAGGTCGCCGCCGAGGGCCAGGACGAGTCCTTCGATGTCCACCCCGGCGGTGTAATCGCGGGCTAGTTCAATCGTCTTGTCGCAAAACCGTTGTAATCGCAGTTCTGCGATCTGACGGTTGTAACAGCCGCGTCCGTCCATTTCAACAACGTCCACCACCTCGTCCCAATGCGTATCGGACAGCATCGCTACGGCTGTGGCGGCGGTGCGCTTCGGACGTTTCGGCGTCAACCACTTCGGTGGGTCGAGGCCAACGGCGGTTTCGTAAAGGTCGAGGCGTTGCAGAGCGTCGTCGCGTTCAGCGACGAGTTGTTCTGTCTGCTTGCGGCTGAGGCCAAGTTCAACACGCTGTTTGGCGACCTTCTGTTCCGCTGCGGTCAACCGTTCCAGCAACGCGGCCGTTTCCTCAAACTCGTCTAGGTCGGTCACGGGCGATTCCGTTCGGCAGTCAACACCTTGATCTTCGCGGGGGTGGCACCCTCGTAGCCGAGCGATTCCAGCCATGCGATCACCACCGACGGCGGAGCCTGAGATTCCATGATTTGCGTCACCAACTCGTCGGGCAACTGGTCAACCCAGCGGCGATGCGTCCTCCCCGCTGCGTGGACCTGAGCGAACTCAGTCAGCGTTATGGCACTGTCACCAGTCGGCATATAAGGGTTCCTTCCCACCACGAATGATCGTCGGCATAGCGGATAGGTTGCATTTCTAAGTCCTCAACGGTGACCGATTCGGAGCGTTCGCCTTCCTCGTAGGTCACGGCCTTGGCTGCGGTGAGCAGTGTGCGGAGTGCCACAAACTCGTTCTGAGTGTCGTACCCGACTGGTGCGCCGCCTCCGAGAGATGTTTGCACTCGGCCCTGTAGCACGATTGGGACAATGAGCTCTTCGATGCGTTGCGGTTGCGGACGAGCGAACATTGACCAGCGTTCCAACGTGGGACCGGTGGTCGTGTCAGTCCCGTCACGGGTCAGCGTTACCTTCACGGTGAACACTTCCGACGAACTGTCGTTGGTAGACGGGGCGTATGCCTGTTCGGCAGCTTCGGCTGGCAGCGTCAACGCAGTCGCGGTGGACGAGTCGTCGGTGAGCGTGATTTGTGTAGTTCCGGGGATGCCTTCTGCGGTGCCCTGGTAGTTGAGCCCGGTTTGCCCGTAGTCGGTGGATGACGCTTGGTAATCGACATCGCCTGAACTGGTCGGGTTGCCGAACCGGCCCGACACGCCCCGCACGATCTTCTTAGCGACCGTCCCGTAGGACACCTTCCCGACAGTGAGTTCACCAGAGGTTGCCAGATCGCCTGTGGCGTCCTCGCCGTACACCTCGCCTAACGAGTCGGTGAAGAACAGTTTGCTGCTGTAGACCTCCAAGGACAGGACGTTGCCGTAACTTGCTGAGTCGTGAGCGAGGAACCGGGCATACGCCGGGACAAGCGTGTCAGTGAACGTAGTCAGATCAGCCTTCCAGGTGTCACCATTCTTGGTGCCCCAGTAGCAGTATTGGCCGACGATGCGTACCCCGTAGGCTGCGCCGCCGTCGTCAATGACCGGCCCGAACGTGACGGAAAACTGGTCGGAGGCGTTGATGACTCCGAATCGCACCCCGGCGGTGGTGCCGACCGCCATGATTTCTCCGAATACGTCGATGCAAAACGGCCCGGTGAAGGTTTCGCCTACGGGAAGAACCGCCGCCGGCACCGGGTAGGACAGTGCCCCGTCGCTGGTGGACACGGTGATGCCGTAGAGAATGCCTTGCCCGTTGTCGTTGTATCCGGCGTAGAGCGCGGTCGGCCCACCCTTGATGACCTTGCAGGTGCCGGTGAGGGTCTTGTCGAAAGTCAGCACGGTGCCTGACGTATCCAGTTCCACGATGCGGGCACCGTCAGCCGACAGCAGCCTGCCGTTGGCGAACTCGATGACATCGCCGGCAAACGATCCAACCGTGGACGCAGCAGAAGTAGACGACACCGCCACCTTCTTCACGGCTGCACCGGTCACAGCGAAGGTGGAAGTGCCGTCCGAGGTCCAGTCCGTAACCGCCGCACCCTGGTCGGAGGACGAGAACGAGGGGGACGCCGCATCGGGAGATCCGAAGCGAAGGTACTGGCCGTCAGAGAAATAGAACACTGACCCGTTGACCACACGGGCGTAAAGGTTGCTGTTAGTGCCGGTGTGCTTCTGCTCTATCGCCTTGCAAAGACTGATCTGACCCTTCGTGAAGACATCTATGTTCTTTGACGAGTCGAAGCGCCGCCTGTCCGAATCGGCTAGGTCGTAATGTGCCTGTCCTGCGCCCAGCGACCAATCCGTTTGCGAACGCACCCACTGGCCGGCGTTCGACAAAGTGTTCTCGCCAACGTCGGTAGACGTATCGCGCTGTTCCCGCATGGCAGGCAGGGTGCGGCGGCGAAACCCCGTGTAATCAACGAGGTAACCGCGGCCATCGAGGGCTACGTCGAAGCGAGGCGCAACCGCCATCTACTGCCCCGACCGCACCCATTGAACCGGATACATCTTCGCCAACCTTGCCGCCTCAGCCTGGATGCGCTGTTCCCGCAGGAACCGAAGATCCCTTATCGACTGCGAAATCGCCCCCGACGGAACCTCTTCGGCGCGTCGCACCGGCCCCTGCTGCATCATCGACTCACGCGGAATCGGCTTGAACGACATGAGTTTCACCGCTGCGCCAAGTGGCGGCAAGTCATACGCCTCAGTGTGCAACCCAGTGGCGGACAGCGCCGTCGTTGAATCAGTCAGCGTCGTGAACGGTGCCGCATACTCCACTCGGACTGTCTGCTCGCCGTCAGCCGGGTCGTGAAGGATCAGCGCCGTGCCCGAGGCAAACGTCGCAGTGTCACGGTTGCGCCGAACCGAGAAGCGACGGATCTGCGGTTCAGACTTGGTGGAAGTCTTCCGAACGTATGTAACAGAGTGGACGCCTAGAACATCCGCAGCGAGGTTGTACCCGTCGGTGCCCGCCGTGTAAGTGAACGTCGTGGTTTTTGCTTGGTACAGGCCGCGATGTGGCGACGACAAGTCATTCAGGTCGTCGTTCAACGCGTTCAATACCTGAAACGCCGGATACTGCGGGTTGGAGCGCACAATGTCGCCCGACGAATGATCCGCAGCGGTGGTGCCGCCATACCCGCGGATGACACCAACCGACTGCCCTGCCACCGAAGTGACGTACATCTGTTCCGTGCCGATCTCAACGAGGCTGCCGACCACAATCGGGCCGGTGTCGAACTCGATGGACAGTGTGGACACGCCAGACCCGGCGTCGGCGTTGATGCGGTTGATCGGCTCGACAGTCCCAGCGAGCAACAAATCGCGTGTGCGGTCAATCCATGTTTGCGCTGTCATTCCCCGCCGCCCTTGATCTCTTTCTGCGCCTGCTCCATCACGCGACGCTGCCTGTCAGTCTTCGCGAACTCGCCGGTTTCAACCTCCACCGACGACTGCGCTCGAGCCTCCAAATCGCTCGACCCGCGTATCGCTGGCGGCTGCAACCCGTCGTCCCGCAACCGCTTGTAGGCGTCCATGTCGCGACCCAGACGCCTCTCAGCGCTGCGATTGTCGCCCTTAGAGTTCGCGGCCCCAGTCGAAAATGACAACGACCGCACTTTCTCAGCGAACGCCTTCTTCTCTGCTTCTGTTTGACTCATGCGGCGACACTCTCCTCAACGTCAATCGTGTAACCGGCAACCGACAACAAATCGGCTTCCGTTTCTGTCAAATCCGGGCCGGTGTGCCCGCCGTGGATCGTCCTGGTGATCGTCGTTTCGTCTGTCGGTTGATCTGTTGCGACCGTGGCGTCATTGACGATCCACAAGTTCCGGCCCTTAGCGCGTGCGTTGTAGAACCGAGCCAACCTGTTTTCTGGCGTAAACGGGTTGAAGAACTCTTCCCCGACCGGCATCGTCCCCAACGTGTCCGTTGTCCCAGTTTGGACATGCCGCACCAGTGACAGGCCGCTGACCGACGCGGAACGTGCAACTGTGTCCGGGGCCGGGTTCGCTGTCTGTGACACCACCGCTGCCGGCAACGCAGTGACACTGGCAACCACGGCTGCCGACACCGACGCTGTAGCCGTGACGGTGCCCGCCGGAACCGCCGCAACGACCGCTACCACCGCAGGGGCAGCAGACGCATCGGCAGTAACAGCAGGGGCGGGTGCAGCGGCGAGAGCGCTAACCCCCCCGGGTTGCGCGTCAACAACGGCTGCCGCTGCCGCTGCGGGGATCGCCGCCACACCCGCCAAGACAGCAGGAGCGACACTCACAGTCGAGGAAGCCGAAACTGACGGCACCGCCGCCACAGCAGCAACAACACCAGGAGCCACATTCGCGTGGGCAGTCACCGTGAC
>Ga0080013_1005511_pt1 | contig 11754 bp, 13 predicted proteins | sample ETNvirenome_6_85_FD_69236 | JGI IMG/M metagenome (GOLD analysis project Ga0080013, IMG submission 69236) | Marine viral communities from the Pacific Ocean - ETNP_6_85 (SPADES assembly) (version 2) | ecosystem: Environmental > Aquatic > Marine > Oceanic | place: Pacific Ocean | collected 2013-06-19
CCGCGGGCAATTGCTTCTTTAATTTTTATGTAGCAGGGATGAAACAAAACATGATACCCTAACATACAAGGAATTTTGTTGTCACTAAAAAAAGATTCAAGACTTTCTATGCCATCTAGCTTGTTGCTAAGAGGCTTTTCAATAAAAAACGGACACTTTAAGCTTTTTAATTGATTAATGGTTTCAGTATGCATTGATGTAGGGTTGCACACCAAAACTGCATCTATAGCTATCTCACTCGCAAAAACTTGTTCAGCAGAGTAAAAAACTTTCTCAAACTCTATTTCTTCAGTAATTGTACTCTTATTTGTTCTAAGGGCGTACAACTTAATATTCGTAGGAGTCAATGCACCTTTGTCTACTTCCACAGAAGGATTAGACTTTAGATTTTCATAGTGCCTTCTGCCAATGGAGCCTAACCCACACAATAAAACATTCATCAATCACCTTTCCTGATCCTGTGACTGTCCTCGTCAAAATGCTGTGTAGAAAATTCATATAATTCCGAGTCTTCAAGGGCGTACATTTGGTGTCTTAGGCCCGGGTAAACATAAAAGTTCTGACCGGGCTCAAGGAGGATTTCATCAGCAATTTCTGGGTTGTCTCCGTCACTATATCTAACGATCATCTTTCCGGATTGGAGATAGAACACTTCGTCCTTCTTTTTGTGGTAATGCCAAGAGCACTGTTTGCCGCGGTGGAAGAACAGTAGCTTTCCACAATACTCCTCCTTATTGATAATCCATTTTTCGTATCCCCAACCCTTCTGGACATATTTCATAGGGATATGAATTTGTCCGCTTACCATACCGACTTTCCGCCATCGATTACAATATTTTCTCCGGTCATATAAGAACTAGCATCAGAGCACATAAATGCAACGGCACCCTTGTACTCATCAATATGTGCCATTCTCTTCATGGGGATAATATTTGTAAGTTTCTCTACAAATTCTTCAGGGTGATTATTATATACTCCTGTCGGACTAATGGAATTTATCCTAATACCACGCTGTGCAAAATAGACCGCGAGATACTTAGTCATCCCGATGATGGCCCACTTGGCGGCCGAATAGGTGATTGGCTTCACGTTTTGCATATCTTCGGGGACGCCTTCCTTCCTATATAATCTCTGGTCTGGGGCGATTACGCCCAAGTCCGATGCAATGTTCAGGATTACCCCTCCGCCAGTCTCCAACATCTTGTTAGCGACGGCCTGTGAGCAATAGAAGGTGCCGTTCATGGCCGCGTCGATGCCCTCATTCCAATATTCTGGTGTCATAGTCTCAAACCTGCTGTCCGGCGTGAGTCCTCCACCCTTCTTTACTTTTGGGTCCTTGGCGGCGTTGTTAATCAAAATGTCAATTTTACCACACATATATACAACTGCTTGAACCGATTTGGGGTCAGTCACATCCATATGGTAGAACGTAGCACATTCTCTACCATACTTTTCATTTAGTTGTTTTGCTTTTGCCTCAACACGGTCACGGTGGTGGTCCGTCAAAATGACATTACCCCCAAATTCTATAATAGCTTCGGCGTGCTTTGGTCCAAGCAAGCCGCCGGCGCCTGTAATAAGGGCCGTTTTTCCTGTTAGGTCAAACATATCACGCGCGTTCATTGTATAACTCCTGAAATAATTCTTTATGTTTAGCGATTGTTTCTATTTCTAATCCGGATTGTCCTCTTGCTGTTTGAAGAGTGAAGACTCCAGTATAATTTATTTTATTCAAATTTTTGAATATTGTTTTAAAGTCGGTGTCCCCTGTTGCGGGGGCGACTGTCTGTGCATCAAAAGTGCGATCCTTCAAATGTACATTGTTTATCTTGTGTTTGAATCTGTGAATATATTTCTCGTGGTCGATACCACAGGAGGTTATGTTTCCTGTGTCATATGTCACACTAAAATTTTCTCCCAAGCTAAGAATATCCTCTAATTTTGTCGGGTCCAGTTCGGCCTCTATAGAAAAGTTGATAGAATCAAACTTTCTTGACAACTCCTTGACAAGCGTGCAAAATTGTTTTCTTATTGAGTCTTCAGACACATCACTATTCTCAAGAAGTGGGATAGTTACATTCTTTATGTTGTTTTTTATCGCTGACAGACAAATTGGTGTCATGTTGTCAAAAAAATATGCCCTTTCGACAATCCTTTCATCCACTATATTATCAGCACAGATTGACTGAACTGGGTGTGCGCAGACATTTTCGGAGAATATCGGATTTGTTTCAAATGAGTCTTTAGTCACAATCCACTCAATATGGTTCATTGATAGGGCGCGCAGTAGCTCAAATTCTCGGAGCCAATTCTTCGGACATTCTTGAAATCCCTCGTCTGGTGGCGAAAGCCGGCCCTGTATAATGCCCATTTTCATTGTACGTCAACCCTCTTTAGCTGTATCTCGTTTGAGACCATCTCTTTATCGAAAGATATACAAAAAGTTATATAGCGGGCGATCTCCTCTGGGCTTATAAAAGTATCAAAGTCTTGGTTCTTGACCTGTTTGCCCATTTCGGTTTTTATGGAGCCGGGAGAGAAACAGAACACCCTAACGTTTTTGTCGGCGTATTCGTCGTGTAACGAGCGGGACAGGCCTAACAGGGCATGCTTTGAGGCACAGTAGACAGAGGTTTCCTTGAAGCCGTTGTAGGACGATGAAGAGCCAATATTGATTATGCGCCCCCATTTATTTTTGGCCATGGCGCCTATAAATTCTCTACAAAGAACAAATGGAACCTTCACATTCAGGTTCATAGTGCTATCAAAGTCTTCATTGCTTGTCGCCTTCAACTCCTTAACAACAAATACGCCAGCGCAGTTGACTAAAATGTCAATTTCTCCAAGTTTTCTTTTGGCATCTGATATCACATGTTCAAGCTGCTGGGGACACTCTAGGTCTCCAGACTCCCAGAAAATGTTCTTCGATGTCTGGAGTCCTAGGCGCTCGGCCAGTTCGACAAGTTTTTCGCCCTGTCGGCCAGTTAGATATAGGTTACAGCCCTGTTTGGCGAACTCAAGCGCAATTTGGGAGCCTAAGCCCCCACTAGCGCCTGTGATGAAGACATTCTTGCCTGCCAGCATTTAGAAGTAACGCAATTTGGCAGCGACGGCCTTTTCTGCGTCGAGAACGACCTTTGCGCCAGAACCCATAATGGCGGGAACCTTCTTGATGTCCCTAATCATTTCCGTTAATTCGTCAGGCTCTAAAGAGGCTGACTGGTCCGAGCCATACATGTTCTTGTCAAGCGTGATATGACGTTCGATGGCCTGCGCGCCAAGTGCAATTGCAACGACAGTAGGCAGCGAATGGGCCTCGTGGCCGCTATACCCAACAGGGCAGCGATATCTCGCAGCAAGGTGACTAAGAGCGGAGACATTGCAGTCCTCATCCCTACAGGGGTATGTGGAGACGCAATGAAAAAGAGTATAGGGACAATCGTGCTTGTTGAAGATTTCAACAGCAGCATCAACGTCCTCATATGTGCTCATGCCGGTAGAAATGAATGTATGACGGCCTTCGGTCGCGATCATTTCCAAGAGCGGAAGGTGAGTCAACATTGCGGAGGCCACCTTGTTGAACGGCAGGTCATATTGTCTCAAAAACTCTTGACTTTGTTTGTCCCATGCCGAAGCAGACCACAAGATGTCTTTTTCACGACAATAATTGTCGATAATATCATATTCCTCCTTTCCAAACTCTAGGCCACCTTTTTGATCTCTCTGGGTTGTACCCCAAGGGCTTTCTCTGAGCCCCTCAAGATACTCCTGCGTATATACTACGTCAATGGTCCTCTTCTGAAATTTTACGGCATTACAGCCGGCATCGACGGCAGCATCAATTAACTGCTTGGTGATATCAATGTCACCATTGTGATTAATGCCGATCTCGGCTATCACAAAAGGCGTACTCTTACTATATGGATTAAACATAACCCCTCCTTTTATATATATATTATAACTCATTCCGTGGGTTTTGGCAAGGGAAATTCTTTTTTTGATATATCACTCGACTGATTTGCTGGGTGGCCCTCGCCTAAATTCTGATATTCTGTCTTGTTCTTCTCTAGGGTGTTTAAAAGATAGTCCCACAAAAGAACATATTGACGACGGTGTAAATCATATGAAAATAATCTACCGGCGTGGTCCTTTTTGGGGCCCTCAAAGGCGTGCGGGTACTTGCTCCCATCCTTTCCGGGGAATCCGTCCATTCCTATAAAATAAATCCTCTTGGCGCCGAGGAAAGTTCCAAGGCACACCATTCTGGCCACAGTGCCTAATTTCGAGAAGTAGCGCTGATGAATATAACAAGATCTCCCGGGGCAGGCCTCCCTAAATAATTCGAACTCTTCTGGCTTTCTGAACGGGGAGATGCCTGCTTCAAAAACGCAGGTTGTTTCGTTTTTGTTAACATAATCTTTTAAGTTATTGTCTTCTAGGTCCACAGTCGGCCCAAGAAAAGCAAGAGAAATTTTTACCTCGTCCATATCTGATCTTAAATAAAAATTGTTACACGACCAAGCATAGTCATATTCAAAATTCATTTTTTTCCAATCAACCTGATTGGTGCTTGGGCCTCCGCCAATCATTAGTATTGTCTTGTCTTTATATTTTTTGAGTTCATCAAAATTCTGAATAATATATTCTGCTGTTTTTTCAGCATCGTCTCCAAAAATTGGGTACAAATACTTTTCTAGGTGCTCTTTTCCCCAAAGCGGATTAGAGAAGAAGTCCTCCTTTTGGGTAAAGAAAGAGAAATCACTAGGGTTGGCGTAAAAATCCTGTTCTGGGCCAAAACACTTTTTGGTCACCGTATCGTACCAAACTTGTAATTTGGGAGAGTGTCGGATGTCGGTAGAGTAGATGTGAAATGAATTGAGCATCTCCTTGTCGATGTCAACAATAAAATCATCATTCTCATGTATTTTGATACAGTCATTCCACATTTTACACTCTGATCCTAGGTATTGTTAAATTTATTCTACTAATATTTGATGCTATGTATAGCTCTATATCCTTGCTTTTCAACCATTTGTGCATATCTTTCATACTTGCTCTAGCCCATTCTACTTCGGGGCCGAACATATCTCCACGATTAAACATTTGTTGGTTATTGTCGTAGAAATGATCGAATTCCATCGGAGTTTTAGGGCTCCCTCCAAGATCCCAACCTAAGGCCACTATCTTAGAAACGCCTAGGTGAGCGGCGGTGTGTAATACTGTCTCATACATTATGCCGGGCCCGACGGGTCTATCTGTCGTGTTTTCCATTAAATAATCATCAAAATTTCTTTCGTCACACAGAAACTTATCCACCGTCGTCCTGATTGGGATCTTAAAGAAAATGTCGGTGGGCTGCTCCTTACTCCACACAGCCCCTTCGGGGTAGTTGCTACTGCCCACTGATATTACATCTCCGGGTGGGTAATGATAGTGTATGCCATCGACTGGAAGGGGCATATTACAACAATTGAAGAAGTGGAGGTCTACAACCTCGGGACAGTAATTATACGCCATCTTAACAGCGAGGACCAATTTATCGCCCAGCTTCTCTTTTAAATACTCCGGAGGATAGTGATTTAAGGACGGGCCACAGTTTAGAATATAACAAGTTTCACCCTCAAAGGCGCCTTGTAGATGCCTCAATTTTCCTTCCAAGGTAGTTTCTTTTGAAATTTTCTTTTTAATTGATCTTATTCGGCCTTTAGTGTAGCATACAGGTGCGGCTTCCTCAATCTCTCTTGCGACGGTCGACGAAATTGATTCAAACAAGCGTTGGCCCACGCTAGCATAGTCCAAACCACAAGAAAGCAAATGTTGTCGGCCGAGGAGGCCCTTCTCTTCAAGTGTGGAGCGATTGGTCTTCCATAGTTCATAAGCCTCTCTAAGTTTTTTTCTGCCGGCATCGATCGAGGTCTCAAACCATTTTCCTTCTACGCCATATGGCGGGATGCGTAAAGTGCAAGTATCCCAAGACCCGCCTACAAAAAAACCAGCAGATGGATGTACAAAGTCGGTGTGGCCACCCCACAGCGGAACAATTACTGGCGTTTCGTGCAGGAGAGCTTCGGCTATTGGCAAACCAAATCCCTCGCCTCTGGAGAAGAGAGCAAACACGTCGGCTTGTTCATAAAGCCAATTAATGTATTTCTTCGGTATATATTGGTCTATAAGAACAACATTATTACCTGTTACAGGTTCGTTGCCCGGCAAAAATAAAGTATTCTTAAAGTATTTAATTTCGTTTTTAATCGCGTCAGTATTGTGAGTAACACTACCAAACGTTTTAATGAGAAGAAGGGCGTCTTTTTCATCTCCCAACTCAGCAAAAAATGATTGCAATAAGCGATCAAAACCCTTTCTTTGGGTCCACTGTGACACCGAAAGTACAATGAATTTGTCTTCTAAATCAATTGGCAAGTTTATTGGTTCTGGGGCCAGATCATCGTCAACAATAACATGAGGCACAGTATCAACCTGCTCACAGACTTCTCTAAAGATTTTAGAATTCCAATTGGACGGAGTTATAATTTTGTCTGGCCGGTAATAATCAAAAGTACGTTTCCACTCCAAAGGTACTTTGTCTGTCTCCCAAGCCAGTAAACTAATGCTCTTGTTACACGATTGCATAAGTTTGGCCATCGATGGAGAGCAGCCCGGGGATGGTTGAAATCTTTCATCTCCAAAATTAACCATAGGAGGTGGAAGATGCCACAACAAACTAAAATCTTCAGATATAAAGTTATCTAAATCTTGATCGTTTTTAAATTCATATTTTTCTATTAAAGACTGTTCGTCTTCTTCAAGGCGAGAACTCGACGCGACGGGAGAATATATTTTCAACTCAAATGCGTCCGGGTTATCTTGCAAATAAACATCTAATGCTTTAAGGTAGCCCCGGGCTGCTATAGCATAGCCACTAACATCACGAAATTGCCCCAGATAAACTAGCTTCATATCACAACACCGTTACAGATTCAAAGCCATAGTTCTTTTCAGATTCTGTCCCGTCAAGAACTGAGCACACAGAATCTGCGAACTTCTTGTGAATTTTTTCTTCCGAAAAGTTCTCTAATATTTGCTCCCTTAAAACTTCGGCGCGCTGCTTTAAGCTATCATATTTGCTTTTCATTCTACGGAGCTTCATTTTATAGCTGCCCTCTGTGGGGTAACACCACATTGAGTCTTCTTGTAAGACTCCCTTCCAAACTGCATCCTTCTGGATGGGTTGTAAATTATAATCTACACTTTCGAATAATTTCTTGATCTTGGCTTTCTTGCCGGTTTGGACCGAAGCGTATAAGAAGTCTAGGTGTCCGGACCAGCCCGGGGCAATAACGGGCAAGCCGCTATAGGCGGCCTCGAAAATTGGCAAACCAAACCCCTCTCCGTGAGTCAGAGACACAAGGGCCTTAATCTGAGGGTGATTATATAGCACATGCATTTGTGCCTCCGACAGGTCACCGTGCAAAACGTAAATCTTACACTTTCTCTCCAAATCGGTGTGGTCGCGATCAAACTCTTTTACTATTCCTGTGACTTTATCCATAATTCGATGCCTGTCCGGAATACTATTGTTGGCTTGGGAGACCTTCAGCACTAAGCCAACTTCCTGATCATAACATTCCTCCAAAAACCATCTAAGAGTATTTTTCATATTCTTTCTTGGGCCCCATTGGCTAACAACCAGAAAATTAAAATCATAATCCAAGGCTAGCGTGAAGTTCGAGTCGGGCACTATTGGCCTTACTCCAAACCCAACCACGTCAATAGGGGTCTCACACCGAACGTCATGGGTTTCTCCAGTTTCTTTGTGTGTCATGGTGTATACCGTATTCAGATAAACATTTCTAGAGTGCTCGGACACAACTATAATCTTATCCATAATCCTAGATTTTTCAATCCACTCCGGTGAGACCAGAGTGGTTTCAATTCCGGCCGTAAAGCCAATATTAATGGGTGCCAACTTTTCCCATTCATTTGGTATAGTTATTTGCAAAGACATGTCGAACTGGCCGCCATCATTAATATGTTTAACAGTTTTCACAATAAGTTCGTCAATCCACGTTCTTTCTTCATCAATAGCCGACATCCAGCCTGTTTTACCCCAACTAATTGGTATAACATATAAGTCTAAGTCTTCTCTGGTGCGTAGAGATCGCAGCGCCAGACGGGACTGTTCTCCGTACCCGGAAACAGAAAACACCGGTGCGCGTACTAAAATTTTGTGTCTCAAATTACCTCCATTAATTCCCAAGCGTTTGCTCTTGGTTTTCTGTTTTCCCAAGAGCCGTATTTTTCATGCACAGAATCCATAATATTGACCCAATTCTTTTCAAGTGTCTTGAAACTATAATTATTCTGCGCATGCAACATTCCACGAATACCCAACTCGGAGCGCTCCTGAGGAGTCATGTTATAAATTTTATGTAAAGCGGCTATAAAATCTTCTTTATTAACCCTATCTTCATAAATATATGGCACCTGCTGAGAGCCTATGACGGCCTTGCTTGATGGTTTGAGTCCAATGCCAAAAAACTCTTCTCCATTCGTAACCTGCTCCTGTAGGCCACCAGTCATGTTTGCAATGATCGGCGTTCCGCAAGTTAAAGATTCCAACGTTGCAAGCCCAAAACCTTCAGCATCAGAAATATTAATTGTACAGTCGACAGCATTGTAAATGCTAGCAAGTGCTTCTGGTGGCATTTTTCTGGTTGAAAACTGAACTCGGCCGTCTTCGGCGTTAAGATCTCGAAGCATAGTGATCAAGTCTTGGCCGTGTTTATCTCCGGGCTCTGTATGCATTATTAGCCGGACATTTTCCGCGCCGACTTCTTCGGCAAACTCGTTAAACCACCACAATACGCTGCCGCTCATTTTGCGACGAGCGTTTCTATTGTTCCAGAAAAAAGTTACCCTCTTATCGTCTTCACTAAAAAATTTCTCTTTAAGATTTGAAATTTCTTGGTCAGATTTCCTATAAAAATGATCCGAGTTAGCCGCATGCGGAACATAGTGCCTCTCCACGTCCGGAGAGACCTCCCCCACAACATCATATGTTAGTTTTGAAATACATGCTATGACATCATTAGAATCATACCATTTTTTGTTGAATTTGGGTGCCGGGTGATTATCCCAAACATGATAATAAACCATGGGGACAACTGCGCGGATCTCGTGTTCCATTTCCCACAACCACTCATAAAAGCGAGGGTCCGTCATAAACCAAAGAATATCTGGTTTTTCTGTCGCTAGTGCTGAGCGCACCGCCTCTTGGTTTCCGTATCCATCTATGGGGAAAATTATAAAATCTTTTCCATATGGCTCTACCAATTGCGGCCTATAGTCTGGATGTCTAATTGCGCCGCCGAAGCAAAATACCTTATACCTGCCGGTCTTTAGAAGGGACTCGATCATATACTTCGTTTGGATTCCAACCCCAGAGGGTGCGTTTGGGTGGTCTGCTATAACAAAGACCTTAATTTTATCGCTCATTTAATCCTCTATGTACAATGTACTGTTTTATAGAATGCACAGCCCTTACAAGATAAACGATTCTTGATAACGAGCTTTCTTTTTATATTAATAACCGCTTTTTCGAGAAATGTCAAGGCATTTTTTACTTTTGTTGGGCCACTTGTAACCCTGAATATCTCTGTATTGTTCTTCTTGGCGGTTCTCTTAAGAAGACCAAAGTGGGTTTCGACCATATCTAGGGGTATTCCGTGCTTTTTCGCCCAAAATACCTTGTATAGAGTTAGCTGATAATTGGTAATTTTATCTGCTTTCCTTCTGGCGTCCCATCCCCAAGAGGTGGTTTTCCAATCTAGAATGTGGTATTTACCGTCTTCCGTCTTGACAACGAGGTCGATGAAGCCCTTGAACTTCAAATCGTGACCCTCCATATCCTCGTAAAGCTTCTCCTCGGTGGAGACAACCTCACAATTCTCGAAGTAGTTATCAAGTTCATCCCTAAACGACGAAACGATAGGCTCATACTGGCCCACCATCTGTTCGTAAAGATCCGGCTGTATCTCAACTTCTTTTTCTTTTAGCGAAGTAACTTCTTTCTCGAACTCCTCAAGGAAGTGTTTCCCTCTATCTAATTTCTCATCTAACAGGCCGTGCTCGCAAACACTATGTATAGCAGTTCCAAAGGCAGTATGGAGATTGCCTTTGAAACCATCGATCTTATCGATATATTGTAGCTTGTGCTTGCGTGGGCATTCGTGCCATAATTTTATTTCCGAATAGGAAACATGCGCCATTTATTCCTCAGTAGAGACCTTCTTAGTTGAAGATCTAGTGCGGCGGGGCCTCTTGAGCTTCGGTCGCACTGGTTTCTCTTCTTTTAATATAACCTGTTTTGAGGACTTGTCAAGAGGAATTTTAAAGATCCAATGACCTTTTCCATTACCAAATTTATTATGTGCCGAATCGTGCTTTAAGATGGAGATAAAAGGCGTATTATTTTCATTTAGATATCCCACCACATCTGTCGTACTAATTTTCTCGTAACTAAATGGGCCTTTACTCTCCTTGTGGTAAATGACTAATTCTACATAAACATGTAATTTGTCTTTTTCTTTTTTTAGTGTATATTTAGTCATCGAAAACAATCTCCTGAATTTTTGTAAAAAGTGCTGCGCTTATATTTCTAATTAGTTCTCTGTCGCCTAAGATATATTCTTCGAAGCCGGAGGCAAAGTATTCTCTTAAGGAAGTAGCAGCGTAAGGGTTGTTAAATAACCCAAGTGTTAAGTTCGTTAGAACGGGGTACCCAACGTCTTTATGAAGATAAGCGTCAAAAGCCTTATCAAACTCTGAGTTCTCAAAATTAATATTTTCCACGTTGTAGCCGCCGGCTGATAATATATCTCTTAGTCTAATTCTTTTACCAACGAATTCGGAGTCCACTTGACCATCGGCATATATGGTCATCCCATAAGGGCCCTCAAGTGAATGAGCCAATTCATGAATTATATCTTCCACCATATCCATCAAACTACTCTGTAAATTTGTCACATATATAGCGCCGTCTTTATATATTGATTGGACCTGTCTGTCCTGTAGTTCTTCGAAATTTCCTACATAGATAGCATCAATTTCGGAAAATAAATGTCGAGGTACCTTTGAATAAATAAACTGAAAAACTTCCTCTAGATCAATGTGGCCCGGCAAATTATCACGAATATAAACATATAAGTTTCCGAACAGAAGGTATTCATTATTTTGTTTTCTGGAGCTTTCCAGAAGATTCCTAATAACATTTTCTACCTTGTCTTCATTCACCGCCATTTTCTTGTTCTTTTAATATTTTTTCGCCCAACTCAACGTCGGACATCGCCTGATGATAGCCGCGGATCCAATTTTCTTCGGCGATCACCATCAAGAATTCTGGGAACTCGGTGGCCATGGTCTCGACAATCATTTCGGTTGTGATTTCATCGTGCCCGGGCGTCTGCTTTTCACCAACATAATTTACAAGCCACTCTTTTAGAGGGGTGTCCGGTGCAACTGTCTTTGTTAGTTCTGGATTTTGTCCTGTATCCATTTTTATCTCCTTTCTTATTATATTATAACCAAATGTAAAGCACTTGTCAAGAAACTTTATAATATTTTTGCTGCCAACGTTGCAACCCTTGATCTTTCACCCTTCTTGAGTGTGATGTGACCAGTTATATCATATTCCTTCATTTTCTCAACAGCGTGTGTTAATCCCGAAGACATCTCATTGATATAGATGTTATCTAT
>Ga0080013_1005513_pt1 | contig 11751 bp, 10 predicted proteins | sample ETNvirenome_6_85_FD_69236 | JGI IMG/M metagenome (GOLD analysis project Ga0080013, IMG submission 69236) | Marine viral communities from the Pacific Ocean - ETNP_6_85 (SPADES assembly) (version 2) | ecosystem: Environmental > Aquatic > Marine > Oceanic | place: Pacific Ocean | collected 2013-06-19
ATCATCGGACATTTTGCAAAAGTAACTATTAAGAAATCCGCTCATGAAAACACTAATACAGTGCTTTCTTATCCTATTCGTTATGGTCGCGCAGGAGGCACCTCTATATGGGTGGAGAAGGAAATCATAGAGCTTCTCTATGCGTGGGAATTGATAGAAAAGAAGGGCGCGTGGATAAAGCCTAGTGAAGACTTTAAAGAGCTGCTTGATAATAAGGGTTTTGAATTTCCCGACAAAGTTCAAGGCGATAATAATCTCTTTAAAACTATCGAAGGTGATAAGGATCTGTGTTTATTTTTAATAGATTATTTTAAGAAACAGATAAGCGGATGAAGTTTATTGATTTATACGGCAAACAACGCAATCTGAAAAACGCGAAGAAGTATTTAATTAATTGGGAGAAGCCCAGTCGGAGCAAGTTCCAAACTGAAGTCAAGAAATTTCTACGACGATATTGGAAGAATGATATTGTATTTGAAGAGTTCAGGGTTGTTGGTACTCGTCTTACCTTAGACTTTTATAATGCTAACAAAAAGATAGCAGTTGAAGTTCAAGGGGCACAACACACTAAATATGTTAAGTTCTTTCACAAGAATCGCTTCAAGTATAGAGAGCAGCTCAAAAGAGATGAAAAGAAGCTTGACTTCTGTAATGCCAATGATATAAAGCTAGCAGAGGTCTATCCAGAGGACAAGATAATCGCTTCCCTATTTAAAAAACAAGACATTTATTTATGAACCTAGAAGAGAACGAAGAGTTCTGCATCCCCTCGGAGATGGTGGAAAAAATCTACGAGCTGTCAGGAGGAGTGGACAAGTATAAAGGGGTAATAATGGCGGTTTCTTCTGAAAATGGTAAGCCTTTAATATATTGCAAATTTGATTGCGGCATGACAGAGTTTGCCCTAATGAAGGCCCTTGAAAACCATTTGACAATTCCTCCAGAGATGAGAGAAATGAGAGACGAAGAGCGATGATTTATAATTTTGAATTAGAAAAACAATTGTTGGCAGGCTTGATTAAAGAGCCCGACACCTTAGCGGAGATATCCAATTTCATTGGCACTTCGGATTTTTATTCCAAGCAAAGTTCCCTCCACTCCACTATTTTTAGGATTGTTAAACAAGCCATAGATGCAGGAGATGAGATTGATGAGGTTATTATAGCCCAGAGGGTTAATGATGTTGGGTTGTCATTTGAAGACAATTTAAATCCCTCTGATTACATCAAGTCCTTGGCTTTGCGGAAGGTGCCGAAAGGGAACATTCTTAAAACCGCAAAAGAATTAAAGAAGTATTCCATTAGGCGTGAAATCTTAGAGTCGTCTCAGGATATCGCCAAGAAGATGAAGAACATGCCTCCTGAGGCATCTTATCGAGCCATTATTGAGGCCGCTGACAACACCTATAACTCACGGATTAACCTCTACGAGATTGGTAACGATACTCCCGCAAACATTTACGAAGAGATGGAAGCTCTTGTCGAGGAGCGTGGCAATAACCCCCTCACTGAGTTTGGCATGATGGGTCCACATCCCAAAGTAAACGACATCTACGGCTCTCTGCTTCGCGCTGGTAATATAACCGTGATTGTTGCTCGTTCTGGCGTTGGTAAAACTCAATTTTGCATGGATTATTCCACCAAGGTGAGCTTACAGTATGATGTCCCTGTGCTCCATTTTGATAATGGCGAGATGAGCAAAGAAGAGCTTATCATGCGCCAGTGTGCGGCTCTCTCTGGTGTGTCTATGCATTTATTAGAGAGCGGGAAATGGAGACAAGCGGGCGAAGAGGTAGTGGAAAAAGTTCGGGCTGTTTGGCCTAAGGTGAAGAATTTAAAATTCTATTATTATAACGTAGGCGGCATGGATGTAGACTCAATGGTTAATACCCTCAAGCGTTTTTATTATGCTAGGGTAGGTCGCGGCAATCCGATGGTGTTCTCCTTTGATTATATAAAGACAACTTCCGAGAACATCGCCAATAAGTCAGAGTGGCAAGTGGTGGGAGAAATGGTGGACAAGTTCAAAAAATGTGTTCAGAAAGAGGTTCTCCATGATGGCAATCCCATCATCCCAATGATTACCTCTGTTCAGTCTAACAGGTATGGAATTACCAACAACCGAAACTCTCAGAACATTGTGGATGACGAGTCTATTGTTTCTCTTTCAGATCGTATTACTCAATTTTGTTCTCATATGTTTATTTTAAGAAACAAGACCACTGACGAGATGGAGACTGAAGGGGGCCGATTTGGTACCCACAAACTAATCAATGTTAAATCTCGACACTTGGGTAGCGACATTGCTGGTGCGGTTGAGCCTGTTAGTATTGGAGACGCCCTTCGTAAAAATTCCATAAACTTAGAATTTAATAATTTTAATATCGTAGAAAGGGGAGACTTAAGAGATATAGCTCGAATGCTTAATGGAGAGGAGGAGTTAGATAACAATGGAGTCCAAGAAACAATCCCAGATTTCGATCAGTTCTGAAGACTTCCAAGGCATTCTAGAGTCGATAGGATATAATTTGATTGACTGTGGAGATCACTGGAGGGCACAAGCCGTATATCGAGACGGGGACAATGAAACCGCCGTAAAGATTTACAAGAACACGGGAGTTTGGATGGATTTCGTGACAAACACTGGGTCCAAACCTTTCGAAGCCTTAGTTAAACTCACCCTTAAAGATGAGAAGCAATCAGCGGAGCTTCTCGGGGGCAACAAACTAGAAGTCATCCCCTACACCCCCAAAGAAACAATAGAAATGGAAAGAATTTATTCCCCATCAGTGCTAGAGCGACTTTTTCCCAATTATCGCTTTTATGAGAAAAGAAAAATTTCTGAGGAGACCCAAAAAGCTTTTCAAGCGGGTCTCGCGGGAGTGGGTAAAATGTATAGAAGGATGGTTTTCCCTATTTATAATGAACATGGTCAGATAATAGGTTTCTCAGGGAGAAAGGTAGATCCCGATAACCACTATCCCAAGTGGAAACATATTGGCCGAAGAAACAACTGGGTTTATCCCGCTCTCAACACGCGGACAGGAGTTGATGAAGAGATAGAATCAACAAGAGAAGTTATTTTAGTGGAAAGTATAGGGGATGCGATGGCTCTTTATGAACAAGGTATTAAAAACGTGCTGGTTATTTTTGGTCTCTCTGTTAACAATAATATTATTAACTATCTTAGTGGTAAGTCCATTAATCATATTTTCATTGCTACTAACAATGATGAGAATAGCGACGAAAATAGGGGCTTTATTGCAGCGATTAAAAGCTTTATTAAACTTTCAAACTATTTTGATCTAGAGAGACTAATTGTAAAATCCCCCCCGAAACCATATAATGATTTTGGAGACGCCCATGAAGGTGGATATGATTTTAATAATTGGCTCGCTAGAGATATAGACAAGGAGATACAACTAAATTATATTTTAGATTTTATTAAGAATAATTCAGCCAACTTCACCAAGAAAGAAATTAAAACAGCCCTAATACTTAGTGATGACTGAACCCCACACCCCGCTATCCGCCAGTAGAATAAAAACGGCGCAGTCGTGTGCGTGGTTATATTGGTGTAAATATAAACTCAAGCTCCCAGATAAAAGCAATGACGGGGCGAGGAGAGGCTCTATTTGTCACTTGATTTTTGAGGTGTTGGGCGCTAAAGGGAGAAAAAAATACTATAATAAAATCCTCAAGACCCAAGATGTGTTTTCTGTCCCATCTATTGAGAGATTGATTCTCAAACATGCTATTAAGGAGGGTATAGACGATGAGGAAAATGTAGAGCTGATGAAGGAGATGATTTATAATGGCCTCTCCTATGATTTCTTCGGGCTGGAACTAGGAAAACCCACCAAGGAATATTCAGAAAAAGATTTCGATATTATTAAAAACGACGGGAACATAAAATATAAGATAAGAGGCTTTATAGATAAGCTGTTCTTATATAAGAGAAAAAAATTTGCTATCATAAGAGACTTTAAAACAAGCAAAGAAGTTTTTAAAGGGAAGGACCACACAGACAACTTGCAAGACCTAATGTATAGCCTTGCGGTTAAGAGTTTATTTCCTGAGTATTCAGAGAGGGTGAGCGAGTTTCTTTTCCTTAAATTTGAGCTTGATCCCGATGCTCGAAAATCAGGGGTGATGAGAATGAAACCCCTTGAAGAAGAAGAGTTGGAAGGCTTTGAAATGCAGCTTTCCGAGATACAAAAATATTTAGATGGCTTTTCGGAAAAGGAGGCGCAGAAAAACTACGCTGCCCACCAAAGCTTTCCCACTGATAATTCCTTTAGTGGAAAATTGTTATGTGGATTTGCTAGAAAAAAGGGAGAACTTAAAAAAGATGGTTCCCCTAAATGGCACTGTCCCATGAAATTTGATTTTTTCTTTTATGAGGTCCGCGATGCTGATGGTAATTTTGTAAAGTCTTATTTTGAGGAAGAGTTTTGTGAAGACTTGGTTCCAGAGGGCGGCACCCATGAAATGAAATATTATCAGGGTTGCCCCCCACATTCTTCTTGACCTCTAACGAAAGGGGTTTATCATAAAGGGGATGATTCCAGTATTTAAGTCAACATTCTCTATTGGGAGAAGTATTCTGACCCTAAATAAAGAAGAAACAGAAGGTGGCCCTAATAGTATCATGGAGATATGCAAAGAACACTCCATTGATCCCCTTGTTCTAGTAGAAGATTCCATGACTGGTTTTGTAACGGCCCACAATCGTTGCAAGGAGGCGGGGATTAAGCTTCTCTTTGGTCTAAGAATTACGTGTTGCAACAACACCTATGAAGATGACGATTCTGATCACAAGATAATAATCTTTGCCAAAAACGATGAGGGGTGTCGGTTGCTTTACAAAATTTATTCATACGCTCATACAGGACAGAGTGGCAAAGTAGATTTCCCTTTCTTGTTTGGAGTTTGGAATGAGAATATTGAGTTGGTGATTCCCTTCTACGACTCGTTTATATTTAATAATAATTTTCACTTTAAAAAGTGTGTTCCTGATTTTTCCACCATCCTCCCTACTTTCTGGACAGAAATGAACGATCTGCCTTTCGACCCCTTTTTGGCGGAAAAGGTCGAAAAGTTTGCTCGGAGCATGATGAGGCCAGTTAAACTTGTTAAAACAATCTTATATAAAAACAGAGAGGATGTCGAGGCCCTCCAAACATATAAGATTCTCTGCAATAGAAACTTCGGTAAGGCGGCGTCATTAAGCAGCCCCAACCTAAATCACTTCGGCAGTAAAGAGTTTTGCTTTCAATCTTACTTAAGCCAAAAACACTCAAAACATGAACGAACCCCTTCTTAGATTTAACAAAAAACAAAAGTATCTTGTATTCGATACTGAAACAGAAGGTTTGAATTTGGTAACCTCAAGACCTTGGCAAATAGCTTGGCTTGTTGCGGAGGGAGATAGGATTATCAAGAAAAATGATTTATTTATTCAGTGGCCCGATTTAAACGTTTCGGAGGGGGCTGCTAGAATCACGGGATTTTCTCGCAAAGAGTATGAGAAGAAATGTCAGTCACCAAAAGAAGTTTGGGAGAAGTTCGCGGAGGACTTTGGCGATCCCGAAACATTAATAGTAGGACAAAATGTGCTAGGGTTTGATATTTATATGCTCAACATATGGAGAAAACTAATAAGCCTCCCCTCTACCTATGAGTATCTTCCCAGAATGATTGATACACGGGCCTTAGCGGTTGCTATAGCCAAACAAATTCCTGTAGAAAAAAAAGACTTTCTTTGTTGGCAGTATAGACTATTAAATTATAGAGAGAGGGGCTTAAGAACTTCTCAAGCTGCCTTGTTAAAGCAATACAATATTCCTCATGACCCCAAGAGACTTCATGATGCCCTGTATGACATAGAAATGAATTTTAAGATTTTTTGTAAGCAGCTTTTTGAACTAGAAATATAAACAAGATGAATCTATTACAAATTGGATGCAACGAGGGAAACGATAAACTCAGTGATTTTCTCAAGTTTTATAAAAAAGAGTCACCTAAAACTTTGCTGGTTGATGCCTCCTCTAGCGCCCTTGATTTGGCCAGAGAATTCTATAAGGATTTTGATAATATTGAATTCCAACATATTGCCATAGTAGATACTGACGAGAAAGAGGTTGATCTATTTTACCCTGCAAATAGTCCTAATAGCGTTCATTGTTCTCTTTCGGAGGGGCATGTAAAAACACACAAGAAAATAGAGGGTCAGCTAGCGGACAAGCCTCCTGTGGAGGTTAAAAAAGAAAAGGTTCCCGCGACACGAATCGGCCCACTTTTAGATTATTTCAATGGAGAATTCATAGATAGACTTTATATAGATGTCGAAGGTTTAGACTGTCAAATTATCGACGACATTGATTTAGATAAATATAAGGTGGGCTATATTCGTTTTGAACACACGCATTCCGAGGGAATCTTCGCGACGAATGGCCCTACCCTTAAGAAAACTACTCAACGTCTTTTAGAGTTTAATTACACGACTCTTCTGGATCAGAATTGCCCAGAAGATCTGGTCGCCATAAAAATGCTGTAAAATGAGCCAAACAACTTACACAGGTTACAACGCTCCCTTTCCCGTAGGGGTGAAGCTACCAGAAATTAAAATAGAAAAAAGATATCATGATGAAGTAGCTTGTTCTGATTTGGGAGATAACTTCCAATTTCTCAGAAAGCTTTGCTTTAAAAGGCTTAAAGAAAGGGGTATTGATAAGCTAGAAAACGCGCAAGTTTATTATGATCGGTTAAAGGAGGAGCTTTCCACCTTTAAAGAGCTGGGGTTTGTGGACTATATTCTCCTTAATTGGGATATCCTAAACTACTGTAAGGAAAACGATATCCCCACGGGTGCGGGACGCGGAAGTGCCGCAGGATCTTTAGTTCTATATGTTATTGGGGTGACCAATATAGATCCCATAGAATATGATTTGTTTTTTGAGAGGTTTGTTTCTAAGAGTCGCGCTCGAAAAATTGAGCATGAGGGCGAGACCTATCTTGACGGAAGTTTATTAGCAGATGTTGACAACGATATCTCTTATGATCGTCGTGCTGAGGTTATTAATTATATTGAAAAAAAATACGAAGGGAAGACTTCTAAAATTCTCACCCTAAACACTTTAAGCAGTAAGTTATGCATCAAAGAGTGTGGCAAAATAGTGGGAGAACTCTCCGAAGGAGATGTAAATCAGATAAGCGATACTATCCCCAAACATTTTGGCTTAGTAGCAAAGCTAGATGACGCCTATGAAGAAAGCGAAACCTTTAGGGCTTATGTAGACAAACACCCCAAGGTTTTTAAGATAGCTAAAAAATTACAAGGACTAAACAAGAATACTGGAGTTCATCCGTCAGGCATTTCAATCTCTTATTTTGATCTAGAGGATGTGATGCCCCTCCAAACTACCAACGAGGGGGCGTTAATTTCGGGCTACGACATGAATGATGTGGCGAGCTTAAGTGTTAAGTTTGATATCCTTGGCCTAAGGACTTTATCGGTGGTTCATGATGTTTGTAAGCAGGTAGGCATAGAAGCCTCTGAGATTGACCCTCACCACCCTTCCATCTACGCTGCCCTCTCTCGCCTACGCTCTCCCCAAGGACTCTTCCAGATCGAAGCAGACACCAACTTCAAGGTTTGCCAATTGGTCGCTCCTCGAAATCTTGAACAGCTCTCTGCGGTGGTCGCTATTGCCAGACCTGGAGCGTTAGACTTTAAGGATAGATACGCGGAATATGCGAGAAGCGGAGAATCCCAGTCTGTCCATGAGTTTTTTGATGACATTCTCAGCTACACAGGAGGCATTCCCCTCTATCAGGAACAATTGATGAAAATGGCTGTGAAAGTGGGCTTTACCCTTGATGAAGCTGAACAACTGCGCCGAATTGTGGGTAAAAAGAAGGTCGATCAGATGCCAGCGTGGAAGATAAAGATTGAAGAGAAAATAGAACAAAACAATCTCGACACTACCGTTGGAGATGTTTTGTGGAGAGTCGCAGAAGACTCTGCGAACTACTCCTTTAACAAATCTCACTCAATTAGCTACGCGCACTTGGCGGCTTCGACGGTATATCTTAAATTCAACTATCCCAAAGAGTTCTTTTTAAGTCTTTTAAAGTATACAAAATATGAGCCTAATTCTCATGAAGAAATAGCAAAAATAAGCCAAGAGTTGGCGAATTTTGACATAAAACTTTTGCCGCCCGATCTAAACAAATCAGACATTGACTTTAAGATCGAAGGGAAAGACATCAGGTATGGCCTGAACTCTATCAAGGGAGTCTCCACTAAAATTTTAGAGGCTCTTTTAGAGTTTAGGGAAGATTCTTTTGAGAATAAGTATGAGGCATTCTTATCAGCCAAACAGGCGGGGTTGAATATTGGAGTCCTCTCCGCTCTAATACAAGCTGGCCTCTTGGATTCATTTGTTTCGAGCAATAGATGTAGGTTGGTTTTAGAAGCGCAGACTTTTAATATTCTTACTGATCGAGAGAAGAGAAATTTAATTACACTGGGTCCAAAATACGATTATGATATAATTACCGCTATTCACGATACCCGCAAAGAAGAGATGGTTGGTGATGATAATCGCAAAATGTTTACTGAGAAGCGTTTTGAGACATTTCGCAAAAAATTCAACCCCTATAAGGAAATATATGAGATGAACTCTCAACATATCAAATATGCCAATTGGTATTTTGAAGAGAAACTCCTTGGCTATAGCTATTCTTATAATATAAGACAGGTCTTTAGTTATGAAGGTGATTTTCATTCCTCTAGAGTGGTGAGGGACTTGGCAGACAGGGGAAGGGTTAAATTTGTGGGCATTTTGACCGATATTATCCGAAGGACTAGCCGAAATGGGAATAAATATGCGAGGCTCAATCTCCAAGACGAAGGGGGAACAGTAGATTGTTTATTCCTCGATGGCCGACAGGCCCCTCGCCTTACCCACTACCTTGACTCTGGCAAAAAGCTACCTAAAAAGGGGGAAATCATCATAATTTACGGATCTAAAGGTGACGATGTTGTTTTTGTTGACAAACTCCTCCCCTTAAAGGATAAAATCTACATGAAGTTATCTGAACTTAAATAGTGTAATCAATCATGATGGGTCTAACTGATTTTAATTTAACACCGAAAGCAAAGAAAGGTTTAAAAGATGCTCAAAAATTCGCAGAGGCCAATGGCCACTCTCTTATAACAACAGCGCATCTTGTATATGGTTGCTTGGCCAACCTGTCTGACAGTTGCTCCTTAAAACTGAAAGTGTATGGCGTTCCCCTTGAACCCAAAGGATTTATTAAAATCTTCAAACAATACGCTTCAGCAAACAAAGAAAAGTTTGAGACACAGAAGGGGCAAGGGGGTTGGCACGAAGAGGTAAACGAAATTATATATTTTGCTAAAGAGTTCTCAGACAACTTTGATAGTTATTTCATTGGGGTAGAACATATTCTGTATGTCATTTTGGATATGGATGGTCCGTTTATTGGATATTTGCGCGAAAGCGGAATTGATCCCCTTCACGCCAAAGATGTAATAGAAACACATGTCCTAGAGACCAGTATCCCGCCCACGGATCAAGTAAAAAACATTTTATATATTGAATCTAAAAAAAATGTGAGTGTTCGCGAGGAAGGGATTGGTTCCCCCCCAAGTCATTTAAACAAGTATTGCATCAATCTTAATGAGCGCTTTCTAAACAACCCCTCTTCTAAGATTTCGGGTAGAGATGACGAAACTACTGAGTTAATAGAAATTCTCTCCAAAAAGAACAAAAGTAATGCTATTTTAGTAGGTGAGGCGGGAGTGGGTAAAACAGCAATTGTTGAGGGGTTAGCCCAACGAATAGTTAATCAACAATCTCCCCCCCACATGTCCCTTATGCAAATTTGTGCAGTTGATATTAGTGCTATGATAGCTGGCACTAAATATAGGGGGGAGTTCGAAGAGAGATTTAAAACCCTTATAGCGGAGGCGGAAGGAGAGCCTAATGTTATTTTGTTTTTTGATGAAATACATACTATTATTGGGGCAGGTAATTCTGAGGGGGCTGTAGATGCCTCGAATATGCTGAAACCTGCTTTGGCTAGAGGGGACATTAAATGTATTGGAGCAACGACCTCTCAGGAATATAAAAAGTTTTTTGAAAAGGACACAGCGATGAAGAGGAGGTTCGATAAAATTGTTGTAGAGGAACCTTCTAAAGCCTCTACCAAAAAGATAGTGATGCAAACCCTCCCCTTCTACGAGGACTTTCACCATGTGCAGTATAAAGAAACAGATATAGACACAATTTTAGATCTTTCCGAAAAGTTTTTAAGCAATAAAAGATTCCCCGATAAAGCCTTTGACCTTATTGACCAAATTGGGGCTAGAACCAAAATTAAGTATATTACCATTTCTTCTAAAATGGCCTCTGCTAGGAAAAAGTTCTGCGAGTTCTTGGTTAGTAATGGGGAAGACAGAGAGCTGGATGAAAAACAGTTCACAGAACTTCTAAAAAGTTACCTAGAAGAGCTTGCTAATAGCGGGAGACCCAAGGGTCGCAAGCAAAGGATTAGACAGAAAGACATAGTGGCAGTCTTCGCAGAGAAAACTGGTTTGGCGCCCAAAACAATCTCTAAAAACAACTCTTCATTTCTTCATTTTGCCAAACAAATGAATAGCGAAATATTCGGTCAGGAAGAAAATGTTTCAACTATTCATGACGCCCTGTCCTGTGCAAAAGCAGGCTTAAACGATCCCCGCAAACCCCTTTCTAACTTTTTGTTTATAGGTGGCACTAGTGTGGGTAAAACCTTCACTGCCAAAAAGATTGCTAAATATTTTTATGGTAATGAAAAGTCCTTTATTCAGCTCAATATGAGCGAATATCAAGACAAGACAGGTATTTCAAAGCTCATAGGGGCCAACGCAGGATATGTGGGGTATGAGGATGGTGGTCTTTTAACAGAATTTGTCCGCAATAATCCCAATTGTGTGGTTTTATTCGATGAGGTGGAAAAATGTGACCCCAAAGTCCTAGATTTATTGTTACATATTCTCGACGAGGGTTATGCCACAGACAACTTAAATAGAGAAATTGATTTTTGTCGCACCGTCATCGTGATGACTTCTAATATTGGACATAGCGAAAAGTCCAAGCGAAGCATGGGATTTCTCTCTGAACAAGAACCAGATTCAGAAATCTATAAAAAGTCTCTTGAGAAACACCTGCGGCCCGAATTGATAGCTCGCCTAGATGAGATACTTTTCTTTAACAAGTTAAACGACACCCACCTTCTGAAGATTGTTGATCAAGAACTCAAGAATATTGTGGAGAGGCTTGCTGACAGGGGGGTGGCTCTGAAGTATGACTTTAGCGTTAAAAAACACATTTTTAATAAAATAAAAGAGAAAAATAATCACGCCCGACACATTAAAAATCTAGTAAAAAGCACTGTTCAGGTGCCCCTCTCAGAGTTTATTGTAAAAAATAGAAAAACAGAGAAGATTTCCCTAAAAGTAGTTGACAAATCCCTAGCATTTGTATAATATAGCACATATGAAACGAGTAAATACTAGAGTCATGAGGGCGATCCGCAATACCAAGGGCAGGTTTTTCGGCCTCTATACGTCGCAGGGCGAAACCCTCAACGCTCAACTGTCAGGCGAGACCGATAACTACGTTAAGGTCTATGATCGCAATGCTGGTGTAAACCGCAAATTTGCTAAGAGTAGCATTTG
>Ga0080013_1005514_pt1 | contig 11750 bp, 8 predicted proteins | sample ETNvirenome_6_85_FD_69236 | JGI IMG/M metagenome (GOLD analysis project Ga0080013, IMG submission 69236) | Marine viral communities from the Pacific Ocean - ETNP_6_85 (SPADES assembly) (version 2) | ecosystem: Environmental > Aquatic > Marine > Oceanic | place: Pacific Ocean | collected 2013-06-19
TGAACGAGCTGCTCAACAGCTTGTGGGAGAGTATGGATGGATGTTTATCGCTGGATTAGCAATATTATTGTTTCAATCAAGTATTAAAAAACTCGCTGCTGGTCTTTTTGTGTTCTGGGGTAATGATTATAAAACAGATGATACAGTATACGTCGATGGAAAACCTGGACGTATTATACGAGTGGGTATTACTAAAACTGTCTTCTTTATATACGATGTTATCGATGGCCAAGTTATCGGTGGCAGTAAACTTGTTGTACAAAATGAATATCTAGGAAAACTAAAAATAGAGAAACCTCTATGCCAGTTAGATTTATCTAGATATAACGGTGCAAAGAAAAAGCACTAAGCAGTTTCTGGTTCAGGTTGAGCAACTGGCACCTTTTCAGCTAGTCCTGGAATCTCACAAGCACCACCTCCACAAGCAATTGTCTCTTGTACTTCAGTAGTATCTTCCTTTTCCTTAAAGGACTTATAGTTTACAGATTTAAACTTCTCAACAATAGCTTGCCAACGCTCTTCGTCTTTTTCATCAACTATAGACTCTAACGGAGCTTGTTTGTATAGCTTATCTCCAGTCTTAGGCAACAATGATACAGCACCAAAGTATTTCTTATTGTCATATAAGAACTTAAAGACTCTGTCCCATTCATCATCCTTTACAACTGCTGTACAACTAACATTATGTTCAACATTATTAGTGTTTACATCTGTTGTTCCTGGTATCACCCAATTCTGTTGAGTTGATTTAATATACTTTAAATGCTGTAATGCAGTTATATCATCTTTCACTACAGCCTTATCAGATATCTCTATAGGAAACGTTACAACATCATCTGTCTTATTTGCTGACCACACACTTTCCTCACACATATGTGGATTGCTTTTCTTAAAGTGTCTATAAATGGGATCGAGTTTATTACATTGAATACGTCTAAAGTACTTTCTGCTGTGATGAGGATGAATTCCTGAGGCACTTCCTAATACAAGAGAAGAAGTACCTTCTGGTTTAATACAAGTAATCCGAGCGGCTTGATTGATGTTTAATTTCTTAGCCCATGCTTTGTTAACTCTAATAGCATGCTCGGCTCCTTCCTTTTGATAATCAGGATTTAATAAGATTTTAGGATTATCCATCATACCAGTAATAGATACACCTAATAGAGCTTCTCCTTCTGTTAATTGCTTAGAAGCTGGTCTCAAATAGTTGAAATCAGAGTATGCAGCTTGTAGAGTTCCAATGATGGTAGCAGCTTTAACTGCATCTAAAAACTTAGCCTTAGTATCGATATTAGCTCCATTAATAGATGTTAGATTACAAAACTGTACACCACAGACACCATCTTCAGTAACTGGAACAAATCCAATCTCAAAACAAGGATTGTATAATTGCCATGGATGATTACCAAACACAAAACCAGGTTCTCCAAATTGTTTAGTTTTATTAAGAATGTCTGTAAACTCTTCAAACGTAGTTTCATTTCTTAATAATAAGACACTGTTATTACTTCTAGCGCGTTGAGGTTCAATGTGAATCCAGCTTATACGTTTATTATCAATAACATCTTTATATTCATATTCACTTAGCTCAACCTCATACTTCTTTTTATTAACAGTAATCTTTCCAACATATAAATTAGTTTCATCATCATGATAAAACTTCGTATGTCTTGTAACATCAAAGAATGTTTTAGAGTTCATCATCTCTTCATCATCTTTATCAAAAATAAGTGATGTAGCTGAACGACGAATACCTCCAGACAATACTGCATCAGCACAATGCATTAAAATATCATATGCATTAATAGGCTTTAACCTAGTTTGTTGTTGCTGTTCAATAATATAATCAAACAACTCTTTTACTTTTAAATGACATTGCTTTAGTCCTTCATAACCAGGAGCTTTTCCACCAGCAGTTTCTAGAGGAGCTCCTTTAGGTCTAATCTTACTAAAGTCAAAAACAATCTTACGACCAGAAAAAGCTGTATTACGAAAATAAGAATTTAATAATGCCTCAATAGAATCAGACCAACCTTCAATACTATCCTCTACAACATATGTTACAACTGTCCCAGTCTTATCTTTAGATGTTACTAAGTCTGGAAACCGAGAAACAAAGTGTTTTGATACTCCAATACCGACACCACAACCACAAAGTAGTAAATAAAATATCTCTGCAAATGATCTAATACTATCAACGTGTCGCACCGCGCAATTATATATACGAGCGTTATGTGCCAATACAGCCTTACCACCGAACTGCATTGACCTCATCGACGGAACAATGTGTTTTTCTTTTACTTGCTGGAACGACCACTTAATAGTATCAATATCTTCCTGAGGCAAATCCCTCTTAAATTGATCGACATGCATCTTTGCCACTCGATTTATACATTCATCCCACGTCTCTCTTCTATTAAGACTTTTGTTGAACCGTGCATACTTGCTTGTAAAAGTAAAGGTAGATATCTCGTCTAGATAATTAATATTTTGTGGCATTGATGTATTTATTTATGCTTCATTCTGCTGAATAACAGGTCACGACTGAACAAGCATGCTACACATAAATATAACTATTTTTTTGAAAAATTCAACTTACCGTTTTACTGTGGCTTGTCCGAAATAAAATCCAATAATAGCTGTCAAGGCTTGTCTAATCTCAGGTACTAACAGGTAACCTTCTATCTCTATAAAGACTGGCTCTGTCTTAGTTCCTAATAGTCCCCACAATATTTTTCGTGTAACTAGTTCTTCTACAACAATTGGATGATTCATAAATGTAGTAATGAAGGGAGCCAGGATGACACCAAATAGAACGCTCACAACAATTAATCTACGAACCCATTTACCTGCATCTACACCTACACGCTGTACGGCTTTATCAGCAGAGTCATCAGCGAATTTCTTTTCTTTCATCATCATCTCAAAGCGCTTCTGTTCGTTTTCAGCGCGCTTGGCAACAAGCTTAAAAAAGAAACCTACGATAGACCCACCAGCCATTGTCATTATTTCTGCAGGTATCACTGTAAGTATTTAATTAAAAGGATGTCAGAGTACGACACTTAATCAAATGAAAAGGTCTCGTTATCTTCGCTTATCTCAATATTCGTTAGGCTCTCACAACCAGAGAATACATTCATATCAAAAGTGGTAACATTATCAGGAATCGCCGCCGATGTCAGACCAGTACCTGAGAAAGCGAACTTCCTAATAATATTAACACCAGTAAGAGTCGGTAAGTTCGTCAAGCCGATACAGTCTGAAAAGGCACCTTCATAAATCTCACCACAATCGTCAGGAATTATATAGTCACCAGTTTTTCCAGCGGGGTAAGCATATAAAATTGTTTTAGCTTTATTAAATAAAACTCCATCCTCAGATGAAAACACTGTATTATCTTCATGTACGATAATGCTTGTGAGCTTTTTGCAGCCGGCGAACATACCAATTCCAAATACGGCGTTCGTTCCCATCCATTCCACACTAGCAGGGATCGTCACGCTCGTCAATTCCTCACAGGCAGAGAAAGCAGTACCAGATGGTTTACCAATATCAATAACAGTATCAGGAACTGTGTAAGCACCACTTGTTCCAACAGAGCATTGGTACAATGTTGTTTTAGCTTTATTGAATAAAGTTTTATCCATTAATCTAATAAATATTTAACAAAAAGGCGCTGCTAGCAGCGCCTTTTCTATACTACAATGTCTAAAAACTGTTACTTAATAAAAGAATACGAGAATATTGGTCCCTACTGGTGATTGATTGTCGATCATTAATCTAAAAATCCTTTTCTTTTATCATAAACTAAACGATCGTATGATTTTACATTTAAACTTTTATTTTGATCTGTATACACCTTTTCAATATCTTCTTCATATTTAATGCTGCGCATGCCCTCTTTATGAGCGACTCTAGAGTCAGAGCTTTCTGAAATGTGCTCAAACTCTCTCTTCTCATTCGTGTATATATCCTTGATAAGGAATTTATATGCCGTCATGACGTAAATATTAGCTTATCGTCGTGTACTTTGCAAGTAATTTTTTCTGGTTTGTCCTTTTTTTGTATTATCATTGACGCCACTTCAACTTCAATATGTTTCTCAAAGAACCTTCTTAAAAAACGAGCACCATATTTTCGGCTATATCCCTGGGAGGATACATACTCCCTCGCTTCATCACTCAATACAAACGATATATTGTTACTATCTTTAAGTTTTTCTACAAACCTATCAGTCTCAATATCTACTAAATTATATATATTATCTTCAGTTAAATGTTCGAACTTAATAATCTCATCTAATCTATTTAAAAACTCAGGTTTAAAAAACTTATGTAAGGATACTTCTAGATCCATAGAACTAATAGCTGAGTCTCCAAATCCAATAGACTCCTTGTCGAATAAGTCAGAACCAATATTACTTGTAAAAGCAATAATACAATTTTTAAGATTAATCTTTCGACCAACACTATCTGTAAGTTCACCTTTATCTAAAACTTGTAGAAAAATATTAACAACATCAGGATGAGCCTTCTCAATCTCATCTAATAATATTAAGCAATAAGGATTATTTTTTATATAGTCACATAAAATAGATCGATCTCCATATCCAACATAACCAGGAGGAGAGCCTATTAACTTACTAACTGAGTGTTGCTCCATATATTCAGACATATCTATCTTTAGAAAATTTTGTTTGTTGTAGAAGAAATGATCAGCTATCAACTCACATAGATATGTCTTACCGACACCAGTAGGTCCCAGAAACAAAAACGATCCTAATGGCCGACCAGGATCCTGTAATCCAGTTTTTACTCTCTTAAAATGATATAGAACAGAATTAATAGCATGGTGCTGAGAAACATATTTCTTTTTTATAGACTTATCTACTAATTTTAAGTCTGGTAAGTGACTACCATTTATATCTGTAACCGGGATGCCTGTCTTATTACTTAAAATCTTTTTAACAATCTCTCCTGTTATAACTCTATCAAATTCATCTTCTTTACTAGCAGCTAAATCACGTTTTATTTTATTAGCTAATGTTGTTTCTCTTCTCTTAAATTTTAAACCTTCTTCAAAATCAAAACTCTCAACGCATATTTTTTTTTGTCTTCGAACATCTTCAAGCTTTTGTTTTAACTGTATTAATTTTTCGGATGTATTTCCTGTTTGGTTTTTAATAAACGAACCACACTCATCTAATAAATCTAACGCACTAGATGGTTGACTTTTATCTGTAATGTATCTAGTAGAGAGCTTTACTATATCTTCAACAATATCATTCTGATACTTAACATCATGATACTTCTCATAGAACGACTTCATTTTATAGAGAACTTCTTTTGTTTCAAGTAAACTAGTTTGCCTAACAGTAATGTTTTCAAAATTAGAACTAATGGTTGTAATGTCGTTTATATATTTTTTATAATCATCTGACGTACATGTACCTATGAAGTTGATATCGTCACTGCTAAATAACTCACTGAAGTATTCTTCAATATTAGATGTACCATCTATTCGAGTAATAAGAGCAATATCATTAATAAACAAAATAACATCTTTGTGCTTCTTTAAATAGTCCTGAAGAATATCAATACGTGCTTCAAAATCTCCTCTAAACTTAGTTCCACTAATTAATGTCTTAAGCTTGAGTTCTAATATTCTTTTATTTTGTAAATGTAAAGGAGTTAGTTTCTTGGTTATTCTTCTTGCTAGTTCATAGACTACCGAACGCTTACCAACTCCTGGGTCACCTGTTATAATAATATTTGTATTATGTTTTTTTCCTAATATTAAATATATCTTCTCAAACTCTGCGTCTCTTGAGAATGTATGTTGTAGTGAGTTTGTCGCAGCTTGATGAGTTAAATCTATAAAGTAAGACTCTAAACTCTCCGGTAGATTAGAGTATACTCGAGCACCTGTTTCAATATCACCTAGCTCTTGCTGAATTGCATCTTTAACATTATCAAAGTTTAAACCATACTCTGTGAGTATAGATGTTGCTACTCCATCATTTTCATACAACAAGGATAAAAACAAATGAATAACTCCAACTGTTTGTTTATTGAGTTTCTCTGCTAGATTTTTCGCGAAGTCGATTATACGAAAAACTCTCGGAGTAAAGTTAGGTGATTTACCAGGTTTAAATAACTTACTATTTTCTTCTATATTAAGAATACTAATTACTACATCCTTAAGATTAGTTGAATCTACTTTTAAAGTCTTAAATGTTTGCTCTAAAAAAGTATCTTCACATTCAATTAAACCAAGTAGTAAGTGCTCAGTACCAGTATACCTGCACTTAAACTCTTCTGCATAATTTTTAGATAAAGCAAGTGCTGATTGTGCACAAGTACTAAACTTCATACTAATACTTATTACGTAACTAGTTGACCTCTACTTATTTACTGCAACATTGATGAAAACGTTCCGGTACTACCTGCTGTAATTATTTGCCCAAGTGAAGTGTTGTTATCTACTAATGGACCAACATCACCTCCTCCTCTTCTTGCCCAATCAGAACTTACTGTTCCAAATGATGACCCAGGTGTCCAACTACCAATTACAGGAATGGTTTCAGAGTCTGAATAACCGGATTGGCCCAATCCACCTCCACTCAATCCAGTCATCGCTGGATATGTAGTTATATCAACAGTACCACTTCCAAGGGTAACAGTAGGATATGATCCACCAGTACTAAAACCACCACCAGCTCCAGCGACTCCTACACTAGAACCAGCACTACCGTTTTGTAAAAATATATCTACATAGTTACTATTTTGAGTGTACACTGTTGTTTCAATGACACTAGATAAATCATCAGCTTCTATTTCTGTAGTTACTGAACTTACAGCTGCTAATCCAGCTGTACCATAATTAGCGGCATGAATACCAGCTCCACCACCACCACCACATCCTCCAGATAAGTACTGGACATTTGGCATATTACTAGCACTTACCCCTAAAACGCCTCCTCCACCACCACCAGCACCTCCATACACTATACCAGAATTATTAAATGATAAAGTATCAAAATATGTACCCATATCACTACTACCAATAGCAGGCCCTCCGGTGTATCCATTATTATCAAATGCACTTAGATCATCAGAATTGGTTCCATCTTGAGTAAAATCTGATCCAGATGCCCACATATAACCATGACCACCGGCGCCTCCTTTTCCTACTACAGCGGCAGTATCATCTACAATAATATTAAGTTGATTTGTACTATACACTAAATCATGATCTGATATAAACTGAACTGCGGCAGATACTGTAGATACTGAAAATACCGATAACGGACTATTAACAGTAAAGTTTATGTTATATGGATTTGTCGCCGAGAACGTCGAAAATGCAGTAGTATTTGTATCAGCTGTACTAGCTGATAATGCTTCCCATATGTTAACACAACTTAATAACTTATTATGTGTACCATCAGCACGATAAGTAGCAGAGATTGAAGAAAGAAACAAATTAGTAGTTTTGAATTCTGGACCAATCGACACTGTTTCTTTAGGAACATCTATTACAGAACCGTCAGATGGATTTGAAATCTCTACTTCTAAGAATACTGAAGGTGAATCTGATAAGTCCTGAACAGCACTAATATCGAATACTACAGATGTAACAATATCAGTAAAAAATATAGTGCTAGTACTACCAATTTTTTCTGCAAAATCTTGTTGATAACCAACAGTAAAGAAATCTGCATATCTATTATTAACAACATTCTTGTCGTTACTACCGGTTACTACCGGAGTATATGTACCAGGTATCGGATTTGTAATTGATATATTTACTGATGTCTCAATATCTTCATCTGGTTTGGCTTCAACGTCACCTGTAACATACCGCTTTACGGCTACCCTACCAGTTGATCCTTTATTAATAGAAAGACTTGTAGCAGACATACCAACAGTATAGATATTACCTATAGGCTCTACAGTTACCACTACGGTAGTGTAACTAGGATCTATAACACAATTTGAATTTTCTTCTATTATAAAACTAAACTTTTTAACACCACCGGAAAAGAACTTTACAGTATCTATAGTAATTGTTTTAGTGTTTTCATCTCTTTCAAAGACTCCTATACTCTTCTCATCAGATCCAATATATGATATATCAGATGGAAGTATCGAAGTATTAGTATCTAATGTAGTATAATATTTAAAACTACAAGTTGGTCTGCCAGATAAGACGTTTACTCTAGTAACAGTCATTGTAATTGAGTCGCCGGCGTCAACTGTTGTTGGAGCTGCCGCAACCGAAAGCACGTTAGGAAAGCTCTCAGTATTAGCCGGTAATCGGATCGAAATTTCATCCGGAGGGTTATTGTTAAGTGGCTCTTCCTTAATTAAATCAAACAAGCTTTCTTGTTGAGAATATAATAGTTTTAATGGTCTATTAATAACATCAGTCAAAAGCGGCTCATTAACACCTATATATAAATTACTACTATCATCAAGGGTAGTGGGTTTTGTAAACTCATGATAGTTTACTGTACACAACGTAGGTACAGCAGCAGTACCACTATTAGTATCATAAAAACTATAAACCTTTTTATTTAAGTTTTCAAATAAAGAATAATGATTATAAATTAACTTTTTTGTCGTCTTATTAAATGTTATATTATTAACAATTTCTTGAGGAAGAACTAAAATATCAGATAAAGTAAAATAATTAGTATATAAATTTTCATTGTAAAGCTTAGTTGTAACATGCTCGTCTTCATATACATATGTTGATACCTTTTGATTAGAGCTCTGAGGAGAATTAACTCTCGTAGTAACAGCTATATAATCCTTATTATTATATAGGACAGTATCAAATGATAATATTTGTTGCTCATCTTCCTTACCACTAATTCTAATGCTTGTAGAAAACTCTGATTTTGCTAAATTTAAAACTCCAATGTATTGATTTAAATTAGATTTATAATACTTATATATTTTACCATTATTACAAATATATAAAATATTTTTAACAGCCTTACTATTAACTATTTTCTTAAAGCTATCATTCTCATCTAAACCAGATAATGTATACAGTCTAGTATCGTAGAAATTAAATAGAGCACGAGGTTGTTCTAATGTATTACTATCTACATTATATTTTATAATCTTTCCTTTAGAAGATAAGACATAACCAACAACCAATTCATTAGTATCTGAGTATTGATCTACTACAATTGAAACTAATTCACCAGTACTAGGATTATTAAATAAATTTGGTGCAAAAACCTCTTTAATAAAATTAAAATTAAGATCAAATACCTTAATGCTATTATGACCATTATCTAAAATATAAACTCTGTTCTTGTAAACAGATAAACTACTAGGTTTAATTAATTTATTTTTAGTTTGAGATGTACCTTCTCCACCAATTGTTTTTAAAAGGTATCGACCAGGATGAGTCGTGTCACTAATACCAGTTCTTCTCAAGGCAACATCATCAGTTATCAACCCAGTAATGTCAAACTTAAAAGCCGTATTAGATCCTTTGTCTAAAACAAACAATAAATTATCTACAATATCAACACTTACAACATTCTTAAATTTGAACGTCTTATTAAACTCTACCTCATTACCAGATATAAGAGTTGTCATTGAAGTAATATTAACATCAGTTTCAGATATAACCGATGAATCTGGACTGTAATTAAAATATAAAAACTTATCCGACGAGTCAGTCTTTAATGCAATATGTGTTTCTTCAAGAGCTGATAAATGATTAGTACCGGTTCCTCCAGCTGGATTAGAGCCTATAGCTATTGGTGTACCAACTCCTGAATCCGCAATAGACAAATAGTTCGGAGCGGCTGACGTCGGTGGTGTCTTTGTAAGGATCTCTGCGTTGGCGATAAGGAATAAATAATTCTTATATAACTTCCCGATACTATTATTGTACACATCTGATACAGCAAAGTCATTATGGCTAATAGTAATATCGTTCACTGTATATGGTAAGTCACTCGATGCTGTCTTTAGTTTATCTAATATCCGATCCCGCTCGAAACGCGGCGTCGCCGCTGACGTTATTTCACTGTATACTGAATTAGCCATTATTAATTATTTAACAAAATTATCTTAATTTAACAGATTGAAGTTGCAAGATAAAAAGTAAATAATTACGATGGCAAGGAGAATATCCACTACAAACAAACACAAGATTACTCACGACTTTATTTTATCGTTATATAAAGAAACAAAAAAAATGAGACCTACCGAAAAAGTGGAGACAGTTGATAAAATAAAAGACCTCGTAAAATACATCGGAGAAGAGATTGTAGTTGATCTCTCTGATACTGATGTCTAAAACATATATAACATGGGAGAACATACAGCAAGATACAAAGATACTAGCCAATAAGCTATCTAAATTTAATTTCTCTTGTATTATTGGTGTAGCTAATGGTGGGATGATTCCCGCAACGCTAATAGCTAAAGAACTTAAAGTCAATAAACTATTATCTTGTAATTTAAAATCTTATCAAGAGGATAAACCCAGAGAAGGTGCTCACTCTCAAATGGATGTAGTAAAGATAATTAGCTTCCCGGACTGGAGATCGCTTCGAGAAGAAGATAGAGTACTAATATTAGATGATCTAGTAGATACAGGACTAACGTTAAAAAAGATTATACACTATAACAATATTATTAACCACAATCAACCGGAAAAGAATTGGATCTTTGCTACATTATATAATAAACCTAGATCAATCTTTAAACCAGATTACACAGTAAGGGAATTTGACAATGATGAATGGATTGTGTTTCCTTGGGAAACTTAATTTCTCAGTCTAACACCAGTAAGCTGAATACCGATATTTCCGGTTGCAGCAAAGCCTAAATGTATTACTAAGATCTGAGTAGCAGCATCGCTAGCGTCATACGTATTAGGAATTGTTACATGTTCAACTTCCGGGACTGCACGCATACTCCCATCCTTAATAGATGATCCGTTCCAGTGTATAATTTGATTTGAATTAAGTAAATGGTTATGATGCCCAATAAAAGCAGCTGCATCATCGTAATGTTTATAATACACTGAAAAGTAAAACTCTACTATATCTGTCCAAGATAACCCTGACGCGTTCTTGGCTGTCGCATTTTTTATTTGTGTTATATTATAGACTAGTTCTGCTATTTTACATTTTGAGGATATACCAGTATGCGTAAATGGTAACGGTAGAGGCATCGTTCCAGTACCATCCGCATACGCGCCTCCGCTACCTAAATATCCTGCACTAGTAAAAATATCCATACCAGTAGTATCACCGTACGTAGAATTACTTGTTGCTGTTGCTGATGCGTTATTACCATATGAACTACTACCATTAATAGTATAAGCAGAGGAAGTATATGCATATGCAGAAACTGCAGATGCTGCTGCGGTCGAAGTAGCAGCTAAATAACCAACGTTATTACCAATATTACTACTACTACTATCAGTCTGAACTCCAAAACCATATATAGAATCTATACATGTCAACTGAGATGTACTAGTAAGACCTAGCGGGTATATTATATCTCCAGTTGGTACCGTTGCTGCGCTCAAAGCTACTCCTGATAAAATTAAATTCTCAGACGTACTATCACCGCCAATATTAACAATACCACCTGATAAAGTAATCGGAGCAGAAATTACACCACCAGAGACATAATTACCAGAAATATCATTATCTTGTACATCAATATTCCCATATGGTATGCCAGAGTTAACCGCAACCCAACTGT
>Ga0080013_1005515_pt1 | contig 11749 bp, 23 predicted proteins | sample ETNvirenome_6_85_FD_69236 | JGI IMG/M metagenome (GOLD analysis project Ga0080013, IMG submission 69236) | Marine viral communities from the Pacific Ocean - ETNP_6_85 (SPADES assembly) (version 2) | ecosystem: Environmental > Aquatic > Marine > Oceanic | place: Pacific Ocean | collected 2013-06-19
GTCTCAGTTGCTCTGTCAATAATATTATTGATTTTCGAGTCATTCCCGTTATTAATATTCCCTCCTGTCTCAGTTGATTCTTCGTCTTCGTTTTCTTCTTCTTCACTCATTTTTTACCTCCTTATATAGTTTCTCTTAAAATACCCTTTTCTATTTTTTTTCTTCTTCTTTTCCCCTGTATTGCTTCCATTTCTCCAATTAAAAAAGCTATTTGTGTTGGGTCAAATTGTTGAGTTTGTTCCAATACGTCTGCCCTTGCTTCTCGTATTGTTTTTCTTTGGTCTTGAATATCTGCCAATACATCATAATACTGCCCACTTCTTTTAACGGCTGGGTCTAAAATAGTCGCTTGTTGAATTTGATATTCTACTATTTCTAAATTTGCATCTAATTGGTTTAGTTCTGCTAAAGCTTTTGGTGTTGCTATTCCTCCTGCTGCATGAGTACCCATTAAGGTAGAACTCATTTGTCCAATTGTATTAAGTGAGGACTGAATGTCACTAACTTTTTTCCTATCTAATAGTCTATCTGTTAGAGGTTCTACGCCTAAATTTCCAAATAATATACCCCCTCCAACCCCTGCCGCTGTTTGAGACGCCGTGGTTGTTAATATATTAGCTTTAATAAAAGTCATTGTTGAGGCAATAACTGGTGCTAGTGCCGCTATTAATGCCGTTCCTGAAACTGCTGCCGTAGTTACACCTAACACCTTTCCGAAATCTGTTTCTGCCATATCAGCCGCTGTTTTATTACTTAATTCCTTTCCTGTTAATTTTTCTATACCCTCTCCTATCATAACAGACGGAGTTAAACCTATTTCTGCAACCTTTTCAATAGCCCTTTCTTGTCTACTCTCTAATTCTTGGAATCCTCCCTCTGATTCAAATTGTTTCTCAATGGATGTCGGTTCTAATTGTGCCTCTGCCTGTTCTGCTGCCCCTATAACTCCACGCCCTAATCTTTCAGTTGCTAACCTAGAACCAACTTCCCTCGCACCCTCTGGAGTTTTTAATTTCTTAGTTTCTCTTTGAATTATCTCTTCTGCGTCTTCTGGACTTAAACCCGTGAAAATTCTTCCGTCTGGTAATTCTACCCCTGAAACTTTTCTTGTTTTTACATCTCTAAAAACTTCTGGAGTTCCTTTAGTTGCTGGAAATTCTGGACTAGGTTGTATAGCTTGATTCCCTTGAGCATCTATTTTAACTATATCTGTTTTATTTTCTTCAGATTTCTTCTTTTTCTTCCTGCCTCCTAAGAATGAAGCTGGGACTTGTGCTACCATAGTTTTTTATATCTCCCTTTATATTTAAAAAATTCTAAACATGCTCCTAATATAATCATAAATACACCTCTTATAAATAAATTATTGCTACTTGTTGCATTTGTCATAAATATAACTCCTGTGGAAGTCATGGCTAAAGCCGCCGTATTAATTAAGGTTTCAATAATTGGCTTATGTCCGTTTCTTTTATTCATTTTCAGTTAAAGACGCTTGAACCTCATTTTCTTGAAATCCTATTTGTCCAGTGTTCTTTTTCTCATCTGTTTGGACGTTATCCATAAGACTAGGAGGTCTATTAAATTTAATTTTTAAAGCTGTTTGATTTAATAAATCAGTTTCTAAATCTGTTTGTTCCCTTGTGTAAATTGGCTCAAATGTCAAATAACCAACCTTAGAGGCTGCTTCTGTGAAATTCTCACTGGTCGCAATAACTCTAGGCACTCCAACCGCTTGATAAAAAAAATTCTCTAAATATTGTATCCATGCTATTCGGTCTTGTGGTTTAACGCCACTATCTTTCAATTCAGCTGTATCTTTAGGCAAAACTAAAACTTCTCCGTTCTTAACAGCGTCTTGGTATTGTGTCATAATCTTATTTCTTTTAGTTACGTTATCTGAATCAATATAAAGTATGCCTAAAGCTAGTTCCCTATGTTTAATGAGCCTTTCATCCTTTAGGGCTTCATTTCTTGCATCTATAACCCATTTGCAAGACTCAATTACGGAAGTTCCATGTATTTCATTGGCTATCCTGTCGTTTACTAAATGAAGTATTTGGTTAGGTCTAAAAACCTTATTAACGCCATTTTTAACATTGTTCCGCTGTTCATATCTTATAATCATCCCTTGCCCGTTAACTACAACCCGCATATCACCTGTATAAAGAGGCTTTATATTGATTAAATTGTCATTTTCATCCCTTATAATCTCAGCGTAAGCATCACCAAAGACTTTCTTTTGAACTTGTAAATTCCAAAATATAGACTGGCTTGAGTCTTCGCCCCAACCCACAAAAGAACCTAATACCAATGTAATTGGTTGAGAAGCTGTCCAACCTTTTCCAGTTGTCCAGGTTGCTAGAGAATCAATAGCTTTCTTTAGTTCTGGAATCGTCTTATAATAACCTAGATATTCATTACTATTAGGATAATCGTAATAAGTTTCTTTTTGTTGTTGTGTTGGTTGGTCTGGTTGTTGAGCATTAACAGAAAAGTCTTTAACTGTGCCGCTTAAGTCGGTTGTTGCTGCTGCGTTTGCGTTTAGTTCTGCCATTTTATACTATAAATCTAATTGAAAAGGTATTAAAAAAGATAACTGAGTCGTTTCGGCATCCGTTACCGTTCTGTTGGCTGGGTCGTGCATAAAGCCAATTTGCCCCGAACCACTGGCTCTATTACTCCAACCCTCTACTGTACACCTCATTATTTCCCCTTTTCTAAAAATAACATTAGAAGCTATTGTTAATGGTACGCAATTAGTTTTATATTCCCTTGAACCACTTGAACCACTAGTATATGTTTGAGTTTGTGCTTCTGCTATTTCTGTTTCTGTTGAACCGTCAAATTTCCTTAATTTAATTATAAAATATTGTTGTGTACCCGCATAATTACTACTAACAAAAGTTACAATATTACAATAACCATTTCCTTTTATAGTTTGAGTTCTGTTAAATGTCAAATCAAAATCAATGTCTATGTCTTTGGTAAATCCTCCGCCACTTGTTCCAACTGCGGTATTAGTACCTTGAGAATATATGCTATCATTAGCCGTAAGAAGTGAATTTTGTGTTGCGTCGTCTATTGTTCTGAACCCATAAAACTCTATAATCCCACTTGCCTCTATAATATCTATAAAGTTATATGTTGCTATGGCTTGTTCACCAGATTCTAAAAAATTATGTGGAATTTTACGAGCCATTAAGTCTCCTGTATAAAGTCAGTTGTGTACTTCTCTTTTAATTGGTTAATTGCATCTGTTAGCCTTGTATAATTTACGTCTAACATTGTTTGTGCTTCTGCTCTGCTTGTATATCCGCTCATATCAAAATTAATGGCTGATAAAGCAGCATGACTACTTGCCGCATCTTCTAGAATCTTCTTTAAGTCTACATCTAATGCAGCATAAACATCAACCCAATTAACTCTAGTTACTGCATTTATATAAGATTCTGCTTGGTTGATTAGCTGGGTATATTGCCCGTCTGTTATATCACTATTCACATTAGTTCCCGCTTTTAACTGAACTGCCTCTTTATCGCATAATGTTTCTGTCATTTTTTATATCCTAATGGAGCTTAACCATACATTTAAGTTTTTCTCTTTTACTATCCAGGCAGCTCTTATTAATCCCTCAACAATATGGCTAAAATTACCGAAGATTTTAACTTGATTAGATTCATCTTTTGTAAATTCATATTGTATACTCCTTAAAGACGCCCTTATATTATCATCATCCAGTAATCTGATTTGATTCTTTTCCATAAGCATTAGCAAATTATCATAAAGGTCTTCTTTCAATAATCTTGATTTACTTTTGAATCTATCCAGTGGTCTTGCTCTATTATTAATAGCAACCACTTTCCTTTTAGTTTGTTCATTATCTAATAAATGGTCAAATATCCCAACCCCTAAAGAGCCAGAACCCGCATCTAGATAAATATGTTGGAAATCATATAGCTTATCTAGGTTTAATATTTGTCTTTCAGTTTGAGTTGTTAGGGTCTTTCTTGTTACTACTGATTCAACATGAATTAACTGGTTATTTTCCATTCTTCTTAATATTTCAAAAGTACTGTCATCATCTCCCATTCTTGCAATATCTACGCCCAGACTATAAACTTGGTCTTTCTTAATGGTGTTAGGTCTTTCTAATGTGCAAACTCTATTTATCAATTCATCACTAAAGTATCTCCTTAAGTCATCTATAAACAACCCAAGATATTCCTGAGAGTATCTCAACTCACTCATATCCTCTTTCTCTTCTTCTAGTATCTTAATACTTGCCTCTTTCCTTTCCTTTGTCCAACCCTCACTAACTGGTCTATTTTTAATAACCTCTTCGCTTGATATATGAAACACCTTAAACCTGTTGTTCTTGTTTATGAAACATTCATAGAAATAACCCGTTTTTCCGTGTGGAGTGCTACACATCCATATCTTTCCTCCTGTTGTTAATAGTGTTGGTTTCGCTGCAATCCACATAAGCTCCGGCATTCTACTCGCTTCATCAACTATCAATATGTCACCTGTAAAACCCCTTACACTGTCACCCGTATTCCCCACAGGTCTTGCTATAACCTTACTCCCATTAGTTAAGGTAATTGTACTCTTAGTCGGCTTCTTCTTCCCCTTGTGTATCTTCCCTTTGTCTGTTCTCTCTAAGAAGTCTAAAATCATAATAATGATAAGTTGTGCTTGGTCTTCAGTTAGGGACACTACAATAATATTAGTGTTAGGGTGTTCTATCATATATTTACCTGCTTTATGTGATAGGGTCATAGTTTTACCAACTTGTCTACCAGTACATAATAATACATTGCCGTCTTCTTCTATTATATCCTTTTGCCAGTCATCTAATATTATGGCTTTTTTTTCCATTTTTTAAAATAATTAAAAAAAATAAGATGAGGTAGTATATATTTTTTTATATTTTAAAAAATTAAAAAATATTTCTGGGGGGATAGCCCAGGAATGCGAGAAATACCCCTAATCGTCGCTTACTGCCCGCAGGAACTTTTAAGCGTTGATAGGAAGTTTTAAGCGTTTAATACGCCCTTTAAATACTTTTTAAGGGGCTTAAGTCCTTATATTTAGGTAGTTAAGCCCCTCTCCTCAAATCATAGAATTAATAATTGAAAGTACATATAAGCCACATTGTGCGAACTTCTCACGCTTAAACTAATGGATTTAGGCACTACTTTTTATTAAGAGACATCTATTTTAAGAAATGTAGTGGTTAAAATGCTAATAGCATTTTAAAAGGTTTCAATTTATATAAGATTATTGGCGATTTAATAAAAAGTATCCGACTATATGCATACATTTATATACTTAATTAATTATAATTAATTAATTAATAAATATAATAATAAGAGATAATATGAGTACCATAACCCTTAGTATACCCCAAGAAGTGAAGGATAAGCTAACAAAAGAAGCTAACTATAGTGCATTAGTAACTAGATTAGTAAAAGAACACTACTCTAAGACAGATGACCCTGAGATATTAAAGATTAAAAGGAAACAGCTAGAGGAAGAGATGAAAGAGAAGTTAAAAGATTTTGATTATAAGATTGAGATTGTTGAGAAAGAAAGGGACACGATTGATAAGGTTAAGAAACAGAATATTAAAAGAGTTAAGGATAAAAGTGAGAGTATTAAAAAGAACTTCAAGGATATAGCAAAACGAGATATAACCGAGACAGAGCTAAAAGAGGCTATAAGGAGAATGAACAACCCAGAAATAGACGACTTTAATATATGGGCATTTGTTGAAGAATTAAATGAAGATTCTTAATTTGTATGCTGGAATAGGGGGGAATCGTAGATTATGGGGTAATCAGCATGATATAACGGCTGTTGAAATAAACCCAAAAATAGCCGAAATATATAAAGAGAATTTTCCAAACGATAAGATAATTATAGCAGATGCACATCAATATTTATTAGAACACTTTGAGGAGTTTGATTTTATATGGAGTTCTCCTCCATGTCCTAGTCATAGTAAGGTTAGAAAAGCAACTCACCAACAAAATAAACCTATCTTTCCTAACATGGAGCTATATGAAGAGATTTTGTTTTTGAAAGGTTATTTTAAAGGTAAATGGGTTGTTGAAAATGTAATCCCTTGGTATGAGCCTTTAATTAAAGGTAAGAAAATAGGAGGGCATTTATATTGGAGTAATTTTATAATAAATGAGATGAAAGGGTATGGAAGTAGAGAGCATGATTCTGGAATTGAGGTCTTACAAAAAAGAAAAGGATTTGATTTATCTAAATATGAGGGTATCGATAAAAAATTAGTATTAAGAAATTGCGTTGAGTCTGAGTTTGGTTTGCATATTCTTGAATCATCAACCAATAAAATACAAAAAACCTTAATATAATATATATACTAGAGAATAGAAAGGTTTATAAAGGTTACTTTCTAACTAACTATGTAGATTAGGGATAAGAATTGATGCTAAATCACTCTCTTTTTCATCTCCCTAATCTACAAGGTAAGGCATAATAAGGACATTCACTGCCTTACCAACCTCAATATAAAATGGTAAAAACATTAAATATAGCATTTGAAGAAGAACACTTTAAAGAACTTAAAGAAATAAAAGACAGTTCTAAACTTAGCGGTAAGGCTAATAGTTGGGAATCTTTTATTTTATGGAAGTGCGGAGTTAAAATAAAATGACAGAAGAACATAACTGCTGTTTTTGTGGTAAGTCATGGGATAGTTTGTGTTTTGTGCATATTAATGATGAATGTATTAATTTTCGTAATGAAGATATTGATGAGGTATTTGAGAAAATAAAATGACAGAAGAATTTAATTTAAGAATATGTTTAGAATGTGGAAATAAACAAGATACTACTAGTATTCAAGATAAGTTTGTTTGTACTGATTGCAAAAGATTAAAAGGCGAATTTAAACCCTCATGGATTAAATTAAAATGACAGAAGATAATCATGGGCTACTTTGTGGTTTTTGTGGTAATTCATGGAATAGTGAATACCATATTAACGAGGAATGTATTAATATTAATGAAGATATTGATGAAGTAGGAGATGAATTAAAATGACAGAACAAAAAATACAAATGGAAGATTATAATCCTACAATAATTTGTAGTATATGTGGGCAAGAAAAACCAATTGAAAAAGGTTGTTTTATCGCAATATCAATAAATAACGATAGATGCAAATCTTGTCAAGATAAAATACAACGACAGGTAAAAAAATTAAAAGGAGAATTGAATTAAAATGACAGATAAAGATTTAGGATTTGTATTAATTGAATTAGAGTATTTTATAAATAACCCTGATAACGAATTTATAACAGATAAAGAAAGAAATGCTTTTTATATTATTGCCGAATGTATAAATAAATTTAATAAAAAATATAATTAAAATGATAGAAGATAAGGACTTAAAAATTAAAATTGGCTCAAAAGAAGAAGCATACTGGTCTGAAGTTGTAGACAATGCGACATCACAAGTTGAAGACATGGAAAAAGCTTTAAAATTTCAAAAAGCTGTTTTAGATATGGCTAAAGATAAATTATTGAAAGGAGGTATTGAAAATGATAATTGAAGAAAAAACAGAAGCCTTAACAAACACTAATAAGCCTATGGTAAAATGGGTGATTAGTGGTAAAAAATTTAATACCTTTAACGAGGATTATAATAAGTTTAAACTGGGCGACCATGTTAAACTAACTACTGAAGTTAATGGAAAATACACCAATATTAAGACTATGGAGTTATCAACCCCAGAAGAAAGCCAAAAAGAAGCTCAAAACGGCTCTAATACGCTTAGAAATGAGGCTGGTGAGATAATTAAAGGTATAATAATTAACAAAACTCAGTCTCCTAACTCCTATGAATTTGGAAAAGCTGGAAATAGGTTTAAATTATACTTTGAAGATGTTGAAGATTTAAAGCATAAGATAGAAGAACTAATCGCTGAGGGGTTATATTTACCAGATGTTAATGAATCTTTAGAGATTCAACCTAACGAATTTGGTAGGGAATAAATACATTTAATCTCTTTTTGAGAGGGTGAACCTGTTCCTTTACGGTAATATATCCATAACTCAGCCCGGGTTTTGTTTGTCATCGCAAACTGTTTAATCCTCTCAAATTGAGATTTTTCCTTTTTACTAGGATAATATTTTTTTTTAATTGTTTCTTTAACTTCTACTAATAAAATTAATCTGCCGTTTTTAATAATCATAAAGTCAGCTCCTATTTGGGCAATAGCTATTTTTAAGACAGAGTCTTTGCCGTAAATATTTTCAAGTTCTTTCTTTGCTTTATATTCCCCAACATAACCGCTTCTGTAAGTCATTATAGCATTCCAGTCGAATAATTTCCTATAATATACCATGTTGTTCCGTTGCTTTGAATCGTTAAACATGTTCCGTCGTTAATTGTTTGCGTCGTTAATCCATCAATAGTTTCTGCACCTGCTCCGTCAAGGGTTATATCATTTAACATACTTCCATTATTTTTTATGTTTAATATTAAACCATTTCCGTCAGTTGAATTATACGCAGAACTTGCGCTAGGTAATGTTATCGTAAAACCCCCCCCATCACTACCACATATTATGGTATGGTCGTTTATCGTTGCCGTGTAGTTGGCTGTTTTTGTTACTATGGGTAGAGAGATTCCCCCGTCAATATCTAAAGTTGTATTTGGTACAGATGTTCCTATTCCCACATTTCCTCCGTCTTTAATTATAAATACTTTTGTTCCCCCATCCCTCGCAACAAAAATAGGAGAAGTTTGCGAATCGTTATCACAGATTAATGCTGAACTTTCAAAGCTTGGAGTTGAATTATCCAAAGAAAAATATCCCCCTATTTGTATAGGTGATGTTCCTGTGTTTAATCCGTTACCTAAAACCCCGATATTTGTTGCTGAATTTTTTGCATTAACACTTTTTCCATATAATCCTAGATTTAAATTTCCCCCTAGTGCTTCCGTGTAAGCCCCCACATTATACCCTGTTGTAGTTGCTTGTGCAAAACCTCTTATACCACTATTTAAAGTAGGTGTACTTGTTGAACCGACGTTAAGTGTCGTCCCTGTTCCTGCTGCTCTATTAATAAATTCTAAACCCACATATTTCCCTGCCCCTGTTGAACCTGCGTTTAAATCTACTCTCAAACCAACCAACCCCTCTACTGTTGTGCCTGACCCTGTTGTTATATTTATGAAGCTGCCGACTGCGGAAGCTGATGGGCTGGCTGGAAGTGTTCCAGTTATATTCATAAAATTTGATGTTGATGATGTTCCGCTTAATGCTGTTCTAAATGTAGTTATATCGTTTCCTGCACTATCTTCAAATACTACTAGATTATTTGTTTGAGTAGAGTGTCCTTGTACTTGTAATTGAATTTCATCTGCATCCCCATCAATAAATAATTTTCCCCCTGCTGTTGCACTTCCAATAGTTACGCTGTCTGTATCTGTGTTGAGGTTAACTACGTTAGAATCTGTTGTCCAGGGGCTACTTCCGCCGCCCCCTCCTGCTGCCCATTTTATACCTGTTGCTTCACCACTATCTGCTGTTAAAACTTGGTCATCATCTCCAACCCCTAACCTTGTTAAAATTGAACCATTATTAACTAAAACATCTCCTTTAGTGGTTGTGGGGTCTGTTAATAAAGAACCTGCTTCCGTTTTCAAAGCTCCCTCTTTTATTGCTGAAACATTAGGAAGATATAATTCTGAATTATCGGTTTTTGCTGGTTGTCCGAAACCCATTAATCTTTTAACTGGGTCTGCTTTTCTTCCGCTACCTTGTCCGCCCATTCTAACAGCCCTCCTGTTCTAGTGTTGGGTCTTCTGCTGTGATAGTTGTACCCGCCACTAATCCCTCAGTATTTGGATAGTCTGTTCTTATAAATCGAGTTCCTATTGAGCCAGTTCCTACATTTACCATGAAGTTGTAGAGTTCTAAAGTTTTTATTTCTTTTCTTTTGGTTTAGAAGTTTCAGAAGTAGATTTCTCATCTTTAGGAGTAGGTTTAGCTACTGGGTCTGGTGTATCTGGATATTTTGCTTCTAAGTCTGCAATAGCCTTTAAATTATTAGTTTCTAGAAAATGAGCTTTTAACCTAGTTAATGTTTCTTTAGTCATTTTTAAGCGTCTGTGTTTGTAATTAGGCAGACTGCTCGAGGGTCTGTAAGCAATGTTATTCCTAATTCGTAAACCCTAAATTTAGTACCTATACCCCTATCTTCAATAGCTACGCTAGTTGTATTAGTGTGACTTTTCCATGTTGCCGCCGCTGCTGGTATTAAAACTGGTGCTGAATCTGCTACAACATTATTTGAAACTCTTACCTTTAATCCTAAAAACTCCATTAAAACTCCATTTTTTACCTTTTCACTTGCAAACTGTGGTATACTTCCCCCTTTAGTAGAAATAAGCCATGTTAAAAGACTTGTCTTTTGTTTTGGATTTAACCATAATTCACCTTGTGAAATATCATAATTATAATCTTCTATATCTTCTATAGCTCCTAGTATGTCTTTTATTGGGTCTTGTCCGCTTCCCGCATCCCATGCCGCTACACTTGCAACTGTGCTTATTGTTGATGGGCTTTGGTCTTCTGTAATTACGTTGTAAATGTCTGTATCTACTTGTTTCACTACTGCCCTTGTTAATCTTAATAGTGTTCTTGCTACAACATCAATATCACTGCTTTTCATGTCTTCCATAGAAATAGTATCTTCAGCCGCATACTTCTGAACGTAACTTGTATTTCTTGTCCATGTTGCTTCTAAAGTTGGGAATAATGCTAAAGGTGAAACATCGCTGATAACTGTTGGAGCTGTTGGAGTTAAATCCGCTGCGGTTTCCTGGTACCATCTTATATGGTCTGCTGTTGTTGTGCTATTAGTAATAGCCGATTTAAAAATATAATTAACTAATGCAAAACCCTTAACGGTCTTATCCAAATCCAGAGACCTAATATCAGCCATCTCAACACTGTCTGCCATTATGAACCCCCTACCAGAACTTCAATAGTTTCTGCCGCTGATGCTGTTTCTAGTGCAATACCTACACCCTTACCAGCTGCTAATTCCGCTTCTGTTGCTGTTTTAATTGTATTAGTTCCGCCAGTGCTTACCCATTGCCCTGCTGTAATTCCTGAGCCTGAATCCTTTAAATCAAAAATACCTCTTCTAAATAATGCTAATTGTGTTCTTCCGTCACTTGCCACTTTTTCTCTTGCCGCTATTCCTGCGAATACGTCACCACTTCCATTATTCGCAGCCGCTGTTCTTGGGTCTGTTAGTTCGCAAATAGTTCCTTTTTCAATACCTGCACCATCCGCTACAGTGAAATTCATGGGGTCATCAATTCTTAATTTTAAAACTGCCTCGTTTGCCATAAATATTTATAATTTCCTTTTATATAAATCTTTCGTTAATTTACTACTTTTCCTCAATTAAACCCTTTAAGGCTAATTGTGAATATTCAACAGGTGAAATATCCTTTTCATTAGTTATAGGACTTCCCTGACTTTGTCCGCCTAAGATGTTTCGTGCTGCTAATTGTTCTTGTTTCTTCATTAACTCCTCTGTTTTTTTGTTCGCGGCTTCAATCCTTTCAGCTGTCTCAGTTGCTCTGTCAATAATATTATTGATTTTCGAGTCATTCCCGTTATTAATATTCCCTCCTGTCTCAGTTGATTCTTCGTCTTCGTTTTCTTCTTCTTCACTCATTTTTTACCTCCTT
>Ga0080013_1005516_pt1 | contig 11748 bp, 21 predicted proteins | sample ETNvirenome_6_85_FD_69236 | JGI IMG/M metagenome (GOLD analysis project Ga0080013, IMG submission 69236) | Marine viral communities from the Pacific Ocean - ETNP_6_85 (SPADES assembly) (version 2) | ecosystem: Environmental > Aquatic > Marine > Oceanic | place: Pacific Ocean | collected 2013-06-19
TGGGGACACTACCTTTTTATTTTTAATCCATAGAGAACACTAACACGCGCCTTAATCCAAGGACTTATATACTCCTACTGAATATATGACTGATGAGTGAAAACGATTCAATTGGAGGACAGCCCGTCTATGAGCACGACTGTGATATTTGTGTGTTCTTAGGCCAGTATGATGGACAGGACCTATATTTCCATCGAAACGACGCTATGTTTGTAAGACCAAACTATGAGCAAAAACAATCTCGGTTTCCCGAATATTACCGAGATGGATATATGGAGGATACCGGAAGTATAACCATATTAGCCAGACACGGCAGTGATGGAGACTATTATTCCTATTCGTTACCGAGAGCACATCACTTCAATACTAGAGATTGGGAGACAGTAGCAATAGAGAGAGCAGTAGCTAAAGGGTATATGCTACAATCAGAGCAATCTGAGGTCAAAGGAATGCACGAAGCCTATCAGGAAGAAGATGATAGGCTTTTTGCTGATGGACCAATTTTTGATGAGCCTTGGTATCAGGAAAGATACGAGACAGAGAAAAAAGCTAGGCATCAGAAACTTCAGGATTCCTTGAGTGATGGGTCCTTCTGGCGAGGTGACATATAGATAGGTAACTAAAGAAGGAATTGGTAGGGGCTTCGGCCCTTACCTTTTTTTATTTTTTTTTGTTTATTATGCTTAGGGATAAAACACACCACGCCCACGCGCTGAAATTCGGAGGGGGGCCTGGTCGGCGTCTTTCTTATATTTTTTATCCATAGGAGACCCTTACCCGCATTACGGGGCTTGGGCTTATATACTCCCTATTGTATAGTGGGGTATGACAAAAAGTCATTTGAGAACAGAAAAGCCAGTAGTCCCAATAGAGGACAGATTAACAGCGTTAGAGACTGAAATGTTTCACGTTGTGACCGCACTAAACGACCTACGAAATAGGTTTGGTTTAGCACCATTAACCAAAGAGGAAAACCGCCAAAAGAAGCGCAAAAACTCAGCAGGTAAAAAGACGATTGAAACTAAAAAGTCAACGTCTACAAAGACCACAAAAGGAAAGTTTGTTTGTAATGGTTGCAAAAAATCATTTAAGACTCAGGCCGGTGCTCTTTGGCACGTCGGCAGAGAGTCTAAATTAGATGGTGTCGGCAGTGGACCGTGTGCAGAATCAAAGGCCTCCATAAAGGAGGCCTAAGGATGGCTGCATACGGACTAACTACGTTGAAGGACGAACACTTCAAACATAACCCTGAAGTCATTCAGAAAGTGAATGGTCAATGGATAAACGTAAACTATGAATCAGGAAAACAGCATTATACAAAAGACGGTCGACCGGTCATAGATATATTCGGACGGTTTAAGGAGGACTAAAGAATGAACACAAAAGACGCACTTGAACAATGGAGAAAGAACAACCTACAATGGGAAACCGAGCAAAAGCTCGGAACCCCAAAGTTAGTAAAAAGGTCAACAATGTTTGACCTTAAGGACAAAGGATTCGATATATCCGGTATGGATAACGTCCCAATGGATAACGATAGAGACGATATTGAACCATTACCAAAGAGAGAACCGAGCAGAAAAAGGAGTCGTGCGTTTATGGGTCGCCGACTCCATAAATCTGGTTATCCTAATGACATCGGAATCAAAGAGCAATTACTTGCTCGAAAGTTATTCGACGACGCTGATGATGGATATGGAGGTGACATATAGATAACTAATATCTAAAATTGGTGGGGGCTGTTAAGCCTCTGCCTTTTTTTATTTTTTTTTTCTTTATTATCTTAGGGATAAAACACCCACCCCCACGCGCTCGCTCCGTTTGCCATTTGTCAGGCTGGTGATGCCGGCCTATCTTTCTTTTTTTTATCCGTACTAGTCACGCCACCCGCTTCGTATTCCGTGCAAGTGTATGCACGTTCGTGCGAACGTTCGTGCATATGTGCGTGCGGAAGGGGGTTTGCCTTTGCCCACGTTCGCATATGCCTGTGTGCGCACTGGCGTTCCATCTATCGTCGATGCAAAGCTTTAAATACTTCATAGCTAATCTCAACTCGATGACCAGTATTCAGTTGTCCGGCCTTGAGTCTCTCGTGAGAGAGCTTCAGGGATTGCTTGACCGCCTGCCCACAGGCGAGGAGTCCTCTGTTCGCACACAGGAGGATGCTTTTGCCGAGCTTATAGCTCGTGCGAAGTGCGAGAATGCGGATGCGTTCCATATCGGGGCTAAAGCCCTGCTTGGTGGTTCGAGCATACGTGAAGCCTGTGCCAGTGCAGGAACGGATTCGTTCAAAAACTGGGTCTACAACGTCGGTAGCAAGGCGAAGTTCGTGGGTGCATATTCGAACCTGTATCTGGAACATACGAACGTGGGCGAACCTGCGAAGGACATCGACGTAGCTACTGTGACGACAACGTTCGCACAGTCGGATGCGCTGACGATGGCACGAACATACCTTGCGAAGAGGAAAGCTGATGGCAAAGGCTTCGCATTGGATATGAACGCAGTCGGATGGGGAACCTACGAGGGACACCTGTTCGCAGTCGTGAAGAACACCGTCGGTAAAACGTGGGTGATTGGTGACATCACGGGCAAAGGTGTGAAGGCATACAAGCAGAACACCTCTATGTTCAGGAAGGTCGGGGATAGTTCGCAGGTGACTGTGTGCGAACACCCTGATGGTGGTGAGTCGGTGAACGTGTTCGTTCCCTGAACGAACATCAGTGACGAGAACGTTCGTAGATAATGCGAACGTTCTCAGGCATCAGCCCTTCATACGACCATTATTATTTTTTATCCGTTCGCACGAACACGCACACGCATATCTGGATTCGCACGAACGTTCGTGCTAACGAACATAGGCGAAGGGGTCCAGTCGTAGACGTTCGTAGGCGCTAACAGTAAGAGAATTAGTGTTCGTATGGGCGTATGCGAACGTTTTGGTTTATGTTCGTGAACATATGTATATGTATGAACGTATGTATATGTATGAACATATGTATGTATATGAACATATGTATATAGGAAGGGGGGGTTATGTTCGTATATGTTTGTTATATACATATATGTATATATATGTATACATATGTGCAGGATTCATAATCGAGAAAGGTAATGTATGTAGTGTAGGCCTGTGTATAGGTGTGCGTTAGATGTCTCGTCGATAGAAAGCTTTATATACTTTAGAGGGGTTGTTTTTTCAATGGCAGAAGTCGATTTGGTTGACCTCGTGGAGTCCTCTCCCGTAGGTGTGCCTGATGTGTCTCGTGAAGAGGCTGTTATTGGTGAGGAGAATCCCACCGTTCCCAAATGGGTTGGTTACAAGCTGAGGGATGGTTCGTATGGTGTGCGTGTTAAGCACCCTGTCGATGTGTTTCGTTGGAGTGTGGTCGAGAAGCAGAAGATGACCACTGACGAGATATTGGCGTGGCGTGAGAAGTGGTGTGAATACAGGAACGCATATATGCACGATGATGGACCTACTCATACGCCGGAAGAATTTCGCATAGCGAAGAACAGTGAGACGTTCAGTCGTTCTAAGATTGTGCGTGAGAATGCGAGAACACCGTATCGGTGGCAGAACCCATTGCAGTATACGAACAGTGCACTGTGGGATTGTGAGATGGCTTATGCGAAGAAGGAAAATGTGTCCGACCTTCTTCGTGCGTTTGAATACGCAGGATGGGACACAAAGGAGTGAACAAATATGTATGACATAAACGACTACGAGGATTGGGCTTGGTGTCCAGTGGAATACGAACTTTGGGTTCGTTATTCTGACGGGACTGCACGTGTTAGCGAACACTATGACCGGATGGATGTGGATATGCACCTATTGAGTGAACGTATGAAGAACGGGGTAGAGGACTACATCGTGAGGCGAAAGGATGACTGAGAACGAACAGTTAGCAGACTTTCGTGAACGCATTTTAGCGTGTTACGATGCCTTCGAGAACGGTGATGTGATTGAGGGCTATACCTCCCCGTTCATACTCGATAGGTTGCAGATGGTTATGTCGGTTCTACGAATGTGCGAACCGGACCCATATTGTAAGCACGAAGACTACTTTTATACAGGTGAACTATGAGCGAACCAATAGGTAAGCAAGGCACGTGCGATAGATGTGCGAACGACAAAACCATTTACAACATCGGGGGAACTAACGGGTATGACCTATGTTGGGGATGTATAGAGCTGATGGCGGTGTATGGCGGATGAACGAAGATGAACAACCTACGTGTCCTGCGTGTTCACGAAACCTTGACGAATGGAATTTGTGTCATACGTGTGGCGAATGTTATGGGGTATGCGAATGAGTAACAAGTGCGAAGGCTGTGGGAAATCAATACGGCACTTTTGTTTCACGTGCTTGGTGAACAAGTATGATTAGCGAAAGGCTGATGAGGGGGGCCGTTAATAGAGGTATCTCCCCCCCATCGAAGATGGGGGGAGAGATACACTCTACCCTGCTGACTGATGATTATTATTGGAGAACGTAAAATGAACGACGACAACGAAGAACTGTCCTGCGAACACTGTTCGGAGGAGGCGACCACCATCGAGAGCTTTAATGTTGGTGGGGAACTGTCGCTTTGCGATGAGTGTGCAAATGCACTACCCGTCGATGAGTATACAGGAGAACGTGTGGCGGAAATTGTAGCCAGTGTGAACGGTTACGACATCGGTCAGGAAACCTACGAGAACGAGGTGATACAATGTGATTGGTCCGGCGAGGACTGTTTGAGCGAATATGTGATTCACGTGAACGGTGATGAGATACATCCAGATTACGAGGATGATGTTCGCTGGTGTATCAGCTGTGACCAGAATGGACACATAGACGATATGCTATGGAGTGATTACAACGAGGAATGGTATTGTGACTGTTGCTACGAAGAACGTGAAGGATATGGTGACAGGTGGCACAATAGCTACGTGAAACACCAACCAAAAGGATATTCTACGTTCCCTGTTCGTGGACACGTTGGCATCGAATTTGAGGCCGAGAATGGACACGGAATGGATGGTTACGATGTAGCGAGTAAAATAGCAGTAGCGAAAGAGGATGGTTCACTCGATACGAGTGGGACCGAGTATTGCACTCACATACTATCAGGCGATGATATTCGTGAGGTAGTAGAGGGTATGTGCAAAGCGTTCGCTGATACAGGACATTCGCTTGGTTCAAACGTAGGTTGGCACTTTCACTATGATATGACGAAGATAAAAAGTGAAAGGAGAATAAAGAATCTCATTCGTAAGGTGGTCGGGTTCCAGCAACTGGTAACGGGACCGGAGAATGTTCCGAACGGGTTTGGCTACTTCTCGAATATGATAAGAAGCTATGCCACTACATACTCGTCAGCACAAACTCAGAATTTGAGGGCGTGGGCAAATGACATCAACGATAGCAGAACATTGATGAGCTTTCGTGAGTATGGCAGGTATCAGTTCGTGAATTTCCAGTCATTAATGCGAGGAGAACACAACAGAACACTTGAGATTCGACTGTATCAACCATATTCATCCGGTAAGATGAATCAGGGATTGGATGCGTTAGGTCAGGACTATCTGGGCTTCATACGATTTTGGGATGAGTTCATACGTAAAGCTATGTATAGACCACTCAAATTGAGGTTCGGTAAAGCTGACGGATTATATAATATGGAGGAGTTTGCACAACAATTCAGTGGACCTACACAGAAATGGTTGACGGGCAATTCCACAACGAGGTAAGGAGATAAATAAAAATAAAAAATATGTGTGAAATACAATTTGTAGCATCAACGAAATTTGATGAAGAAAATATAGACGACTTCACGTTCTTATTGGAGAACGGTAGTCGATGGAACGGTGACGCAACGGGAGTATTCGGCAAAGGTTTCGTTTGGAAAATTGCTGATGCTTATGTGGATATGAAGAAGAAGCCAAGCAAAGAGCTAACTAAACTCATTGAGAAGAAAAGCACGAACTGGCTGATAGGACATAACCGACTTGCGACCACTGGAAGCGAGACGATATCGAAGAACAACCACCCATTCAGGAATGATGAGTGCATAGTTGTTCACAATGGTATACTGTCGAATCACAGTGCGCTTAAGAACAGGTATGATTTGAAATACCCTGAGCAAACGGATAGTGCGATAGTGCCACATTTGATTACTCACTTCCTGCAGGATGGCGACAATGAAGTTGAGGCCATAAAATCAACCGCAGAGGAAATACGTGGTTCGTATTCGATATTCGTATACTATCGTAAGACAGGTAATTTGTATTACTTTAAGAATAGTAGCACGAACTTTGAATTTATGCGAACTGAATCTTATGATGGTAGCGTAAGCATATACGGTAGCACTAACGCCAATGCATTAGCACTGGTGGGATGTGAGTTAGCTAACGGTTCATTCACGATTGATACAATGAAAAGCAGGGTTGAGATGACACCCAAATCTGGTGTTGTATATGCAGTGGACACGAACACTGAGAGGATGTCCATTATGAAAGCGTGTTCATTCAAACCACAAGCAAACCTACCAACCTACACCAATTATAGAGGAAGCTGGTCTGGGACTGATATGAGTGCATACGATACATACTATGGAACAACTGCGAACGCTGACGAACAAACGTCACTCATCGAGAGTGATGGATATATAGATGAATGGTTAGACAAACATAATATGGACATAATGGAAGCGTTCGAGGAATGTTGTAACGAAATAGAGAAGATATCCGCATACGATGATTGGGAAAGTGGAGTAGCCAAAACGCTCTATCAGGACACTGATATATGTTTCTACGATAGTGCATATCAGGTAGTTCTTCGTAATCTCGACACTACACTTGGATATTATCTGGTGAATTATTTGGATGCGAAAGAGTGGATGGACTCGGACACGAATATGAGTGCAAAGAATTATACGATAGACTATAACGATGTAGTGGAATTTCTAATCGAGAGTCACCAAACAAATACGGAGTTAACAGTATGATAACAATAAAAATAAATTGGAAGGAAGAATACGAAAATCACGTAGACGATATAATAGATGCTATTGACAGTCAATCAGGCAATTTGCGAACAATGTCAATGGTATTAGGATTCAGGAACAGGGAACCTATGTGTATTCGTATGTGGAAAGCAAACGAACGATGGATAACGGGAAGCAAAAGCCTACGAAAAGCGATAAGGATGTGGGCAACCTTCGGACACGGATGTTCGTTGGTTCACTTTAGAGGAGGGGCATTACTTGACTCTACGGATTACCAACGAAGATTACGAGATGAGATATATCCGGCACAGATGAATTGCTTGGGTAATGACAATACATATGTATACTATCTCGGGAAGTATGGTTCCGGTGGGTTATGGAATACTGTGCAAATAGCACGAGGCAATCGTGTTAGTGTTCCGGTAGCAGTGTGTCACTTCTATTCTGAATATGCAGATAACACTGGTTGTGATGATTTCGAGGAGGCTATTCGTATGGAAAGTGAGGATGGCGAGAGGGATTACCGTTCGTATAGAGTATTAGGTTGGAACGATGGTGACATAACATACGATAACTGGTATGTAGGAACCGATGGTGATTGGCAGACCGCTGAAGGTCGTGCGAAAGGAACAGGTAGCCTACATTCTTTGCCAGCCGATTGTTGCATTGACGAGTGGGGTATATAAATGACTAACTATGAGTATATAAAGGAGGAACACTGATGGGCGCACATCCATTTGCACAACAGGTCAAGTGGCCTTCAGAAATGTGCGAACATTGTAGTAATGTAATCGGCCCAGTTGATGTATTCGGGAACAATCCCGATGACGATAAATGCGAAGGCAAAGGCGTAGAGCTGAAGCCACAGTGGGCCGGTAAGATTGAAGGACAAGCAGATGATGACCCTACACAACACGCATTCATAGACATATCATATTATGTTCGTGACCACACTGACTCAGAAAAGTTCAGGAAGTTCGCTATGTATGTTAAGCGTATGGCTGTTCCAATGTGTGAACTTGGTAAACAGCTACCATACATTCATACTGAACGACAGATGTTAAGTGAATATCCTGAAATCAGGATGCAACTTGACACGAAAGGTGTGCCACGTATAGTAGATATAGATGGAGAAACGTATTGTTCACACTGTAGTAAACACAAAACATATCAGGCGTATGCAAATTATTCGTGGCGTTCAAGTGCAGAAACCTGCACGAACCCTGAATGCGTTATGAATGGAGGAAAAGAAGGTGAGTAAATACGTGACCCTCGGAAAAGGCGGTGTATTGGAAGATAAATACATATATATGTGTAATCTTTGCGAAAGATTGATGGCTGAAAACGAGAAACTAAAACAGGAGAAATATGAGTAAATGCAAACAATGTAACAAAAATGAAGCAGGTGAAGGTTTATGTAGTGAGAATGTAGACCGTAGCGAAGATATATGCTTAAACTGTCGGCAATCTAATATACGAAAGTCGAGTAAACCGACTTGGGATAATTTATGGATATGTAATTGCGAACACGGTTGGAATAATTGCACGTGCGATGGAGGGAATAAATAATGCCAAGCCTTCACGACCAGTGGTATAATAATGGTTGGTCCAGAGCCACAATGCTATCTGCATTGGAGATGATGAGAGAACAGTTCACTACATCTGAACGTATAGAGATTATGGATTATATTGATGGATTTAACGGTGATAATTGGCCGGATTGGATAGTGGATGAGGTCAATGCAATCGAGAGCGAATTGAATGAGAACGATATGTGGCACGACCTGAATGTATGGCATCGCAATAGAACAGCATCATCCTCACAAAGAGCACCGGAACGCTGGGGTGCACGAATACGAAGGAAAGCCTCTGATACGTTCATTGATAATCCATACCGATATTATGTTGGAGTGGAGATTGAAACAAATGAGAAAGATGTGACCGATTATGTCAAAGCAAAAGATTTGTGGGACCTCGATACGATAACGAATGTTCAGGATGGTCCTAAATGGGATTGCCAACACGATGGTTCACTCGATAATGGGTCTGAATTTGCATTGAGACAGATAACAAATGGAGATTCCATACTGAATGAGGTGTCAGAATTTTGTGACCTACTCAAAAAGAATGGTTATGGTATAGATAATTCGTGTGGTGTTCATATACACATTGATTTCACTGATGGGAATTTGGAAACATTAAAGAGAGCAGTTGCTTTGTATCGCAGATATGAACCAATGTTGTATGAATTCGTAGGAGAGGACAGAATTTACAAGCGATATTCCAAGCCATTAACAGATGAAAATTGGAGGAAGCTCGAATTTCTTCCATTAGAAAAAGCATTAACAACAAATAGTCTACGTGCATTTAAGGTAGGGTTCTACGATAGAGAGAGGTATAGTGAGTTAGAGACATACAAATATTATGATGGCCGTTATTTCGGCACGAACATACACAGTGTGTTCCTGAATAACTCACTCGAATTACGGCACCTCGAAGGAACGTTGGATTCAGGTAAGATAAATACGTGGATAATGACTAACCTTTCATTGGTAGACTATTGTATGAATGGGTTTGGTGACGAAACGTGGGAGTGTCTCGCAAGGACAGATATGCCTACGATTGATGAGTTCTGTTCGTTGCTACCTAATAATGTAGCAGAGGAATTCAAACGGCACAGGAAAGAAGAAATGGACAGACGTAACGAACCAGCCGAGGAGGACTGGGTAGAAATAGATAGTAGCCTTTAAATAGGTATAGGAGTATAATATGAATGTGAAAGTAAATTATTGGAAATCTGATAAGGTTTCCCCAGATGCATTGGATGAAATAATATTCGATGCTATGAACAGACGACAACATCGTTTATCTGACTTAGTGCAAAATGCATACTACGATGAAGATAGCGACAACGTAACATTGTCGATACCTCGTAGGTGGCTACTAAGCCAATTTAATAATCAGGACTACGATGTTGATTATGAATTAAGACATAAAGGGTTCGCAGGTGTTCTGAACGATGTGTTCGGGAGAGAAACCAAGGCGCACTCGAAACAATTATCGAGAGATATAGTATGGAATTTTATGACATTCCTGAATTTGAATAATTCGGGTTCGGAATACATAGATTCCCATATATGGGAGAGGTTATTCAATGAACGAGAATGAACTTCTCAAACAGTTTTCTGTTGCCATCGAGAAAGCGATGGAAGATAACGATAGTAAACTGGATATAGAAACACTATTGAACACACGGCAAATGAAAATCTTTACACTGTATGAAGAAATCGTAGGAAAATTATTCAGTGGTAAGAGTTTGCAGGAAGGTTTAATAAAAGTAATTGATGGACGTTCACTAACACAAACAGAACAGGTGACAGTGTTGATGTTCTTAAAGCTCTTTGAGAGTTTTACATCATCGTTCGGACAATTACAGGATATAATGCCAAACATCCCGAGAATGGATGGAGGTATGTATGCTTAACACACCACATAATAATCGTAAATGTTATTATGTGGTTGTGTTTAAGCAATCAGAAACGCAATTTAATTGCGTTGACACAAAACAAAGGAGTTAAAAAATGACAAGCAGATTTAATAGGAATAAAGGAGGCACCTCGAGTGCCAGTAAGCATAAAGACGAACCTCGTGGAAATGTTAATTTTAAAACATTAACACAGGAAATAGTTGAGTGGGAACCGAATAACTTCATAGAAGTAGCTCGGAAATCCTACACAGCAACAGGCGACAACGCTGGAAGCGGAGAGTTCTTCGCATTAGCACGTGGTTATTACGCATCAGGTAACGGTGATGTTGAGGAAGGAACACCCATCTATCAGAAATCACTAACAATACCTGCTACGGACGAAGTTTTAGATTCGTTCCTTGACGCATTGGATAAGGTGTGTTCATAGATGGAGAGAAGTAAGGGCATTATAACAGCCTACGAACATCTCGACAATATTATGAGTCACCCATCACCAATGAGCAGATGGAATGAGATTAAGGAAGCGATGAAAACATTAGGTTCGTCTATCTATGGAAGGTAACGGTCTTATTGATTACATAACAATCGCACCATACATTGTGTATTTCGGTTTAATTATAAGCTGGATGACAGGTGGATGGGTTGATGGAGATATATGAGATACCATATATGTTATTCGGACTCGTTATTATTAAATGACGGGTCCACCGTTAGTTTGGAGAATGTTACAATGAAAGAAGCCAAACACGAATATGACGTGGGAACACGTGAGAAAGATGGACGTTCACGAAAGATTGGAGAGAAGGCACAATTTCTCGAAGATTATATGAGTGACGGAAATTTCGTTATGATTCTGGAAGTAGGCGAATCTATTAAGACAGATGAAATTAAAGATTGAATACGATACATCAACGAACGAACGTGGATTAAATAGAATAGATGGCGATGATGCTATCTATATCAACGAAGCGATAGTTAGATTCGCACATATGCGAACAAAGGGGGGCTCGGCCCCCCACTTCATTGTATATGATGATACTGCGGAACTTCTTTTACATACGAATGAATTAGAATTATATGTAGATGAACGATTAGAGGAAGTTATACAAAGTATGTTTCGCAAAGAATGTATTAATGATAATAATATACACGAATATATAGTAAGATTATATTGTGTTCCTTCGTATGGTAATGCGAACGCTAAACCATTCTGGAATGCACACATCTTACGACACGAACAGGATTTACCACGCTATTCGCATAGTCCT
>Ga0080013_1005517_pt1 | contig 11743 bp, 14 predicted proteins | sample ETNvirenome_6_85_FD_69236 | JGI IMG/M metagenome (GOLD analysis project Ga0080013, IMG submission 69236) | Marine viral communities from the Pacific Ocean - ETNP_6_85 (SPADES assembly) (version 2) | ecosystem: Environmental > Aquatic > Marine > Oceanic | place: Pacific Ocean | collected 2013-06-19
TCAGTACCTCCGCTTTTAGCCTGAGAAAATAGCCCGTGATCTGCACTTAAATTGTTTAAATAAACCCATCCTTCCCATGTCCATGTACCGCCTGATAGTACAAAGTCTGCATCATCTGGGGCCGTTACCCAATCGCCAGTTCCGTCCAGTTGAAGACTGGCAGTCCCAAACTTCTTTATAGTTGTATCAAGCTTTGCATTACCAACTGCTGTCATTGTATGGGCCGTAGTAGGAGAACTATCTGTTATCGTTGTAGATTCATCTGAACCATTACAATGTAATAGTAATTTAGTTTCACTGCCTATACCCAATACACGCTTTAATGTAGCCACATTAGATAAATCAGATAATGTGTTCTGCACCTGTTCTGTATAATCATAAAGAAATGTACCGTTAGGATCATAGACCGTAAAGTTTGATATTCTTGCACTATCCCCACCCCACACCATTGTCTCTGCGCCATTACAATAAACAAGTCTCCCTAAGTAACAATTACAAAACCTACCCTTACCTGCACCAGAAGCGTCTGTATGCAGTACAGTTGCATTAAAATCACCAGTGTTTGGAACAGCGGTATCATTCCTGTATATCTTAGATTGTGTTTCGCCACTATTATAAGCCTGTACCATTACATGTTGGTTTGTTTCTTTATACTGATGTACATGCTTTATCTTTGGGTGCGTGGACAGGGCCGTTGAGTTTATCTTAGTCATACCCCTTATACCACGAATCCCATTATCAGTATAACGTAGGTTTTTTAAACTCTTGAAGTTATCAATAGTAGCAGGAGTTGCTTCTCCACTCGGACCACCAGTTGTTCCCGTTATAATACGTGTCGGGTTTACTGATGAAAGGAGTCTTCCTGTCAGCCCAAGCTCAAACGGCTTTAACTCCTTGTCTGTATTTTTTGTTGTTGCTTTTGATGTTGTTTTTGCCATTTATTAGTCCCTAGCTAACATATTAACTCTAACCTTACTCCTAACAAGTGCCTTATCAACACCATGTTTTCCTCTCCTCATTTCCATTTCAGCCATCATATATAGCTTATCAGCAAAGTTTGGCTCCCTGTCTTTATACTTAAACAACCATGCTGCGTATTTAACAGTAGCTAAATCAAGATGCTGTGGATACCTGAATGTTCCAAAATTGGAATATACAGGGGCTGGTTTCTGTACATAATAAAGTGTTATTGTATGACCTGCCGTACTTGGGGGAGGGTTTAGAACAATTCTAAACCTTCCCTGTGGCTGTATGACGTAAGCATCGCTCGCATCCCAATCACTATCCGTAGTAGCACTAGGATCGTCTGGGAAGAGTGCAGTAACCAGTACGGTTGATGATGTCTTGCTCACCACTACGCCAGAAGAACTATCGGTCGTATTGTGAACAATATCACCAGGGCTTACATCACTAAAATCAGCTGCACTATCTGTAAGAGTTGCCTCTCCGCTACTGGAACTCTTTGTGCCGCCAGATGTCTCTGTTCCTGAAACCTTGGAATCAAGAGTAGGGTCATCTGTAATACTAAAATTACTTGGAATAAGAACAGAAGTGGTATCATCATAAAGAATGATATCTTCGTATGACCCCCATCTTATAAAGTGATTACTTGTACCATCATTATACTTAATAAAGAAATCACCGCTCTTATCCTTCAGATATAAAGAAAGGAAGTCCGCATTAATAGTGTAACCAGTCTGGTCCGCAACTGTTGTTATTGACTGAGTAGCTGTTAATGCATTGGTCTTCCTTGCTATCTCTAACGCACCTTCATTTATATAATCATATACAGTCTTCTCATCAAGAAAACTCCCATCCGTCTCTTCATCCAGGGCTAACTGTACCCTGTACTTCATCTCTCTTCCGTCCATATTTATTCCCCATGTATTACTTTGCCGTTTTCTATGTTAACAGGAACAACCGTTGAGTTCCTTTTAGAACGCCCTCTGTCACTTCTTAACATCTCTGCATTTGGATTCGGGGCTGTGTCGCCAAGTAAGGATGACATATTCTTCCACATCGCCTCTCCTTTACTTCTTGATACCATCCCTCTCGCATCCACTTCTATACCCATTCTCCTGGCCTCTTCTTTGTCCACCCGTATACATGGCTCACTCATTCTACGTGCCTCTTCGTGCGGGTCTGCCAGTCCTTTTTCCATTTCTAATCTGGTAAATTGTGCCCTGTTTATTTCACCAGCCAATTCATCTCTCTTTGAACTAAGACTATCTTTCTGCCGTCCAGTAAGCTTTGGCTTAGAATCCTTAATCTCATCAAGTCTTTTCTTTTTCTGTTCGTAATCTGCTTTTTGATATGGTATTTCTTCAATAGGAATCTGTTTATTATCTAACATATTTCCCAGTTTATTCACATCACTTTCCAGTATATCAATGTTTCTGGGTAATGACCATGCTGGTATAGAACTCCCCTTATCAAAATCAGCAAAATATGTATAATCATTATCTTTTACATTTCCCGCAGGAGCACCATCAATCTGTTTCTCCGCTTCTTCAACAATCGCTTTACACTCTTTCAACTCTTTAAGTTCGTTCTTATCAACAGATACTGTTTTTTCTTTCCTCTTTTTAATCTTTGCCTTTGGCATTTTATTTCTCCATAAATAATAGTAGCGGATGAGTGGGGACAGGACAACCCTGCCCCCAGTTTCCGTTAGAATTAAACTTTATACGTTGTGATGGAAATAACTTCTCCAATCAATGAAACCTCCAGCGTGTCGTTCATATACACTTGTCATTAATGCAAATGTATCAAAGTCCACTGTGTTGTTGGTTTCAGCATCAGCACGTTGTATCCACTTGAAGTTATCCTTCATTGTGGACATATCCAACATACCCCAGCTTGTCGTACTGTAATCGCTCAATCGCAGCCAGTTAATAATCTGGTATAAACCATACTGCATATTAACATTGTTATTCTCGCTGTCGAGCTCAAACCTTGTCTTAACTAATTCCTGTGCCTTAAAGTTCAAGTCATCAGGAATCAACAGGCAGTAATTATCTCCAGTATCAATTCTCTCACCGTTAGCCTGTTTAAACTTCCTCATAAGGATTCTTGTTGCTGCTACTGAAGTCGCACTAAACGCAGTAGTACCAAGGTTATCAAAGCCACTTGAAGTGCTAACACCCTGAACCTTTGTCGTGTGACTGTTACTTGCAAGAGCAACTCCTTCTTCCTGACTAGGCATGAAATCAAATGCTGTAGATGTAGCATTACCGAAAATAGCTACAGCATTCTTATCCCTAACCCTGTAAGCAGAATTAATCAACTGCTTTGCAAGATTAGTGAGGATGTCATACTTTAAGTCATCAAACAACTTCCTACTTGCAACTGTTTTAGCTGCATACTCTTTAGATTCAATCTTAGTAGAGTAACCTGGAGTGATCCCCAATGTGGTTAACCTACCATTGAAACTAGGTATGTCGCCAAGGGCAGATATAGATGTCCATTCTTCCCACGCTCTCGTAGAATCAGTAATAACATCAAATATCTGTTCCTTTTTACTGTTTAAATCATTATACTTCCTTGCGTCATCTTCAACTTCACGCAAGTCCTCCTGCAACATTTTCACAAATGCAGGACTCGTTAATGGATTCGCCATCTTATGTCTCCTATCTAATCAATGTTAAAATCAATCTACACCACCAAAGTGTCTTGGTATAAATCTAAATACAGCGTGTTCCTTGCCAGCAGCCCTGAGATCAAGATGCTCAACTATAATACCCCATCCATCAGTGGCACATGCATCATCATTCTCAATATAAATAGCTTCTGAGCCAGTCTGCATTGCACAGTGGCCTGGAGTCACATTGACCCTTGCAAACGTATCACCAACCGCAATATCATGCGGAAATGAATGGTCAAAAGTAACAGCTGTTGTGCTAGTATCATCAGACACTCTATACAACCCAGCATTCGCACCTGTACGACAATAAGAAGTACAGTTATTAGCTATACCTGTCATATCAGAAACATTTGCTGTGTAACCTAAACCAGTAGTAGAGCCAGTAGTTACGGTCTGTAAGTTAAGAGCACTGCCATATGAACCACTATAAATAGGAGCTTTAATCCTAGTAGTGTTGTCTATCAATGCAACCTCAACCAATGGTTGTTTGTCGCCCTTACTCCACATGCCTTCCTGACCAAAATACTTTCTGGCGTTTTGTGTTGACTGTGTGTCACTGTTATCAGTTAATCCTGACATAGATATAGTCTTGTAAGTAGAATCATAAGTTTGGTCTATATCATTAACACCAACAACAATACCAGCCAATACAACATTACCAGTGGTATCAAAGGCACCACTAGCCTGACCAGCATTTTCCACGCCACCATCTTCGCTCCATTTTACTAGCTGTCCAACATATACAGTATCCGCATTTCCTGAAATAGGAAACCACGAACACTGTTCGTCTTTTAAATCTACAACTTCCATGAGTTCTTCTCCCTAAACAAATGTTAAATTAATAATCACCTCGCCAGTTAAAACTGCCACATAAAGGGCAGCCTCCACGTACTGACACCGTGTGGTAATGAACGGGCTCAACAGGATTACCACTCGAATCAGACCTCATAATGGGTGTTTTTTGCTTAAGAGTTATACCGCCAAGCATCAGACTGGCTGCTGGTAGACCTCCCCCTCTATACTCACTCGGACTATCCGAACCATTTACTCCAGGTTCTGGATATATCTTGAGGGTTGTCCCTATCACTTCCCAGGTAGTATCTGATGTATCAGTCCATGCATCATCAGAGCTATCACTGAACATAGTTCCAGGTCCTGCCAGAGCTTCTCTGGCCTGCTGTGTCTGTGTTGTTTCTACGGCAAAGTCTTGCAATACGACCCCATTAGGTGTTGATTCATCTCCTAACGTGTCCCTCTTGTCATTACATGTGAAACCACAATTAAAGCAGTGATAGTAGCGACCATTTCCCTGTTTCGTTTCATCTACGATAGGGATAGTACGGCTATCTCTTGGTCGTCTAGGTTTTCGTGCTTTTGGTTGTCGTCTCGCTACTCTCATAACTTCATAGTCCCTGACATTGGCGACTTGTTAGCCATCGCCTTCTTAACAAAATTCTCGTCTTTTTTCCTACGCTTCATGTATGCCTGAACATGTTCGTCATTCAGCGCAGCCGCTATATCAGGTTCGCTGGCAGTCTTACTGGACATAGCAGTAGAGCCGCCAACTGCACCACCTGCTTTCTCGCCCCTGAAGGCTGTTGCAGGATTTTGAGTTTGTCTATACATATTTTTATAATAGTTCCTTTCTGCTATTTCGTAGTTTCTTTGTGCATCAAGTTTTCCATTTTCCGAATAACCAGGAAGCCCTTCCATTGACTTTAAAATAGATTCATATGTTTCCTGATCTTCTTCTATCCCCATACCACGAACAGCCTTAGAGTAATCTTCTATATACTTTTGTCTCTTATTTTCCCTTTCTTCATCCATCTTCTTTACCTTGGACTCTACCATCTTTTCCATACGCTTACCATCATCATCATCATATGAATAATTTTCAAGACCAAAATTAAGTTCATCCTCGCTTCCTGTAGAAGAAGGTTGGCTTTTAAGTTCAGATATCTTATCCAGTAAGGTATTATATCTGTCCTCATTATCCTCCTTATATGCTTTAAACTCTCTCCCAAGTCTACTGTTTCCGTCACGGAGGTTTTTGTTTTCTTCTTCCAGTCTAGCTGAATCTGTAACCTCTTCACTAGATTCCGTTACTGGTTCGTTGACTTCTTCCTCTGTACTGTCAAGTCCATTAAGTTCGTCCATTTTCCTCTCCTTTAAATAAAATTAACCTATTGCTTTCTTATTCTTCCTATCCTGTAACCTCTGCATCTTATCCACGCCCTTACCATGCACCTCTATTATCTTGTTCCACCTGTTACCTATGTACTTACATGCATCAAATATAGCCTTATCTCTCTCGTTAGCCTCGTCCTTGTATATCAATTCAAACTTCTGGTCTAACAATAATACAAGATCATTAAACAGAGCCTTCCCTACTTCCGTATTAAGGGCCGCCATAAACTCTGTTGTCTTCTCAAGGTTTCTGAGTGTAGTTGCTTCTATTTGATCCTCAACCGTTACCTTGCTATATACGTTATTAAGCACCCATTCCCTCCGTTAATTGAGCTTCCTGCATAGTTTGTTCTACACCTGACTGATTAGTGGGAGGTATTCCACCTCCACCTTGCGGCTGTTGTCCACCACCACCCATACTTTCCATAGGGGGCGGTGCCTGTGTATTAGCAAAGAACTTATTACGGAAGCCTTCATATTCCTTGCCCATCAGGGAAGCAACTTCTCCCAGTATATAATCAACAGCATCCCTTCTCTCAGGATCATTCGCTATATAACCCAATATAGAAATCCAGTTCTGTACCTTTGCCTGCCTTGATGCATCATCGTTAAGGGAAGCAGATAATGGTTTATATGTAAAGTCAATATAGGGGTTAAAGAAAACTACGTTTTGTTGTCCGAGCATCTCTACAGCTGTCTGCTCTTTCATGTGTTGTGCCGCCATCTGTGTTATAAACCAATACAAATCACTAAGGCCTGTGTTTTCCATTGTTAATGTCCTGTAATTAGACCTTGTATCGCTACGCTGCATCTGGTTAGCTGTTGCAGTAGCTGTAGTGGTGGGAGCCGCCAGCTTACTCTGCGTTTCTGCCGATATACCAGATGCCTGTTGCATGGCATTTTTATACATAACAATCTGCTGTAAAGCACCATTAACATCACCACCTATCTGTACCTCCTGTAATACGTTACCGCTTTCTGTCTGCCAGAACGCCCCAGGTTTCCACTCCAGTGATTCATTATCTGTTATATCATGTTGGTTACCCTGCATAATAGGTATAGTATGTAACTTGGTTCTATCGTTTTCCATATTAAGTGTGTCGTTAATACCGACCTGAAGTTCCTTTAAACACTTACCATCTCCCATGCCATCATCTTTTGCTGGATGAACATAACAAAGTGCCCTTGATATAGGCCTGTAAGGATTACCCCTTGCATCTATACAACGGGTTGGATTATATCCTATTAAAACCTTATTATGGTCACTTATAGCAAATGTAATTACCATCTCATGTAGTTCTGCCTTATCCCTCTTCTTTCCCCTGTTGTCAATACCACATGTTACCTTTGTAGGATTACCGTCAGGATCTCTCTCTTTTACTATAACCCAATGTTTCCCAAGCCTCTGAATTACAGTCCAGTTTTTTAATGGTGTAGTAGGTGCATCCAGCTTGTTATCTAAACCATGATGTGTAGTCTTATCGCCTTTAGCTCCCGCTTTAGGTGGTGTGTTTACCTCTTTAAGCTTATCAAGATTAAAATATTCCATTGTATCTGCATTAGCCTTGAGCTCATCAGCCGTGGCATTAAACCTTAATATAACCCACTTCTTTTCCTGTAAACTATAAGTATAAGATGGGTCTGTAAATACGTCTCTTGGGTCAACCACGTCAAAGTTAAAACAGTCTCTTAGTATAATTTCCTCAACAACATCTTCCTCTCTTGTTCTCTCTATTGGATTACCTTCTGGATCACTACCGACCCTTTCCAGCACCATTTGTGTCCCTGTCTTTTCATTCCTTGCTTCCTGTTCCCACCAACACCTGAAATATGTAACACCGCAAATATTCTTCATATTAACAGCTCTCATATATTTCTGATAGAAGTATAAGTCTCGCCTGTTAAGTGTTTTATTTATTAAATCTTTACTTACCTTTGCAGAACGAATACTCATTTCATCTTCACTGCCAACATACACCTCCACAAAGTCATGCGTCCTGAAGTATAATCCAGCTTCTATAGCAGATTGTGTAAGCATCTGTGCTAAAAACTCAGGCATATATATGTCAGACATCCAATCATAATTCTTTTCCGTTCGCTCACAGTCAAACATGTCAAGATAGTCCAGATAATCCGCATCTGGAATATTATTGTTACTTTGCCCGACTACATATTCGCCATCTATAATTAGATTAGCAAGGGCTTTGGTTTCTTCTTCACTATATTGTGCCATATAATTTTTCCTTATCTTTTTGTCTGGTAATACCTCTTGTGTATATAATCTCTAGGTTTCTTTGTAAGTTGTTTTCTTGGAGAAAACCTGACATCCTTCATTAAAAACTCAAGAGCCGTACAAAAATGACTCCATTTAACTGTAGGTTTTCCTTTCTCAAGCCTCCATTGCTTTAACGAATCTGCCGCAAGGGGACAATCATTTAATACCCATAAAGTAGGAAGTCTCTTCTCCAGCCCGCTCTGATGTATCTTGTTATTAAAAGGCTTCTCGCATAAAGTGGCATTTGCAAGCCTTCTCCTTATCTCATCCCTGCCTCTTAAATTATGATCTGTCTTTGATACAGTAGATTTTGTATTAGCACTTTCCCACCATCCACCAGTACACTCTTCGTTCTTCTTCATTTGGTTGAAATAGTGGTTCATATCATCCACCACGCTTCTCGTTGTATTTGACTGCTTTATACTGGCCAGTGGGTCTATAAGGTTCATCCCGAACTTCCTGGTAGGACCACTTACATCAGCTATCATCTTACATATAGATAGTGTATTATCCCTCTCTGGATCAGGGTTTAACTCTGCATACACAAACGCCTCATCATACGGAGATAAATACACAAATATAATAGCAAGCTTTGTCGTTGGATGCCAGTCTTCTGACCTGAAAAACGTACCAGTCTTAGGTATACCATCTGGAAAAACATCACTCCCTTTTCTTATATGTATCCTTGGAACAAACTGTTTATATATCTTACCTGTAACAGCAGCAAATATACCATACCTACGCATATCAACCAACTGCCTGTCATCAAATCCTGCATATTTCCTATCTATAATCTCTTTTGTGAGTAGTGGGTTATCATCAGTTGCCATCTGAATAACCGCTATAGACTCCTTACTATTAGTAAATTCTATCTCAGGAAACTTGGTTTTATGTTCACGGAGATAATACTCCCTTATAGCGTTACTTTTATAATAAACTTTAGCACGTTCGTATATACGGTCAAAATAATACCCAATAGCATTATCTTCTGTAGGCGTATATGATATACATGTATCACCATCTTCTATCAACAGACGGGCTGGTTGTTCATCATAAAACGGTTCTGGTGCTAACTCGTCAAGCCATAGTGCTGTTCTCTTATGACCAGCAACAGACTGTGTAGACTGATTATAAGATACATATTCAATCGTTATATCATCCCCACCATAAGGATCTCTTATTATCTGTACCTGTCTTCGTGCTGTAATATCTTTCTTTAAAAGGAAAGATGGTAGCCATCTGGTAAACTCTGGATATTGCGTGTTCTTTGTTTCACTGGACCTTTCACTACTATCTTCATTAGATTTAGATTTCTCCACAGGGAGGTTCTGTGATGCAAACCTATATATCTTATGAATCCTTTCGTGCTTGTGTATCTCTGTATTACAGTGAGGACATGGCTTACCTTCCAGGTTACTGAAATATTCCTTTGGTGAGAAGTAGTGTCCCCTCTCAACCCCTTCGACATCCATGTTCTTCTTCAGCTTATCCTCGTATATACTGGCAGAATCACACTTAAAATATACCATATTCTTTCTAGGCACAGGATGCCAGCCAAGTATTCTCAGTACGAAGTTATATGCAATAACAGCCGTACCGCCTGCCTGGTTCCCCTTGTTTACAAATATCATATCATAGTCAGCATTAAAGAAAGCATCTGAATGTTTTGTGTGCTGGTATGCATATAAATTAGCAAAATCATTAGCCTCTTTCTTCTGCTTATTAGTAAGTTCTAATGCCGTCATAGTATAGGTTCTACAACAAAGGATAATTTAATTGTGTCGTCTGCATGAAAAGTGGTTGCGCTTCTGTTTACCAATCCAACATGTAATTCACCTGTACCGTCTGCATCTTCGTAATATATTGGCGATTTAAAGCTATTCTCGCTTTCATAGTAATACTGACCAGAGCCAGCAATCTGTCTTGCATCTGAATTTGAAAACAGAACAGATGCTATATATCCATCTGTATCCAGGTCTGTATTTGAATACCCATCTGTATTCCAGAATACAACCTCAAGATCTAAAGCAGCACCCGTATTTGTAAAATCAGCCTGAACTGCTATACTGTTTATCTTCAACTTGTTAATATTCACTGTTGAATAGTCAGATGGAAAACTAAGAGATTCGTTCTCTATAGCATTCTGAGCTAGTGCTGCAGTGAAATTAGTATCCTTATCACTGGAAATTGTTTCTATTGAATAATGTACTGACATTACTTCCCTCCTTTAATTACATTTTTGTTCTGGTTTATAGGCCAGGGACCTTAATTCGTCTAACATTTCCCTATACCTCTTTGTAAACTCGTCACTATCGTCATTAATATCTACTTTAAATAATTGCCAACACTGGTTTCCGTCACTATACATCTGGCCTATTATAATACTAACATCTTCAGTTCCCTTTATAACAAACAGCATCATCTCGTCTCTATGACAGACTACCGCATGATTAACCTCCCTATTGATATAGTGTGTATAACTGCCAGTATGGAAAACCTCAATCCAGCTCATGTCTACACCAGCCCGATCAATACATTCTTTATCGGTCTTACCCTGATATATAGGAGCTTTATCAATTTGACTTCCGTAGGTATTGTTAAAGTAACTCATAACACCAAAAGTAATACCTACGATAGTTGCAATAACAATCATACCCTTGATTATATCACCAAACTCTATTACCCTTTTTTTTTGTATTTTATTAAGTACGTCTAATATCTTATCAATCTTACTGTTTTGTTCTTTTATATGTCCAGATTCAACACACGTATTTGCACTTTCTAACAGTGCATCATATTTTCTATTACCATCTACTTCGTGTTTATCAAACTTATCTCTTAAATGTTTTACTGTTTCATCGGTACGTATTACAATATCTCTTATATCTTCCACATTTAACCTTTCTTCATTTAAGGACCGACCACTCTTTTTCAGGAAACTTCTTAGTTGGTATATATACAATAACGTCTTCTGTTTCAACTTTAATAGTTGATCTATTAGCTGATATAATTTTGCCGTCAACACTGCCATCATCATTAAATAACCTCACCTTTGCACCTATACCTATAACAAGTGATCCCTTGAATTTACGCCACGCAAACTCATTAAAAAGAAAGGATTTAATGGTAATCAGTATATAACCAACTACCATTAACTGAAAGAGTGTGAATAGGAGTTCCCACTCTAACCCCTTCGTCACTATATCCGTTACAACTCCTGCCGTCTCATCCATTTTGCTCTCTCTGCCTCCCATTCAGCCTGCCACTCAACCAATATATCAAGCACTTGCCTCTTTATTATCATCTGCTGTCTCGGTAGAAACTGCTCAATAGGCATATCCAGCTCGAATATTTTATCGGCTATGTACTTTGCAGGTGTTATCATAGTACTGTGGGGCCCTTTATCTCTGCTGCCGCTTTTTGTATCTTATGCCCTATACCGACAAACCCGAATCCTGCCGCTACTGTTATGATTACCTTGGCTATATCTACATAACCCAAACTTGTTAATATTGCACTTACTCCTGCCAATCCTGCTGCTATCCACGTCTTATAACCTTTCATCATTTTCTGCCTCCTATTAAATTAATTGTTACTCAGGCTTATCTGGATACACGACTTCATCTGGACTATTATAA
>Ga0080013_1005518_pt1 | contig 11740 bp, 23 predicted proteins | sample ETNvirenome_6_85_FD_69236 | JGI IMG/M metagenome (GOLD analysis project Ga0080013, IMG submission 69236) | Marine viral communities from the Pacific Ocean - ETNP_6_85 (SPADES assembly) (version 2) | ecosystem: Environmental > Aquatic > Marine > Oceanic | place: Pacific Ocean | collected 2013-06-19
GGCGATGGATTATGTGAAGCAGTTCTGTGCTGCATTTGGTAATACGTTACAAGGTAATCGGGAGGTAATGACTGATGAGCTTTGGTCTGTTCACTCTTATATGGGTGACTACAATCCTATTCATGATCATGGTACTAAAACGATTATGGGAGTCTCCTGCACCACATGGACAAAAGTACCGCAACAAATCCTAGATCAACCGACAGCGGGAAGCCCAGAGTACAACTTATATAACGCCTCTGGCGATTCAGATGGTTGTTTAGCGTTTAGTTATGGTCGAAATAGTTTATTAGATATAGAGCGGTTAGCGCCCCCACAGAGCTTTATTATCAAGCCAGAAGTAGGAAAGCTATTAATGTTTCCTAGCTGGTTAACACACATGGTTTACCCTTTTGAGGGTGATGGAGAACGGCGCACAGTCGCTGCAAATTTGAATGTATGGAAGGTAGAGGAAGATGGAACAAGACACTAAAGAAGTTGACACAGTTACGGTTACAGCTCCAGAAGAAGTTGTTGAAGAAGCAGAGGTTGCTCAACTACCTGTTAATCCTGAGATGTTAACTGCTCGTATGGATGAGCTTAGAGAAGAGATTGGTCAGATTACAAACGTAATCAATGCGAACCAAAAGCAACTAGACACTTATGTGGCAGCGTTTAACTGGTATTCACAGCAGCTAGAAGCGGCTACTGCGGAGCAACAGTAATGGGCTTTATCGCTGATATCCTGATCTATGCGAGTCTTTTTGTAACAGTGAGCAGTGCAATCTGTGCAGTTACGCCTACCCCTAAAGACAATGAGTTTATGGGTAAGTATATATATCCGGTCCTGGAAACAATTGCGCTTAACATAGGTAAGGCCAAGCAAGGTTCAACCGTCAACCCTATTCAATTTACAAAAAAGACAGACTGATGGCCGCTAAAAAAGCTTCTACAAAGACCAAATCTAAAGAGCCTGTTTCTAAATCCCAGGAAGCTTTGTCTGAAATAAAGACTCATCAAAGAGAATGCGCCATTCGATATGAGTATATTGAAAAGCGTCTTGACGAAGGATCAGAAAAGTTTAAGCGTTTAGAGATGCTTATATGGGGAGTTTACCCATTTATAGCTGCTAGTATTTTTGCCACCAAATTCCTATGACCAATGAAAGGCGCAATTCTAGCATTTATGCTAATAACAGTCGTAGAGGGCAATGTTGTTGATGGCGCAGAGAGTATGTTGTTTAAAGACATTCATCGTTGCCAACAGTTTGCTTACTGGATAGAACACAATTGCAGAGATGCTCTTTGTAGGGGCGGGATCAAACAGCAAAAAATAACAGCCTATTGCAAGCCCGTGATGGCTGGAGCTAACCAAAAGTTTTGGGATTAAGCATGAGCAAGAAGTTACAAAAAGATTCAATCTGGTCTAAATACGACATTGATAATGATGGAGTTGTCACTGATGAAGAGATGGCTCGCGCTGAACGCATGATTGAATTAGACCTTCGAGAAGAAAAGCAAGACTCACAAAGGCGCATAGCTTGGGTCGCAATGGCTTCTATGGTTGGGTTTGCGATATTACCTCTTATGCCGTTTGTTTCTGAATCAAGACTAGCTACTCTGTCTTCGCTAAGTGACATGTTGTTTCTTAGCCAGGCTAGCATTATCGGCCTGTATTTTGGCGCGACAGCGTACATGTCTCGCAAACCCTAACTAAAGGTGAGCCATGATCATCGAAAGCGTAGCTGCGGCTGCGGCAATCCTAAACCAAATTGGCAAATTAATAGAGACTGCTAGTGAAGCTCAAGGTGGGGCGCAACGAGTTATGTCTGCCATCCTTGATTTTGGTCAGGGCTTAGATGATCTTGAAAAGAACGAGAGAGAAAAGTTTGTTAATGTCAGCCATAGTGATCTGCTTAAAATTTCTATGATGCGTAGACAACAGGAAAGGTACGAGAAGGATCTTGAGGATATGCTCATCGTAGTAGATCCTCAGTTGCATACGCAGTACAGACAGGCCAAGGCTGATCAAGCTGCAAAACGCAAACGGCACATGGAAATGCTGGCCCAGCAGAAAAAACAACGGGCAGAGTTAGTCCAACGGATTATATTGATAACAGTGATTATAATTACAGGCTTAGTTGCTGCTGGAATTGTAGTTGGTCTAGCCATATTAATGTTTAAAGGTTAGGAGAAGTTATGGACGTAGGAGCGACAAATCCTGCCAACCAGATAGCTTGGCGGCAGGTAGCAGAACAGAAGTATCAAAGACTTATGGATGACCTTCAGGTTGAAGAACGTAAGCAAAGAGTGGAACAATTAAATACCACGTTGTATGTTGCTAAAAACAATAAGATAGAACTTCAATCGGGGAAAGCCCCGACTAATATTAACTTTTTGGTATAAGTATGGGATTTAAGTTAAGTGCAGGACTAGGGTTGGCTTTAGTTATTCTGGCAGGATCTTTCAAAATGTACTATGACAAGACTCAAGCAGAGATTGAAGCGTTTCATTTGCAATTAGAGCAGTCTATCCAGAACCAAAAGACACTTGAAAGCACTATCGAACAGCAAAATGAGAACTTAAAGCAAGCGGTTGAAAACCAAGAGATGATGATTAGTCAGGTTGAAAAGCTTACAAAAGAGAACATGGTGGCACAAAACGAGGTCACCGATATCAGAAAAAAGTTTTCACGGCATTCTATCGATGTGCTGTCGATCAGAAAGCCCAAGCTAATAGAAAATATTATCAATCGGGGTACGAAATCAGTACTCAATGATCTTAAAGACATAACCGATGAAACACAATTTGATAAAAATACTGATATTCCTGACGCTTCTGCTAGTTAGCGGATGTTCTATACTTGGTTCAAAACGGGATATTCCTGAAGTTAAGCCTGTGGAAGTAGTTACGATAGTTAAAGAAGCCCCTACTTATCATCCTCCGCTGCCTAACCAGATTGATCCTGTCCCTGTTGAATGGACCGTGTTAAACCCGGAGTTGATGCAAGAATACCTTGATGATTTAAATGAAGGAAATGCCCCGACTAATGTCTGGTATGCACTAACTACTAAGGGGTATGAGAACCTTTCCACCAACATGGCAGAAGTAAAAAGATATTTAAGGCAAACGCTTAATATTTTAAAATACTATCGAGAATTGGATAAAGAGGAAGTTAAAGCTGATGAGTGAACAATTAAGAGAAATGCTTAGACGGCATGAAGGCGTTAAAAACTTTGTATACCTCTGTAGTGAGGGTTACGAAACAATTGGTGTAGGCCGAAATATTGCAGACTCTGGGTTAGGTCTTTCTGACGATGAAGTTGATTACCTATTGGACAACGATATAAAGCGTGTAAAAGACGAATTAAATGATGAATATTATTGGTTTGGTGGGCTTAATGAAGCAAGGCAACACGCCATGATAGACCTTTCCTTTAATCTTGGTCAGACCAGATTGAGAGGGTTTAAAAAAGCTCTTGATGCTATGGCTTCTGAGGACTTTGATAGGGCCGCTGATGAATTTATGGACAGTAGGTGGGCGGAACAAGTTAAAGGCCGCGCTCCAGAAGTTACTGAAATGATACGAACCGGAGAATACGCTTAATTAGATATAAGATGTGGTAAGATTCTATTCGATGATGTAAGATCTGCCCGTATGAGTGAAATCGATGTAGTTCAGTACACGCAAAAGGTCGTTCGTGAGAGACAATCTCAAATAAATGACGTTTTAATCGGAGGTTCTGTTAAAAATATGGAACAATACCGAGAGTGCATGGGTGAGCTACGCGCCTTAGAATATGTTCTGGGAGAAATCTCAAGAATGCTAGAAAATCAGGAATTAATAGATGGCTGAAGCTTCAGAAGAAAAAGCCGGTATTTTGGACGACTGCTATGTTGCCCCAGAAGACCGCGTGTTAGACCCTTCCCTTATTGATTCATCTGCAATAGATAGACTTCCCCAACCTACCGGTTGGCGTCTTCTAATTTTACCGTTTAGGCCACCAAACAAAACGACTGGTGGAATTTATCTTCCCGATAAAGCTGTGGATGATTCGGCAATACAAACTAACGTGGGTTACGTTTTAAGACTGGGACCTCTTGCTTATAAAGATAAGGAGAAGTTTCCGGGAAAACCTTGGTGTGCTGAAAAAGAATGGATCATCTTTGCCCGTTACGCCGGTTCTCGTTTTCGTTTAAACGAAGAGACTAAAGCTTCTTTTGGGAGCGAGGTTCGGATTTTAAACGACGATGAAGTGTTAGCTGTTATTAAAGATCCAAACGATATTTTCCACAACTAAGGACGAGATCTATGGCAAAAACCGCGCATGAGGCCGATGACGGTCAGGTAAATTTAGATTTTGATGAAGAACCGCAAGAGGTTGTAATTCAGGAAGAAGCTCCTGAAACGCAAGCAGACGCTTCTGAAACCGCAGTAGAAACTGTTGCGGAAGAGGACGAGGTTTCTCAGCAAAGTAAAAAGGTTCAAAAACGAATTAATCAGCTCACTAAACGGGCTAAAGAGGCGGAAAGGGAGCGAGAAGAAGCTTTCCGATATGCCCAAGCCGTTCAGCAGGAAAGTGAGAATCTGAAAAGCCGTATGAACAACCTCGATAAAAACTATATTGATGAATATGGTAATCGGGTTATGGCGGAACAACAGCAAGCCCAAGAAGAGCTTAAAAAAGCTATGGAAATGGGTGATGCGGACGCTTCGGTTGCGGCTCAGACAAAAATATCTCAATTGGCGGTTGCGGCAGATCGTCACCAGCAGGCAAAAGCTCAGCGGGAAAGACAGCAGGCCGCTGTTCCAGCCCCCACGCCTGCTCCTAATGTAGCTCAACCTCCCCCACAGCAAATGGCTCCACAAACCGCTTCGCAAGAACCGGACCCTAAAGCAGAAGCTTGGGCGGAAAATAATGCTTGGTTTGGGGACGATTACACAATGACGTTCGCAGCTTTTGGTCTACATAAGAAAATGGTAGAAGAAGAAGGGTTTGACCCAAAGAGCGATGACTACTATGATGAACTAGATTCAAGAATGAGAGAGGAGTTTCCTCATAAATTTAATGAAGGGGAATCTACTACAACGGCACCGCGACGTAACGCCCAGACAGTCGCCAGTGTCTCTCGCTCTAGCTCATCTGGGCGCGGCAAAAAGGTTCGACTCTCCCCGAGCCAAGTTACGATTGCCAAACGACTGGGAGTGCCACTCGAAGAATACGCTAGATACGTGAAGGAGTAATATATGTCAGATGTTTCAAATGAAGAAATGGCGGCGATTAAAAAGACTTCTCGCGCAAAATCAAATAGGTCAGCTACGGAAAGGCGTAAGCCGTGGCAACCACCGTCTAAATTAGACGCCCCTGAAGCACCGGAAGGGTTTAAACATCGATGGATTCGAGCAGAAGTACGTGGTTTTGATGACAGAACTAATATTTCTGGAAGACTTCGAGAGGGCTATGAACTAGTCCGAAAAGATGAATACCCTGATTTTGAAGCTCCAGTTATGGACTCCGGTAGATACGAGGGTGTGTTTGGAGTAGGCGGGCTGCTTCTTGCAAGAATACCGCTGGAAACGGTTGAAGAGCGGACTGATTATTTTAGAGATCGTCACGCTGATCAATTGGAATCCCTTGATTCGGATATGATGCGAGAAAACGCGCACTCAACAATGGTGATTGACAAACCTGATCGTCAATCACGTGTAACTTTTGGTGGTCCACGTAAGTAAGGTAAGGTAACTTTATGGCAAATCAAGCAACCGCTTACGGTTTACGTCCTATAGGACTTGTGGGCAGCGCAGTTAATTCAACTGGGCTAACTCAATATGAGATAGCTGGTGATAACACTAATGCAATTTACAATTGTGAAATTGTTGTACCTCTAGCAGGTGGTGTTATTGATCAAGCGGCTGATACAGCGGGCGGAACTACCGCAGCATTAGGCGTTTTGATGGGAGTTGAATATGTTGACTCTGCTCTTAAACGAACCGTATGGAAAAACTATTGGCCCGGATCTAACAACGCAAGTATTGACACGAATCATCCTGTCAAAGCTTTCGTAGCCGATAACCCTATGCAGCTTTATCAAGTTGCGACAGACGCAACCATTACCAGTAGAGCTACTGCTCTAACGGCAATTTTTGCGAATGCTACATTAGGAACGTCAGCTCGATCTGGTTCTACAGACACTGGTCACTCAACTTCGGCGTTGAGCGTGTCTTCAATTGCAACTACGGCTACTCTTGGTCTTAAAATCGTAGGTATCGTTGATGACGATGCTAATAGCGATTATACGGCTGCGGGTATTCCTCTGATTGTTAGATTGAATGCACACTATAATTCGCCTAACGCGAGGTTTGACTCTCAAACAACAGCCACTACGACTGGCATTTAAGGTAAAGGAGAAGATTCATGCCTATTACTCGCGCCCAACTGGCGAAAGAGCTTGAACCCGGCCTTAATGCTTTGTTCGGGCTGGAATATGATCGTTATGACAACGAAAGCGGAGAAATCTTTGAAGAAGAATCTTCAGATCGAGCATTTGAAGAGGAAGTGATGTTGTCAGGCTTTGGAACTGCCCCTGTTAAATCAGAAGGCAGTGGTATCTCATTTGACGACGCGCAGGAAACTTATACTGCTCGTTATACGCATGAGACCATAGCTCTGGCGTTTTCAATCACTGAAGAAGCTATCGAAGATAATCTCTATGACCGACTGGCTGCACGTTATACCCGTGCTTTGGCTAGATCGATGTCTCAAACTAAGCAAATCAAAGCTGCTACCATCCTGAACAATGCCTTTACGGCAGGTGCTTCAGCTATTGGTGATGGCGTTGCATTATGCTCTTCATCTCACCCATCTTTGTCTGGTAACCAGCGTAACTTGCTGTCTACTGCGGCAGACTTGAACGAGACGTCTTTAGAGCAAATGCTTATCGATGTTGCTGGGTTTACTGATGAGCGCGGCTTAAAAATTGCTGTTCGTGGAATGAAGCTAATCATTCCTAAAGAACTTCAGTTTATTGCTGAGCGAGTTTTAAACTCAAACTTACGACCCGGAACTGCGGATAATGATATTAACGCAGTGAAGTCTATGGGTATGCTGCCTGATGGAGCGGTTGTTAACCACTTCTTGACAGATACCGATGCGTATTTCATTAAAACTGATGCGCCTAACGGCTTCAAAATGTTCCAAAGAACCCCCATTCGCACTGCGATGGAAGGGGACTTTGATACCGGCAACATGCGGTTTAAAGCCCGCGAAAGATATTCTTTCGGGGTTTCTGACTGGCGTGGAGTGTTCGGAACTCCGGGCGCGTAAAGTAAACTTTGTTTACTATGGAAAGGGCGCATGTCGCCCTTTCTTTTTGCCTGTTTAACAGGTATTCTTCAATAATCCTGACAGTCTCATGGGGAGACTGACACTAGCCACGACAGGAGAAACACATGGCTACCCATTTTACTGGTCCTATTCTGTTTGCCGGGAAAGACGGCAATCGCAAATGGTTTGAAAACTTACCTATTGACAAAAATCCAGACTATGTTGTCTACATGGACGATTTTACTGGTGTTGCTTTGGACAGCACAAACGACTGGACTGTTGTTAAAGACAGCAGTGCTACCGCTGCTTTGGGTGCAGACGCCGAAAGTGGTACGTTAGTTCTTACCTCTCAAGCAACCACAGATAACGACGGGTCTTCTGTACAAGGCAATGAGATATTTGCATTGTCTACTAGCCGCGACGTTTGGTTTGAAACCAAAGTTAAAGTTGGTGATTCAGAAGGAAGCGCGATTGAGTTGTGCGTAGGTTTGACTGTGAACTTTGCCACAAATCCAGAAGCTATGCTTACAGCGGCTGATCGCATTGTTTTTCAGGTTGATGATGGTGACACTAACATTGATTGTGTTACGGAAAAGGATGGTACAGCCACTACTACTGACTCTGGAGTAGACATAGCTGACGATACTTACGTTACGTTAGGGTTCCATGTGAAAGGCACAGGTTCTGTAGAGTTTTTTGTAAACAGAAACTTAGTTGCTACGCACACAGACAACATCCCGGACGATGAAAATCTGGCTATTGGTGCGATGGAACTTTCGGGTTCTGCAACGGGCACTAAGTCAGCCACCCTCGATTATTTATTTGCTGCACAAGGCCGATAGGGGTTGTAAATGGCGACTACTAAAAAATCTACTGAAAAGAAGGCCCCTGCTAAAAAACCTGCGGCTAAAAAGGCGTCTACTTTGCCCCCTGTGGGCAGCGCAGAGTACAAAGCTATGGTCCTTCGAGGTGAAATCAAGGAGTAGTTTATGGCAGGTTCAGATGTAATTTCAGTTACTATTACGGCTGACACCCTAGCGGCAGATCCAAATGGCATTTCAACAGATGCGGCGGTTGGAGACGACGCTGCATTAACAATTAACGGTGCTTTAGCGGACACTGGTTCGGTGACTTTATCTCATGCCAGAACAGTTACCATTACTTCGGCTGGAGACGACAGTGGAATATCTTTCACTGTCGTTGGAACTGATGTAAATGGAGATGCTCAAACAGAAACCGTGACTGGGGCAAACGCAGGAGCGGCTACTAGCAGTAATTTTTTCTTGACGATCACAAGCATAACCGCCGTGGGAGATCCCGCAGGTAACGTTCAAGCTGGTATTAGTGGTGTAGCGTCTGCTGTTATTTTTGCAGGACGAGCGCGGCTTAAAGGTGTCTTTTTAACAAGCACAGCAACGGCTGGTAACGTTGATTTTCGCACGTCTAGCCCTTCAGGAACGAGTTTAATGAAAATAAGTTCTGTAGGGTCCGCAACTGCGACTAGAGATGTGGTTATTCCGGAAGAGGGTGTTTTATTTGGCAGCGGAGTTTACATTCAATACAACGTTAGCACGTTTCTTACCATGACTTCTTTCCATGCGTAATAAGGCCAAAAGCCGAGAAAAGTCTAAACGAAAAATTGCAAGAGGATGTGGAAAGGTTTTACCAAACCGACGTAAACGGACGTTACACACATGAATCTTTTGCGCTTTCGTACAGGCCAAGAAAAACTTATTTGTGATGAAATAAGGGCTTGGTCTGCCCATGCCTTGGAAAAAGACATAGGGAATCTTCCCGCTTGTCCTTATGCCAAAGCTTGCTGGGATTCAGAACGTATAGAAGTTGTTTTTAAAAAAGCTAAAGATAAACTTCCTTTGTACATTGTACTGTCTCAGTTTGATGATGCTTATGACGTTGTGGTAGTTGTAGATTTAGCCTATGAAGCCGCCGATGAGTTCCATGAGAACGTGAACACTTTGAATGAAAACATAGCCGAAGGAATGTTTATTCAAAAAGATTTATGGCTTATGGGCTTTCATCCTGATGACGATGCTGTTAGTTCTATTGATGATGGCACTTTTAAGGATGTTAACGATGTTCGCTATGCTATGTATTTTGTTCAAAGGTTAAGCAAATTACAGGAAGCCTCAGATAAGTTGAAGCCGTTGGGCTATTATCAAAAGTATTTTAATGACGATGCGGATCTTCAACAGGCGTTTAAGTTAAGAGAATCTTTTTATAGGAAATTGGAATATGGACGATAAACTTACAAATCTCCACAAACTGGATGCAATGGGTAAATCCCCGAGCCCCGGAAAAAGTCCTGTTAAACTAGGGTCTGTTTCTAAAGGTAAAGGTAAGCCTAAAGGTATGCGCGGTGGGGGCATGGTTAAGAAGCACGACAAGAAAGGCGGGTAGGTCTTAACTTATGGCACTTTCTGGTTCAGTAAACTTTGAACTTGATGTCGCTGAGTATATAGAAGAAGCGTTTGAACGCTGTGGGTTAGAGCTTAGAACGGGTTATGATCTTAAAACCGCACGTCGTTCTTTAAATATTCTTTTAGCTGATTGGGCCAACAGAGGTCTTAATCAGTGGACTATAGAGCAAACTTCTATCACTTTGGCAGACGGTATAGGCAATTATCCCGGAGGTACGCTTACCATGACGGTAGGTGCTTCTGGCAGTTTTTCTGTGGCAGAAACCATTACAGGAAGTTCTAGTGGAGCGACAGCTAGTATTACAAGCAAACCTTCTACCACTTCTTTTGCTATTACGTTACCTTCTGGCACGTTTACTAATGGAGAAACTTTAACAGGCGGAACTAGTGGAGCTACTACTACGTTGTCTGCTGCGGTCGATCTTACCAACGTTCAAGCTACTATTGATATATTGTCGGCAGTAGTGACTAGAGATAGTACGGACTACCAAATTACTCGTATAAGTCGAGGTGATTATTTGGCTATCCCGAATAAGTCACAAAGTAGCCGAGCTAATCAATTCTTTTTGGATCGTCAAATTACCCCCGAATTAAAGCTGTGGCCTGTTCCAGACAGCAGTTCTGACATTGTAAAGTTTGATCGGTTGGTCCGTATGGACGATGCTGACGGTTACACGGATACAATGGAAGTGCCTTTTCGCTTTTATCCCTGTTTAACTGCGGGGCTGGCGTATTATCTTGCTATGAAGCGTAATCCAGCTATGATCCAAATCTTAAAAACGATATACGAAGAAGAAATGCAAAGAGCGATAGAAGAAGATCGGGATCGGGCGTCTTCTTTTATTTCGCCTACTTTTGATTATCACAGGGTATAAGCATGGGTAAATTCGCTTCTGCAAAAAACGCTTACGGCATATCTGATCGGTCTGGCTTCCGTTACAAACGGAATCGTATGAAGAAAGAATGGACCGGGGCCTTGGTTGGTTGGGATGAATGGGAGCCAAAACAGCCCCAGTTGTATCCTTTGCCTAAAGTAGGGGACCCTCAAGCAATTTTAAATCCTAGACCGGATCGTGTAGAGCCCTTGGTTGTTTCGGTTGGGGTTCCTATACCCGAAATTAATCCCTTTGTGCCCATTATAGCGGCAGCTCAAGTTGGGACTGTGACGGTGACTACCACATGAGTTTTACTTACGCAACACTTAAAACAGCTATTCAAGATTATTGTGAAACAACAGAAACCACGTTTGACAATAATTTATCGGTTTTTATCAAAGAGGCAGAGGAGCGGATATTAAAAAACGTCAATATGCCGCTATTCCGTAAAAATGTCACGGGAACAGCGACGGCAGATAGCGCGTATCTTTCTAGCCCTAGTGATTTTCTTGCACCTTATAGCTTGGCTGTCATATCTAGCAGCACTTACATCTATCTTTTATTAAAGCATGTTTCCTTTATTCGATCTTTTACCCCGGCTTCGGCTACCACAGGGGTCCCTAAATATTATGCTTTGTTCGATGACTCAACCTTTTTGTTGGCTCCCACCCCGGCCAGTGGCTACACCTTTGAACTTCACTATAAGTATCGTCCCGCCTCTTTGACGGCAGGAGCTACCAGCGGAACTACTTGGTTGTCTACAAATGCCCCGGACGCTCTTTTGTACGGTTGTTTGGTGGAAGCTGCAAATTTCTTAAAAATTCCAGAAGAATCAGCCGGTTATGAGCAAAGGTTCAAAGAAGCACTGGTTAATTTAAATCGAGTAGGGGACGGTTATGGCGTTGAAGACGAATATAGGCATGATGTGCCGAGGATGGCTTAATTATGTTTAAGTTAGCAGTTGACTCAACTATAGGGGATGTTGTCGTTAAAACGACTGAAAATAGGGGCTTAGCTCCCGAAGAATTGGCTGAACGAGCTGTTGAACAAATAGTTAGCGTCTCTGATTCGGTAGATCCTATAGTACGGCAACAGGCAGAAGCCTTTAAAAATCGCATTTATCA
>Ga0080013_1005520_pt1 | contig 11735 bp, 11 predicted proteins | sample ETNvirenome_6_85_FD_69236 | JGI IMG/M metagenome (GOLD analysis project Ga0080013, IMG submission 69236) | Marine viral communities from the Pacific Ocean - ETNP_6_85 (SPADES assembly) (version 2) | ecosystem: Environmental > Aquatic > Marine > Oceanic | place: Pacific Ocean | collected 2013-06-19
TGATAATCATGGAGAATTGTTGTCAAAACACAAACCAAGAGGTACATTTAATATTAAAAAGAGAAAATGCGAATATGATACCAGTAGCCGTGTTTGTAAATTAAATTCAGCAAATGTATATGGTGATCATTGTAATGTATGTGCTTTTGGAAAACATTCTCATATCGCTAATTGTCATAATTTAAAAGAACGTTATGAATATGCTGGTTATAGTTCAAAATTTGAACATAGTCCCTTAGATGGATTAGCAAAAAAAGAACCGATAGGTTATTATGAAGATAGTGGTGGTGCTGTGAAAACTCCATTAGAATGTTACAACGAAGCCAAAGAACAAAAAAATGTAGTTATGTTAATGAAAAATAGTGGACGTATACAAGGAGGACTTCCTTTGGTCAATTGTTTAATTAAAAATTATCACGATCTTAAAAATAGTGATACATCAAATAAAACATTAGTTAAATATGGTAAAACTGATAAAAAAATAGTTATAGGTGATGGTAATTATTCAGGTTATTTTTTTGGTGATAAAAAGGAAATAGAAGATAATATAAGACAAGGTTTAAAAAATGTAAAAAAGACAAAAAATTTTAATATATTTAGAAATAATGAATATCCGATATTAAAATCATTATTATCAATTTCGATGGCATTAGATCCAAAATCAGGAAAAATAATTAAACAATATGAAAAATTAATGAAAAAATTAACACAAACTGTTAATGGTTATAAATTAGATTCATTTTCAAATGAATTAACTAAATATTTTATTACTCTTAAATCAAGATTAGGTAACAATTTTAGTATTGGACAAGCTTTAAAAACATGGCAAAGTGAAAAAAATGCAGATATTGGATTAAATATAAACAAACTTATTGATGTTATTGCTAAATTAGTAGACGTAGTATCTATGGCAAATTTAAAACAATTTATAGAATTAGAGAAAAAAATACATAATGAATCACCAATGTATCAAGTAGAAGTAGCACGTACCAATGCTAACAATGTTATTAAAAATATGGATTCAGTTATTAAAAGTTTAGCAACTGAGTATAATTTAGTTACCACAGTTTATAATAGAGGATTGTCAACAATTAGAAATTATGATAATTATGTAGCAAGAAAAAATAAAAAATTAGAAAATCAATTAACAAATTTAGGTAATATTTCAAATAAAATTAGTACCAGAGATAGACTTATTCAAATTAATCAGGAACAAGCTGAAATTAATGATGAACGAATCTCTTTATTAAGAAAAGTTTATATTCCCTTAGTAATTACTGTTATCATATATGTTTTAATGACTACAAAAAAAATAAATCGTAATATTGGATTTATTGCTATGTTTATAGTTCTATTATTGTATATTTTATATGTTATTTATAGATTTAATACACTTAGTATCCGAAAAACTACTAATCCTGAATTAGAAAAAATAAGAGCATTATTTCATGAAGCGGAACGAGCAGTTGATAAAGAAGCTGGTAAAATACAAAGAAAAATAGCAGAATATACTGATAAAAATTGTAATTGTCCTCATAAAAAAAAAAAGAAGAGGAAATCACAAAGAGTTAGAACTGGTGAATCATCAGATGCGATTGTTTATGTAGATGATGGTGTTTATTATTATGATGGTACTGCACCCGGTGAAAAAATGAGAAAAGATGGTTTATTAAAACCAATTAGACATGAAATAGCGTGGGAAACTGATAAGGAATTTGGAGAACATCGTAGTAATATTCTTAATCCGCCGTACAAAATTGGTAAAAGATTTTGAAAAAAACATTAATCTTTAAATTAAAAAAAATAATATCCCATATTATTATAAATAATAATATGGAAAGTATAATAAAAAAATTAGTAAAAGAGACCAAAGAAAAAGAAGAAAAAAGAAAAAAAAAAGAAGAGGAGAAAAAGAAAAAAAAATTAGCGGAGGAAAAAAAGAAAAAAGAGGACGCAAAGAGAAAAAAATATAATGAAAAATTAGAATCTGATGAGATTGGTTGTTTTAAATCGATTGAACAACATAAGTTTAATAGAAAAGAAAATATTACATTAAGTAAATGTTTTGATCATGCTACTAAAAATAATATTTTATGTGGTAAAATTGGTAATAGTAGATGCGAACATGTAGTGTATGATTCAAAAAAAAAAACATGTTTAATTCCGATTCATGATGATTTAACTCGATTAAGTATGGTTGATGCAGATGATTGCAAAGATTCAAGATATAAACTATATTATATACCAGATTCAAAATCACATAATAAAATTGTGGGTGAAATAGATATAAATAATCAAAAAATAAGTGTCTTAGAACAAAATATTAAGAGATTACAAAAGAAAGAAAAAACATTAAGTTATTATAATAAAGCACTTAAAAATCCTAATATGAATGTTACAGAGGTTATTGAAATGGAAAGAAAAAAAAAAGCAGAAGAAGCTGCTAAAAAAAAATTAGAGGATCGAATTAAAATGAATAAAGAATTACAAGAAAAAGAGAATTATCATAGACAATTATTAGAACAGTATAAAAAATTATTATCAGATAAAAATAAAACTATGAACAAGGAAACTAATATAATTGATAATAATATTGATCAATTAAACCATTTAAATAAAAATATCAATACTATTTCCAATAGGATTAAAAATAATAATGAAGTATTTGATGTTAATAGTAATTTACAGGTATTTCTTAAATGGGCTACCACATTTGGTATCATTATTTTAATAGGAGTTGTTTCAGTTTATCAGTTTAGAAAAACTAAATAGATCATTTTTTCATTTTCTTTCTAATTAATTTTAGTCTTTTTTTAATTATTTTAACTTTTTTATTTAATCTTTCTTGCATTTCTTTTTCAATTTTCATAAGATACATTGTTAAAAGTATACTCATCATTGTTAAAACTGTGAATATACTCGTATCTTTATTACTAAAATAATATATTACAAAAACAATAAAAATACTAGCAATAAAATGATTTATATATTTATCAATATCAAATTTTTTTTGTAAATATGCGAATAAGGGTAAATCTTTTACTAAATTCATATATTATATTCTAATATAAATATTCTATAATATTATAGAATATCCAATGCTTAAGACAAAGAATATTGAGTATACTATTTATAAATTTAAAAATGAATTTAATTTAAATAAAAACAATGCTTATTTTGTTAATTATGGGTCTTTTTATAGAAAAGATAAAAAATATATAAATGATGTAGATATACATTGTATTATTAAAAATACTAACATATCAAATAATAAAAATTTAATACTAAATATTATAAATACTATTGAAAATACACGTAATATAGTATATAAAAAATATTATACTGGACATCTTTCATATTTTTATAGAAAAAAATATACATTATCATATTTCAAAAAATTAAATAATGAAAAAATAATTTCAAATCATGAATTTTTTATCATCAAAAAATTAATAGAATCAAATGTAGACGAAGATATTATTAAAAAAAAAGTTGGGGATATGTTAGAAATTAGTTGGAATATTAAAGAAATTAAAAATGGTTTTAAATTATACAATGGTAATCGATATGATTTTTTTAAATGTTTAAAAAAAGATAATTTTATGTGGATTGATTTAATATATAAATTTAAACAAACATATATTCCAATTGAATTTATAATAATGTCTGAAAAAGATTTTAAAAAAAGCAGAAAAAAAGATAATATTTATAGAGGATGTAAACTTCCATTATTTGAATTTCAAATATGTAATTATTATAATTTTATAAAAAGATTACAATCATGTTACTGTGTTAATCTTAAACGAAAATATTACAAAAAATTATCAAATATTGATTGTAATTTTTTATATGAAAATATTAAAGAAATAAAACAATATTTAAAAAAAAAAGAAAAATATATTTCAAATTATCATATAAAATTAACTAAATTAAAATTGAATAATAAAGAAGAAGAAATGAATAAATTAAAAAAAAATTTTATATTATCTTTTAAGAAACAAGCAAAAATATTTTATAATGATGGGTTAAAACACAATTTATTATTTTAATAAATTTATTATTTTAATCAACATCTGATTCAACGACACAATCATCTTTATTTAACACATGACCTTTCAGACATGTTTTCATAATCCATTTTTTTGAAAATAACTTTTTAACATATTTTATGAGTTCTCTTTTCTGAAATGGTTTTACATTATCGTCATAACACCATAATTTATATTCAGAAAACATATCTGCATAGCTAATTTTATTTTTTGAATTACCAGTGCAAACTATTTCATTGAAAAATCCCATATGAATATCACTTGTTGTTTGATATTCTCTAGTAAATTTAACAACTTCGTCTGGAACTTTAATACCATATTTTTTATATTTTATATGATATTCAATAAGAAGAGCCATAAAATTTTCACCCCATTTTCCAATTTTTTCAGAAAGACGACAATCTTTCTTAAATTCAAATGATTCTTTTGGATTATCAACGAATTTACTCTTAAATTCTGTAACTTCCATTCTTCTCCACACACCGTGGTCATGACCTGGTACTTCTGGTAAATCATTACATAATAAAACCATTTTAAATTGTGGTTTAAATTCAATAAAATCTTTAAATAAACCACGTCCTTTAATTTTATCACCACCCGTATACTCTTTCATTAAACCACAATTAATTTTTTCACCTTCATTTGGTTCTTCTAAATAAGCAAAACGTTTACCCTTTGAAGCCATTACTTCTGGTGTTGCAGCATTTGATTTTGCTCTTTTTCCTGTTAACAATGTAATAGGAAATTTAACACAATAATCTCCAAGAGATACAAGTAATGTTTCAATTAGTTTAGATTTTCCATTACCACCAGTACCTGTCCAAATAATAAATTTTTCTCTATCATTAATACCTTCTAAAATAGAAGATAAATGTAATAACATATATTCTCGAACGTCATCATCTGGTTGAATTTGTTTCAAAAATAAACGAATATCATCAATATGTTCATTGTTTTCACTGAGTGGTTTATAGTTAATATTTGTAGACATATGAATATAATCATCAGGTCGTCCATCACGAAACTCGTGTAAATTAAGATCATATACCCCATTTTCAAAACCAAGTAAATATGGATTTTCATCTAATTTTTCTTCAAATTTGGCATCATAGAATAAATCAACACATTCTTTCATAATATCATTCTTGAATGAAGTACATTTTATTCTGAGAACAATATTTGTAAATTTTTTCTGTTTTTCGATTAATATATCTTTTTCATCATCGGTTAAATCTTCTGTTGTTAGCAAATGATTAATTTCAGAAATATATTGACAATATTCAAATACTAGTTCATTAGAAATTTTTGTTCTTAATGAATGTCCAGTCTCTGTTTTATTCCATCTATGATTTTTAAATTCATACCATATTTTATTCTTAATGGATGCACATACAAAATTATGTTCAAACATTATATGTAATACTTTGGCTACATCATAATTAGTTGAATTTTCGCTTTGTTCAATGTAGTATTGAATATCTTTTCGTTGAATTTTTTTGAATTCATCAAGATTATCCTTTTTAGCCCAATAATAAATACTGGCTATTGTATATCCTTCATTTTTAAATTTTTCCCAACGATTTTCACAATCACCTTCCTTATATTTTGAACTTTTTTTACTAAATTCATCCCAAATACGAAGTAATTCAATATCATCAGGATTTATATTATGTAAAGCATAACCAATTTCTGTCCATTCATTGTAATTGTCAGATCGTTCATCAGATAAAATATTAATTAATTCTTGAATTCTTTTAATATCATATCCCCGATCAAGTGTTGAAATTTTAGACATTTTTTTTTTTCTAATTTTTTTTTTACCCATTTTAAGAATAATTTCAATTACATTTTCATTAATTTTATCTTTCTTTTTATGTCTTCGGATACTAAAAAATTTAGCCATATTATCGAATCCTTGATAATCAATCTCTTCATTAGAAATTTCATCTAAATTACAATTGTAGATTACACGGAGATCATAATTTGTTGTATTACTCTTACTACTTCCAAATAAGAACCAACCATTTTTTTCAATAACTGATCTATCTACGACATCAGAAATACAATTTTTTAAATCTAAATTTTCAAATTCATTTGTTATTTTTTTTAAAATACTATCTCTTAAATAATATTGTGCATTCGGTTCCGATATAATATATGGAAATATTATATGAATTCCATCACGTTTAACACCATTATATATATAAGGGCTGTCCCTTGTAAAAACAAAGGCTATTAATTGTGATTGTTCATTAATAATAAATATTTTACGAATTTCTTCATAATATAATAGTAATATGTCTTTAATATTTTTAGATGAAAAATATCTATTTAAATCTTCATCAGGTTCATGCTTGAAATCAAGATCTATTAATATTGGACCAACATCAGTGTGCCTCTCGATTAAAGAATATTTATTATCCTTAAAAAAAGCATTTTGATATAATTCTAAAAATGTGTCATTATCTTTTTCACTAATAAAAAAAGACCCACGTGGATTATTCATACTCGTATGAGTAATAGGGTCACCCTTATTAACTCGACGTTTATTCAGAAATTTTAATAATTTCTTATGACAAATATCCATTTGTTTTGTCATTTATATTAAATAATATTTTTATTTAATTTTAAATACAAAATGAAATCAATTTTTATCCAAATTGATTATTATAAAAAATGAAAATTTAAATTATAAAAAAGCTATAATACTTGTATAAATGATTGCAACAAAAAGAATAATACGTGATATGAAAGAAATTATTAAGAATCCTTTAATAGATAATGGCATTCATATTCATTTTAATGAAGATAATATAAATAATGTATATGTTTTAATGATTGGTCCTGAAGATACACCATATGAAGGGGGTTTTTTCTTCTTCCATGTGTTTTATCCAAAGAATTTTCCCATAAAACCACCGATGGTTAAGTATCTTACACAAGGAAATAGTATAAGATTTAACCCTAATTTATACACAAATGGTAAAGTATGTTTGAGTATACTCAATACATGGAGTGGTCCTGGATGGACACCATGTTTAACATTATCTGCTGTGTTACTATCAATTCAAGGTATGGTTCTAATCAAAAATCCATTAAAGAATGAACCAGGATATCAAAACGCTGCTAAAAAAACATTAGATAATTATAGTGAAATTATTAGACACGAATCTTTGAGAATTGGTGTTTTAAAAATGTTGAATATTCAACCCCATAATTGTCATATTTTTGGTGATATTATTACTTCATATTTTATGGAAAATATTGATAAATATATTACTAGAATATCTAAATTAGCATGCTTACATGATGGTAAAAAATACACATCAACATATAATATGAGTTTGGAACCTTTCTATGCTAAATTAAGTGTAATGTTTATTGATAAATTTAATAAGTTAAATAAACAATTGGAAACGATGGTATATGGTCCGGTTAAAGATATCGATATACCTATTATTCAACCAATGGATGAAATCGATGAAACTGCAAAATCTGTTAAAATAGATAAACCTGTTAAAACAGGTAAAAATTTTAAAGAAAGTGATGATTTTGAAAAATTACAATCTATATCAACAGGTCTTATTAAAAAATATGTAGATATAGGTAAAATACATGAAAAAATAAATATGGTAAAGATGATGAAACATAACAAGAACAAAATTAAATATAAAAATGCTTTACATTTATATTATGATAAAAATTTAGAAAAATATAGTGAAAAGAAGAAACATAATTTACCGCATCTTAGTATGAAAAATAAATTATCAATAATTCAGAAAAAAGCGGCTAAATTGGGTATATCTATTAAAAAGATAGGAAATCATGGTAAATTAGTTAACAAAACTAAAAGTATACTACTTGTACAAATAGATGATTATTATATTAAGTTTTTTAAAAAACATGGTAATTTATATGATTTTGATTCTGATTCTGATTGAACATTAATAAATTATAAAATAACTGAAATTATAATATTTAAATATTATTATGATATATTAATATATAATGAACTTTTGTCCAAATTGTGAATTTAAATTTTATCAATCTGAAACTAGTGATGGGTTGATATATTTATGTAAAAACTGTGGAACCCAAGAAAAATCAAACGAAACTATAATTTCAACAATTATATATAAGAATCAGAAAATTGATAATCTTAATGTTAGAGATTTAGTGTATGATCCATCTTACCCTAGAATGAATACCATCGTATGTCCTAATAAACAATGTATAAGTCATAAAGACAAAAAATTACAAGAATGTATTTTTTTAATAGGTAATAACTTAAAAAAGATATATATATGTGTTAATTGTAAAACACAATGGGGTTACTAAATATAAAAAAATGAAAATATATATAAAATATATATTGTATAAATTTATAATAAATGAATTCAGAAGAAAACACTAAATTTGATATAATAGATCATATTCAAACATATAATAAAATGGAAAAACAAAGTAAGAAGGTAACAATACCAATTTTGAATAAGTATGAAAAAGCTAAAATGATTGGTATAAGAGCACAACAGTTAGCGGATGGTGCCATACCCTTGATTAAAGTACCTTCATATATTAAAAATACAGTTGAAATTGCTGAAATTGAATTAAAAGAGAGGAAAATACCATTAATCGTACGTCGTATTTTGTCAGATAATATGTATGAAGATTGGCGAATTGAAGAATTTCAATTAGTTAATTAAAAAAAAAACTGAAACTCAATTAATTATAAATATATTTATACAAATTATGAGTTTATCAGACGATAATCTAATACCGATAGATGGTTCAAGTCTATCAATAAATAATATCAATACCCCTAGTGCTGTTGATGCTGATGCTGTTAGTGTGGGCGATGAAGTAGTTGCAGCGCTGCATGCTGCTGGCTTCACTATTGGGATTGATGTTGGTGCTGCTGATGTTGCTGATGTTGCTGATGCTACTGGCGTGAACAGTGATATGTGTATATCCGATATAACAGAGGCTACTGATATAACTGGGTTATCACATCCAGTATATAGGTTTGATTATTTAGAGGGTTTACCATCTTCATCAAGTTTCGATAGAAACTTTACTAAGTTACATGTAAGGTCATTAAATGACCTTGCTGAAACAATTTTTCGACTTGGAAAAGATAATAAAGATGATCCCTTTTTTTATTGGAAATGGATCAGCGATCATCCTCCATCACCTGATACAGGTTATTCTTTTTCAGTTGATCCAACTATTGATTTGATTTTTCGATCATTAAACGATGGTGGTTGTCACAGTGGTGCTTCATTTGCTATGTGTATGCGAACTATGCAATATATCGCTAAACATGGTTGGAGGAAGTATCTTATGGATTCACTTGCTTCATCTTGAAAAAGGATGAATAATTATAAAATTTTTTTTTAAATAATTTATTAATACTTATCTACAATTTAATAAAAAAATTGAAAAATATTATTTAAAGAGATGTTACAATATTAAATATATAATGCCTAGTAATAAAAGCGCTAAAACTAAACGTAAACGTAAATCTAAGAAAACAACCAAAGTCGTAACTACACCAGCTACATCATCTGTTGAACAGACCGCGCCAGTAGTGAACGAAACTACTCCCGCTTCATCTGTTGCTAATGATGCTGCTGTTACTGATGTTACAGAGGTTGTTGTTGAAGATAATGTAACAGCGAGTGTTGAAAATAGTGATTCAACCCCTGTTGATAATGCAGGAGATACTAATAGTACAAATCAGGTTACAGTAGAAGCTACTAGTTTATCAGTAACTCAGCGAGCACTTTCACTTTGTGATAGTGTAAAAGGTCTTAATGCTGTTGTTCGTGCTCTTCAAAAAGAAGCCACTGATCTTCGTAAAGAAGTTCAGCGCCAGGCTAAACAACTTGAAAAGCTTCAAAATTCAAAAAATCGAACCAAGCGTAAGACTAATCATCGTTCGGGTATTATGCAACCCCATCCTATTAGCAAAAAACTTCTTAAATTTATGCACAGTGTAACAGAAAAATCAACCCATGTACAAGAGTATTCTCGTGTTGATGTTCTTAAAGCAATTAGTGCTTATGTTAAGGAGAAAGGATTACAGGATACTGACAATGCAAGATATATTGAACTTGATTCCAAACTAACCAGAATTTTTCCAAATCTTAAAGGAAAGACTGGAACTGATCGACTTCAATTTACAAGCGTTATGACTAATATTGCCCCACACTTTCCCCCAAAGAAAGTAAAAGGTGCATCTGCATCTGCGCCTGCACCTACTAGTTCTTAAATATCTATTACTTTAAAATAGAAAATAGAATATAAATTATAAAAAATAATAATTATTATCATAATAATTATTATTATTAAATGTCTTTAAAATTTAAATTTTTTTTAAAATCTTTATGATTGAAATCATACTCATAATTAATTTTAATTTCAAAATTTGAAAAAGAATCATTACGTTTTAATTTTAATTTTTGTCGATAATTATGTCTGCAATTTTGTTTTTTATTAGTTTTATAATTATACTGTAAATTAATTCTATTATTAACTAAACTCATAAATATCGTTTATATATTATATTATATATTTTTATTTTTATTTTTGCGACATGGACCAAAACTAAAACGATGATATTTCGTTGGACCATATTCAACAAGTGCAGTCATATGTTTTTTTGTACCATATCCCATATTAGATAAAAGATCGTATTTTTCAAGTTCAGAATTTTCATTGACTAATTTTTGAATATATTCATCATGAAATACTTTTGCTAAAATTGATGCAGCAGCAATTGATTTATATGTCGCATCTCCGCTTTTAATACATTTATAACTTATAGTAGTCATGTCTTTGTACATTACCGGTTCAAAACGATTTCCATCCACTAATAATAGCTCTGGTTTTACAGTTAAGTTTTGAACCGCTCGATGCATTGCTAAAATGGTTGCATTCAAAATATTTATTTTATCAACTTCATCAGCATCAGCATAACCAATACCGTAATCGATCGCATTTTCAATAATGTAATCTCTAAATTTTAATCGACGTTTTTTCGATATTTTTTTAGAATCATTTAATACAAATTTTGGATCATTTATTTCTGGTGACCATATGACTGCACCAGCATAAACTCGTCCAATTAATGTACCTCTTCCAGCTTCATCAATACCAGCTTCTAATGTATTTTCTTTATAAAAACTTTTTAACATCTATTTTACGTGAGGAAAAAAATTCTGAAAATTTAACAAAATTTTCAAAAATTTCAAAAAATTTTAAAAAATTTCAAAAAAATGCAAAAAAACTCAAAAAAATGCAAAAAACGATGAAAAAACGTGAAAAAACGCTCAAAAATGAAAAATTGACTTCAAAAATTGGCCTAAAAAGGGCTAAAAAACGCAAAAAAACGTAAAAAAAGCTAAAAATTTGTAAAAAAATGCTAAAAAAATGCAAAAAAATGCAAAAAAATTTTAACCAAAACGAAATCGAAACGAAATATACGAATTTTTTATTTTACCAGTTAAACATATTTTATTATTTTAAAAAGAGATAAGAATGAGTAATATACAATTATTTAGAAAAAAAACATAATTTTTGATGGTAAAAATATTGTGTTTTTTATAAGTATAAAAAATAAATTGTTTTTTTTTTTAAAAAACGTTTTTCATTTTTTTTTTGACTTATGTTTTTTTTGAATTC
>Ga0080013_1005521_pt1 | contig 11733 bp, 10 predicted proteins | sample ETNvirenome_6_85_FD_69236 | JGI IMG/M metagenome (GOLD analysis project Ga0080013, IMG submission 69236) | Marine viral communities from the Pacific Ocean - ETNP_6_85 (SPADES assembly) (version 2) | ecosystem: Environmental > Aquatic > Marine > Oceanic | place: Pacific Ocean | collected 2013-06-19
CCGAAGGAAGCTCCCCCTCCAGAGGAGGCGCAGCAGTCGGTCGATTCTCCCGCCGTCGCGGCGGCCAAAACGCGGGTGGCGGAGCTGAAGCGGCAGGCGGCCAACCTCTCTCCTCACAACGCGGGGGCCGCCGAGCAAATCTTTAGTAAGTTGAGCGAGGCACAGTTGGAACTGGATGCCGCTGAAAAGAAGCAGCGTAAAGATAGAGAGAGGGAGCAGGCCAGAGTCGATTCCGCCAAGACTCGCACCAGGGCTGGTCGCGCAGGGATCAGGGCTGCATCCGCACCGGCTCGTATCCAAGCCACGGCTAACACACTCAGAAGACTGTCCCCCTCTTCCGGTGTCGGGCTGAGCGAACAGGGGAAGCGCGAGGTCGTAGCTGCTTTCACGCGGAAGTCGGTCGATTCCAAGGAGCTTCGAAATCCCCGCTACATTCGGGAGACGTTGCCGAAGGTGGCTGACGCCTTGCGCGAGTGGTATCCCGCTAAGATCGGTAGCTACAGGACGGGCGGCGTCACCGTCAAGCCGCGAGAAAACGTGGGTGAATGGGACACCGCTTTGCGCATTGCGTCAACGTGGGATGCGATCAATGGCGGTCCCCTCTCGCCTGTGATCGTAGATGCGATGAGAAAGGGAGCGCCCGTTCTCGGAACCGTCGAAACAAAGATGGGGAGCAGGAGCGGAGGGACTGGCAAGCGAATCAAGATTCCGATCATGGTTCCCAACACGAACTACAAGAAGAACGGCGAACCCGTCGAGATTCCACACGACCAGAGCCGAGGGGTGAAGCAGGGTTGGACGCGCACCTATCTCAATGACGCGGACGGCAATAGACGGGAAGTTATCCTTCCGGTGCTGTACAACTCCAGCGGCCAAGTGAAGGGCAAACTTCCCAAGAGGCTTGGGGACATGGCGTCTCAAGGCGCTCGCTATGTGGCTGACGTGGCCAAGAGTCAACGCTTGATCACCGATCCTTCCCAGCGCGCTAAACTCCGTGGTCGCGTCTTTGCTGATCCGAAGGATCGTAAGACTTTCTTAACTGACTCCCGCGATGCCCGACAAGTGGACACGGTGTTAGAGCTTTTGATGCGCGTGGGTCAACGAGCCCAGAGGGCTGGAGCTTCTGAAAAGCTAGGCTGGCAGATACGTGGAAATGTGGTCACTATCCCCGCTACCGCTCTGGCTAAAATGTCCGGTTCGGAACAGCGCTTCTGGAAGGATTACCAGCGAAAGGTAGAGGCTTTGGACACCGCGTACTCTAAGCAGCTCGTGAAGGGTGGCCTTGATTACAAGAAGATGCGCACGAAGGCCAAGGAGGCGCGGGACGGGGCGGCTCAAGGGGCTATCGTCATCGCTCCCCAGGTCTTGCGCACTTTGGCGGTCGGTTTGCTTTCCAATGCCACAGGCCGTGGTGTGCCCCAGGCATTTGAAGCCAAGCAACTGGATAAGAGTTTGGGTTTGCCCGCGGAAAATATAAGCGAAGGCTGGTTTCGGGATCTCACCGCTTCCGTAAAGACGGCGCGCATGGTTACCGCGTCCTGGCTGGATGGGACGGAACTGGAGACGCTGACGCTTGACCCCTCCACTGCCCAACTTCCAGGGAGATGATCGATGGCTGACGAGGACGACGACTTCAACGCAGAAGTGGCTAGGGGGCTGCGTGCCATCGAGGCCGCTAGCGCTGGAGCGGGCAACTGGCGCGACCTCGTTACCGCCTTCAGCGGACCCACCCGGCAAGGACCGGACACCAGCGATAGCCAGCACGCCAACACCTCAGACTATCTCGGCGCTCGCAACCGGCGCATCATTGCCCTCGATGCCAAGGGGCAGATGGCGGATCGGTTCCTCGTCAACGACGCTCAGCTTGGCCAGCTTCTCAGCACCCAGGAAAGGACTGGCAACCGCTACATCGAGGTGCCCTCCGTAGGCCCCGACGACGGCACGCTTACCGATAAGCAGCGAGCGCTCGTCGGCATCTGGGATGAGGCAGAGCGCAAGGACTACGCGGAGGCAGCCCGTGCCAACGCCTATATGGGCGTGGGCACTGGGCTTGCCCTCGACGTGCTGAGCGCTGTTCCCTTCGCCGGTCCTGCTGCGATTCAAATGTTCGGCGATGAGGTGGTCATCGATGGCGTCAGGACGGGAGTCAACGACCTGGCGGCAGGCTACGCCTACCACGAGCGAGAGCGAGAGACACTCTCGGACCTCACCTATCTCGGCACCAACGTGCTCGCTGGCGTGCTCACCCTTGGCACTGGCACCGCAGCGAAGGTCGGATTGGCAGGGGCGGAGGAAGTCGCGAAGCGGGGGCTCATGGCGACCGCTGGCCATGCGATGAGAGGAATCGGCAGTGCGCGCACGGCGGCAGACCTGCGGAAGTACGCTCCCATGCTGGTGGGCGGCGGCATGGACGTAGCCATGGACAAGGGCCTGAAGACGGCGCTTGGAAACATGGGGACGCTCTCCGAGCGCGGAGCTGCGTTGACTGCAGGCGCTGGAGCTGGCGCTTTCGGCGCGATGCGCGACTACATGACCGACGTGATGATGGATGAGCAGAAGGAGTTGTCGGTCGAGGGCTTCGTCGGCAACGGGATGATCGGCGGTGTCTTCGGCGTGGCGGGCGAGAGCGCCGCCAGTTGGCTGAGCAAGACCAACTCCCTACGCAATGCGCGCAAGCTGGCAGCGAGCAACAACAGCACCATGGGTGCTTTGTACCAGACGTTGAAGCTCGACGAGCAGAAGGGGTCCTTTGTCGAGTTCCTGCGAGACCCCGACAACGTGCCCATCGCTTACGAAGCGATGAACAAGCTCATGCGGACCACGGACGAGGACGTAGCCAAACTCCCCTGGACGACGAAGCTCCTCAATGTGGCTCGCTGGGCCGGTAGCGGCGGCGCGGTGAGTCGCCAGACTCTGGCGCGCATGTCCACGCCCAAGTTCCGCGCTGGGCTGGAGTACGCCCACAAGTATCTCGGCAAGGGAGACAGTGAGGTCTTCCAGGCCATGACGCGGGCCACCCTGCTGCTCTCCGATGGCGCGGAGAACATTCGCCGCCTCGACGAGTTCGCTACCGGCAGCCGTGCGCTGAACCCCGACGTTCAGCAGAGCATGAGTGAGGTAACAACCGGGGGCATGGGACCTGGCACGGAGGCACCCCTGGTCGCAGGAGGGATGAGTCCAGAGCAGCGCACCGATGCCCTGCTCAAGCCCGGTGGTGACATCGAGATGAGCGTCTCGCCTGCGGGCAATCAGATACCTGACAACAACCCCAGCAACCTGCGTGGGTTGATGACTTCATTGGCTCAGGATCTCAGCGCCCAGGTATCTCCTGGCGGACCTTACGAGATGAGTCCCCGTAAGGTGGCCGAACTGACACGGAAGCTGTTCGGTATTGAGTTGGGGGTGCGGCGCGTCAAGGTGGGAGTCGAGCAAGTGGGCGACCGCGCTGCCACCAAAACAGAGTGGGCATGGTTGCGCTCTGTAGATGGGGAAATACCTCCCTTGCGCAGCACCATCACCGCTATATCCGAAGATCAAGAGGCCGCTGCGCGTGGTCTGGGAGACATCGTCAGCATCGAGCGCGACCTCGAACGCCACCTTGGAGAGATCGACGAGGGTGCTGTGCAGATAAGCCCCGAAGGAGTCACCCCGCCGACCAAGGAACAGTTCCTCGCGGACCTAGAGCCAGAAAGCGCCGACCTTCTCAAAGCTCTTGGAAATGTTGCTGAGCAGTTCGAGCAGGGAACTGTACTGGTGCCGGGTACGACTACCCGCACCGCGACCCCGCCTGGGCGCGTGGTGAAGGGTGACTTCCAAGAGAAGATAGAGCGGGGGCAGGCCCTCCTCGAGGCTATGGAGGAGTTCCGGGTTACCAACAAGGGTGCGCCCAAGAAGGTTCTCTCCCAGCTACGCAAGCTCGCCGGGGCTGGAAACGAGCAGGCGTCCGGCAACAAGTTTATCAAGGCGTGGAATGAAGCCGGAAAGCCTCCCCAAGGAAGCATGGCGTTCGAGGCCTATGCCAAGGTGGTCGCCGCCAAAGAAAACTTGGACCGCTTAGTCAAGCCCAAGGATGGAGAACTGATCTACAAGAGCGGCAATAAGCGTGACCAGCTCATGGCCGCCCCCGCAGACCAGGCCAAGTGGATGGCTGCGGTAAAGCAGCTCAACGAGGCAGAAGCCGCACTCCTCACCCATCTCGATACCCAGGGCTCTTTCCCTTCCCTGCCCGTACCTGAGCCTCCTGCGAAGGGCGCTAAGACGCCAGCGTGGTTCAAGGATGTGGCGGCTGCAGTCGAGAGCGGTGACGCGGAAAAGATTATCGCTGCGTTCGAAAAAGACGAGGTGCTCGACTTCCTCACCAAGGGAGTGAAGGCCGCAGACCGGGAGAGCGAAGAGATCATCGACAGCTACGTCGCCGACCTAGCGGCGGCGCTGGGTAGGTACGCTGAGCACGCCGGTAAAGTGGATGGCGAGGCGTTCCCGGCGGCGTTCATCAAGAAGATGAACTTTGCCGAGCGCGATAGCACCCTGATGGGTGGCTACCAGATGCTGCGTCAGCTCGCACGAGAGGGCGCGGATGGCTCGAAGAACTTCACCGCCGGTCGCCAGTTCAATGTCCTTCAGAACATGAAGAAGGGACTGAACAAACAGACCAAGAAAGCGGGCACCCTTGGCGACTTCTACGGACCCGGTGTCACCGCGCTCAAGAGACTGCTCGCCCTGACCGAGAGCCCCCAGCTCTGGGGCGATAAGTGGGCAATGGGTCAGCGGGAGATCAACCGTGGGTACAATGGACTCATCGCGGACGCCGCTGAACTCAAGCAGTTCTTCGAGCCCGGTATGTCGGGGGCCTATGCAGATGCAGGCGTGGCTCCCATCGAAGCGATGAAGGCTCACCTCTACGGTAAGACGCACGCAGTACCGAACCAGAACTTTCCTCGTGCGCTCACCAAGATGATCTCCAACCTCTCGATGATGCTGGGCGGGGGAGCTAAGCAAGGCATCGACCGTCGCGTGATGCTGCGGGAACTGGCAGGCAACATCGACGGCGGAACGCTGAAACGGCTGCGCCGACGCGGGGCTCCTGGTGAGGATGCAGAGCGAGGCTTCGAGGGCATCGACATCACGCCTGAAGAGCTGGGACAAAAGTCCCTCGACGACTTCGACCTGCTCCTGGCTAACGCCGTGCAGCTTCAGAACGCACTGCAGTCAAGCGCGGAGCTTGCGCAGGCATTCGGGGACCAGTGGCGCAACGCGGGGCTGATGCGCAACGGCGCTCCCGGCTGGATTCGAATGCCATCGGTGGTGACCGGAACCAACCCTGAAGGCATCCTGAACCGAGGCATACGCTACATGGATGGCGTGGTTCAGCAGTACGTCATTCGTCCAGTGAGCAGCGAGAACTTCCTCACCAGCATGCGAGCCTCTGTGCTTTCCGAGCAGGGCACTACGGTGCAGAGGATAGGCAAGTTCCGGCAGTACCTTCGTGACGTGACGGGCGGTGGCTCCATCAAGCAGCGGGCCAGCACCACCATTCTCAAAAGCTCGCTACCCATCATGTGGTCCAAGCTCTGGGTGGGCTCCGACCAAGAGGTAGACGACATGTACGCTACCCTCGACGCACGCATGCGCCAGGCCTACGACGGCACCGAGGGCACTCCTTCGCAGGTCGCGGACGGGCTGCCCACCCAGGCGCTTCAGACCTTTGCTGAGCAGATGGGAGGGCCCTTCCTCTCCACCCAGTACGCGGACGCGGGCAACCTCACCATGCGTAAGTTCATTGAGGTGCAAATGGACATCGCCGACCGCCAGCCGCGCATGCCTCTGGAGGGGGTGCCTGCATCCCAGCAGCCGCCTCCACATCCCAGTGAGAAACGCGCATGGCTCAAGCTCGTGGCCGCAGCGAGCGAAGGTCCGAGCATTGTCCTGCCTCTGATGGAGGCAGGCATGCTCGACCCCGACGTGGCGCAGTTCGTAGGGCAGCACTTCCCCCGGAAGACGGGTCAGATTGTGGCGTCCTTCGCCGAGGAGATTCAGAGTGGTAAGTTCCCCTGGGACGTGCTGCTGCAGTTCGAGAACTTGACGGGCAGCCCCCTGACTCCGAACTCTACACCAGCGGCTATACTTGCTTCACAGCAGGCGAACCAGGGCGCGAACACACCAGCTTCAGCGGCGGCCACTGGGTTGCAGCGTCGAGGACAAGTACGGATGGCTGGCCTATCGGCCACGGACAATGAACTGCGGCAGCGCCGCCACGAACGCCAAGGGAGAGCGTGATGTCGATCAATGTAGATAAGGCTTTGGATATCAGACCTCCCTTCTTCGGGGAGATCTACGTCAGTCCAGTGGGACCGGACATTGGGACTTTCGAGATCCCTGGGGTGCGGGTGTCGCAGGGTGGTGGCGCGGAACCGGAGAACCAGCACAGGTTCCTCGCCAACTTCATCTCGGTCCAGGCACTTGGCGAGGACGTGTATGTGGTGTTCGGTGCCGACCCCAACACCGCTGCCAATCCCACTACGGTATCTGCCAACTTCGGAGGCAACAACCCCTCCCCTGCCCCTCGTGGATGCATCGCTATTCCGGCGGGAGAGACGTTGCGCGTGGACCTGACCGGGCTCACCCAGCGGCTGCAGCTCAGCCCTGCTTTGCCGGGACCACCTGCCGTCCCCGCCACCTACATCGACAGCCCCGTCCAGTACATGGGGTACAACATCCCGGTCAACGGGCAGCTCCGCATCTGGCGCAGCTCAGGTACAGGCCAATGAGCTGGCTGCTGACGCACTGGGATGCAGTGGCTGGCATCGCTGCGCTCGCGGTGGCGTTGGCGACAGCCGTCACCCGGCTGACGCCGACGCCCAAGGACGATGAGGTCCTAAAAAAAGTGGTGGGGGCGCTCTCGATCCTGACCCACCGGGACCGCCCATCGTCATTGAAGTTGCCGCTGAAGAGCCAGCCGAAGATCCCACACCCGCCCCACACCGACGACCTTCCCGACGAGTAGCCCTGGCCATCTACAGCGCGCACAACCGAGACGGCAAGCACGACGCCACCGGAGCTTTCATCCCGGAAGCTCGCAGGTGGAGCGACGAGTGGGGCGCTTCGATGCGTCCCTTCGACCACCGGCAAGCTGAGCACCTGAACCGCAAAGTGATCTGTGACGCCATCCGAGCGCACACGGACCTGTCGAGCCTCGCCTTCTTCTGCCATGGCACGGCCAACAGCCTACCAGGGACGGGCTTCAGGGGAGCGGAGGGGGTCGTGGTACTGGCGGACGCTATCCGCCAGACCACGGGCTCCTGCACGGTCACGCTGTACTCGTGCTCGACCGGCAAGGGCTTCGCTCGGCACCTGGCCTCAGAGCTGGGGGGTAACTATCAGGTCTGGTCACACATGACGCCGGGGCACACCACCAGAAACCCGATGCTGTGCTGGTCGCGTGGCGACGAGAGCATCGAGTTCTGGGGGCTGCTCAACCGAGATCAGCGAGCGCATCTGCGACAGTACCTGACGACGCAGGAGCGCTTTGGTCTGGCTCGCCTTCGTGACGGACGAGAGCTACTCGCTGTGCTCGATGCGCGAGATCCAACCAGTCCTGGAGCCGCATAGTCGCCAGCGTCTCGCCCCGATCCCTATGGGTGATCACCAAAACAGGTCGCCCATCTGATGCCTCGAGGGCTTGAGCGAGAGCGGCGAGGATGTTCGGTCGCTTGCCCACCTTGCACTCGACGTGGAAGGGCGTGCCCTGCACGTCGGGCGCGTCACCTCCATCGCGTGCCTGATAGCCTCGCTGTGCCTTCGGCCAGACGGCCTTGAGCAGGTTCGCGCAGCCTCGCTCGAAGTTGTGGCCCTTCATTCTCTCACTCCGTCCCATCACGCCTCCAGTCGCCGAACGCATCGACCTCGCTGCTGTGTCGCAGGTTCCCTTGGTTGTCTCGCCGGAAGATGCCGGTGGCCCCGGTTCCTCCCCACACGTTCTTGCGGAGCGAGCAGCACAGCACGTCTCCCTCGTCCTGCCAGAGCATGACAATCCAGCGCGCCTCGTTCTCCAGGTCGCCGCTCTCCTTGAGGGCGTGGATGTCGGGGTCACGCTTGGAGGCGTTGCGTCCGAGCTGCGAGATAGCGGCGATGCACACGTGGTGCTTCACCGCGCTCTGCTGGATGACTGCCCATGCTCCGTTGATTGCGGTGCGTCTGTCGGCTTCGGCGGGCTGCCGAATCTTCTGCAGGTAGTCTATCCAGATCATCTTACAGCCAGCCTTCGCCAGTCTCTCGATGGCGTGGCCGATCTTCTCCACGTCGTAGCCGAGCCCCCAGTCCACCAGCGGGAGGTGTCGCCCATCGGCGTCGAGCTTCTCGATGGTGTCCTCGACCTGCTGTTGCAGGTGCGAGGGCACCCCGTCGAGGAGCTTCCTGAAGCTTAGCCCAGCTTCCGCACAGACAGCCTTCTGCCCCAGGATGGACGGGCTGTCTTCCAGGCTGATGATGCCCTGCGGGCAGTCCGAGTTCATCATGCACCAGAGGGCGAGGCTGCTCTTGCCGACGCTGGTGTGCGCTCCGACTACCCCTACCGTACCCGGCGCAAATCCATGGGTGGCCGAGTCGATCTCAGGGACCCCCAGCCTGGGCCAGTCAGGGGGTGTCTCCCCCAGCAACCCCATCTCTTGCGCGTATCTTGCACTGCCACCTAGTGTGTACATGTCCGGTGTCCTCCCCTTGTGGACCCGTATGCTGACTGACAGAAAAAGCGCCGTCAAGACTTGACGCATGCCCGGAAGTGCCATCATAGTAGCTCCTGTCAGCAGCGGTGAATAGCTGACGGCACGTTTTGGACGGAGGACACGATGGCAGAGACGAGGGCGACGCCGAGCGAATTGCTGGCGAGGGCTGAGGCAGACATGGATGGGCTGCTGGGCATGGATGCCGTGGCAGACGCAGGTGATGTACTGGCCCGCGACGAGTGGCTCGACGCTCGTGCAGAGCGAGTCGAGGCACCGGGAGACAAGGGCAAGGTGCGGCTGGTCCGCCGAGTGACCGCGAGCAACGCTGGCAAGATTGTGGGCGCGAAGCCGTTCAAGAGCAGCCCGACCATGGAGGAGTACGCACGGCAGGTTGCCACGGGCGAGGACAAGCTCCCGCTCGCGAACGTGGTGCGGGCACGCTGGGGTCACTACATGGAGCCTGTCGCCATCAAGGCAGTCAGGGATACGTTCGGTCACCCCACGGTGGGGTGTAACAGGATGTACGCGGACCAGAAGGACCCGTCCATCTCATGCACGCTCGATGGGGTCATCATTCCGAGCGACGATACGTTCGGCAGCGACTACTCGCTGTGCCATGCGCTGGTGGAGAAGCGCGAAGACGGCGAGGTCCTCGACGTGGAGTGGGCCGAGCGCATCGCCCGCTACCTGCAGAGCAAGATCGGCACGGTGGGCGTGCTTGAGATCAAAACCACCGGGGGCTTCTGGGTAGACAAGAGCTTGAAGACTGAGCCCAGCGAGCACAGTGGGACCTGGGGCTGCCCGGAGGTGTGGGCCCATCAGGTGCAGGTGCAGATGAATGTCTGCGGTCTGGACTGGGGGATGCTGGCAGCGGTGACCCAGGGTAATGCGCTCCGCTGCTGGATCGTGGAGCGCGACCAGAAGTGGTACGACGAGGTGTTTCGCCCTGCGGTGTTCCAGTACCAGGGAGCGCTGGAGAGCTACGAGTACGAGCACGACCAGATGATGAGTGCGAAGGAGAGTGACGATGCGTGATCCGAGGGAGACGTGGTGCGGCAAGCGCGAGGACGACATGTCTGACGCTGAGCTTCAGGCGATGGAGGACCACCAGTCTGACATCGAGCAGCAGTGGGATGATTTCTGCGCGCCTGGCGGCGCGTTCCAAGGCGATGACTTCGAGTGAGGAGAACCCCGTGATGACCAAGCAAAGTGACGAGCGACCCGTAGAGATCGTGGTCGAAGAAGACGTGGACAACGAGGAGCTGAACTGGCCTCCGCGCCCGTCCCTGGAGGAGACGAGCGCTGCGGCCTCCGCTGCCATCGAGATCCTGAAGCATCCCTCCCCTGCGGTCAGCGGCGGGGAGATTGCCCTGACGCTGGCCACCATCCGCCAGCTTGAGGCCGGTGCGGAGGGCATCTACGTGCACTACCGCACGGGTGCGCTCGCTCCGTGGGACTGCTGGTGTATGTGGGCTCCGGTCGAGCGCGAGGATGACACCACCGACTACGACCACCACTACCGTGGGACTGGTGACAGCCTCACCCAGGCACTGAGCAACCTCTTCAACGAGTGCAAGAAAGGCATCGAAGCCGATGACTGAGAAGAAGGCAACACTGCAGAGCAGGGTCTGGAAGATCCTGTCTCGCCGCCCCATCCGCGACGGGATGATCGAGAAGATCAGGGCGGGCAACCGCACCCTCTCCTACCTCTCGTGGGCGCATGCCCACGGGGAGATGATGGAGGCGCTTGGACCGGAGGGCCTGGTCTGGTCCGTGGAGTTCCAGGTCTGGGAGGACCCCCGGTTCGAGGGGGACAAGGCACAGTTCCTTCCCTACCTGATCCTCGTGGACGACGAGAAGAAGGCCACTGGCGCGCTCGTTCGGGCGCACCTCACCATCACCGACCGCGCCACCAAGGAGACGTGGAAGCTCGAAGAGTACCTTCCCGTGATGGACAATCGCCATAAGCCGATTGCCCGTCCCAGCTCCACCGACCTGAATAACTCGCAAAAGCGAGTCTTCGCCAAGGTGTGCGCCCTCGCTGGCCTCGCCCACTTCCTGTACGCCGGGGAGGACCTGCCGGTCTACTCCGACGCGAAGGAAGACACTTCCTCTCCCAAGCCCCAGGAGTCAGCCCCGGATGCTGACGTTACCAAGGAGGAGCAAGCAGCCATCCTGCAAGCCATCAAGGCTTGCGAGGATGTCACCGAGATGCCCTCCATCAAGCGGCGCATCCTGGTGTACACCGACCGCAAGCACGACCGGGCAATCAAGCCCTGGTACAACGAGGCTGCGCGGTACTGGTCCGACAAAAACGACGCACTAAAGCAGGAGGCACAGTAATGGCAAAGCCCATCTTCAGAATCTTCGCGACACCCAAGGACTGCAGCACCAAGGAAGAGCGCAAGTCGCGCAAGGTCGAGATCGGCGTGGTCTGGCCGGGTAAGTTCGACGGTTCCGACGACGTGAAGTACCACCAGGAGTCCAAGGACAACGGCGAGTGGTCCGACCACATGTCCGAGTCCGACTTCCAGCAGGCTGGGGGTGCTGACGCACACTGGATCTCGCTGGTGAGCACCGCGCCCAAGCAGGAGCGCAACCCCTACCACGCCTCCACCCCCGAGGAGGACGCTCCCTTCTGAGGTATCATCAGAGGTAGCACCTGCACCGCCCATGGGCTTTAGGGCCCTGGGCGTGTGCCTGCTTGGGAGGGGCGAGTGATGGGACAGTACCTCGACGCAGATGTGAGCATGTGGAGCAAGCAGGACAGGTCTGGCTACGTGGCCGAGGTCCGTTGCAACGTGCGTGGCCATCAGCACACCAAGACGCTCGAAGCAGCCACCATCGACACGCTGCTGACCCTCGTGGGTCAGTGGCTGCGTGGTGAGAGAGAGTGACGGTCTACTACAACGAGCACGACCTTCGAGCGGCGGCGTGGCTTCGCGAGCTTATCGCTGACGGCCTGCTGCCAGAGGGTGACGTGGACGAGAGGAGCATTGCTGATGTCCAGGCA
>Ga0080013_1005522_pt1 | contig 11733 bp, 10 predicted proteins | sample ETNvirenome_6_85_FD_69236 | JGI IMG/M metagenome (GOLD analysis project Ga0080013, IMG submission 69236) | Marine viral communities from the Pacific Ocean - ETNP_6_85 (SPADES assembly) (version 2) | ecosystem: Environmental > Aquatic > Marine > Oceanic | place: Pacific Ocean | collected 2013-06-19
CCGATACTATCGCAAATAGAGTCGGAAGTGTTTCAACCGCAATCAGTAACCTAAACACAAGAGGAGTAAACTCATCTTATGGTTGTGCTTACTATCCTTGGGTTCAAATCAACGACTCTATAAGTAATAGCCTCCTCTGGGCACCGCCTTCAATCGTTGCTCTTGGGACATTCTCAAGTTCGCAACGCAAAAGCGAACTATGGTTTGCTCCTGCTGGATTCACCCGAGGTGGATTGACAGAAGGTTCCGCAGGGATTGGAGTCATTCAGACTCGCGAGAGATTGACTTCTAAGGACAGGGATAACTTATACGAAGCAAACATCAACCCGATTGCTTCATTCCCAGCAGAAGGAATCGTAATCTTCGGACAGAAGACGCTTCAAGTGACTCCTTCCGCTCTCGATAGAATCAACGTTCGTCGTCTAATGATTTATGTGAAGAAAGAAATCTCACGCATGGCAGCAACCGTACTCTTCGATCAGAACGTTCCAGCAACTTGGAACCGTTTTATGTCGAAAGCAGAGCCATTCTTGAGAAGCGTTCAAGCAAGACTTGGACTTTCAGACTTCAAGATAATCCTTGACGAAAGCACAACAACCGCAGACTTGGTTGATAGAAATGTCATGTATGCCAAGATATTCCTCAAACCAGCACGCTCAATTGAGTTCATAGCACTTGACTTTGTTATCTCAAGCACAGGTGCAGGATTCGAGGACTAAACTAAACTAATGACTATTTATATCAATAGGAGAAACAAATAATGTCAACAGATTTCTGGTCAAACCCCAATTTCGAGCCAAAGAGAGCCTTTAGGTTTCTTATAGAGTTTACACCTGGTGCTGGAGGAACTGATCTAGATAGCGCTGGCAACAGCCTTCAGTTTCTTGCCAAGTCTGTAGATCGTCCATCTTACACTGTAAGTTCAAACGCTCATTCGTTTTTCAATCACACATTCCACTATCCAGGAAGAGTAACTTGGAGCACCATTAGTCTCACATTGGTTGACGCTGTTAGTCCAAATGCATCGGATATTTTCATGAAATATCTCGCAAACATCGGCTACAACAATCCTGCCGACATTAATGCCGCTACTGGTAGAACAATCACCAAGCAGACGGCAACTGAGGCAATGGGTAGACTTCTTATCAAGGAAATGGGAACTTCTCCAGACGGCACCGCAGAGCCGAAAGGCGAATGGAATCTTATGAACGCCTTCATTACAGAAGTATCCTTTGGTTCTCATGCTTATGATTCCGAAGATATGATAGACATCACGTTGACTATCCAATACGATTGGGCAAACTACAGCGCATAAATAATAAATAACGCTTGAAACAATAATCCAAGCGTGTTATACTATAAGGACATAATACAAACAAATACATTAGAGGTGTAAATGTCGAGAAATAAAGGACGCACGAAGGCAACTTCCCCTGCGCCAGCACAAGCAGTCAAAGCTGCTCCAACTCAAACCACAGGGTTGTCCTATGTGACGCCCACAGAGTTCGTAGAACTTCCTTCCCGAGGACAGTTCTATTCAGCGGATCACCCGCTCCACAACCAAGAGACTGTCGAACTCCGTTATATGACAGCCAAAGACGAGGACATCCTAACCTCTCAGGCGCTACTCAAGAACGGACTCGCAATAGACAGGCTCGTATCTAACCTCATCGTCGATAAGAACATCAACCCAGACGACTTGCTCATCGGAGACAAAAACGCTCTCCTAGTCGCAGCAAGAGTATCAGGTTATGGTGCAGACTATACAGTCCAAGTATCCTGCCCCTCCTGCGGCACCGCACAGGCGCACACCTTCGACTTGACTGAGTTTGAAAATAACGAGGGCATTCAGCCCGACGAAAATACTGACAGCGGTGTAGCGGCGACTGACAACGGAACTTTCACAGCAGTCCTGCCACGAACAGGGTACACCGCAGAGTTTCGTCTCTTCACCGCTCAGGACGAGAAGAATGCTATGCAAACCTCCGCTAAGAAAGCAAAGCACAAACTTGCCGACTCTGCGTCAACCGACTTGCTAAAAATCCTAGTTGTATCCGTAAATGGCGTCACCGACAGAACAGAAGTCAACAACTTCATCGACAACATGCCAGCACAGGACGCAAGGCATATTAGAGGCTGTGTTCAAGTTGTTACACCAAACGTCAATATGAATCAGCCTTGCGAATGTTCATCCTGCGGTACAGTTACCGACGTGGAGGTGCCGTTTACTGCGGAGTTTTTTTGGCCTAAACAGTGAGTACATGGAGAACGTTTACGAACAGTTCTTCTATCTCAAGCACCACGGAGGGTGGAGCTTCATTGAGGCATACAATCTTCCAGTACAACTAAGAAACTGGTTCGTCCGTCGCTTATCAAAACAGTTCGAAGACGAGAACGAAGCAGTTAAGAAAGCACAAAAGAAGAAATGATAACAGAGAGCGGGCATTATTGCCCGTTTTCTTTTTGTAAGAGACTATTTATAAAGCAACGACTTTATGCGGAGGGCATAGAATGAATAAAGATAACGATTTGGTTCCACTCGAAATCAACCTGAACGCTAAGGCAGAGGGCACTCTTAACGAGAGTTGGCTCGCAATGTTCGGTGGAGCTATCGAAACAATTATGGCAGGTATGTTCGGAGGATCAAACATCCCCGTGAGCGTAACAGGCACCAAGAAGCAAATTGGTTCTTTTCAGAAAGCACTTGGACACGAGGCAAAATACCTCAAAGCAATGAGAAAATACGGATTAGACAATCCAGCATCTCACAAGTCAAAGGCATCTCTCGACAGAGCAATCAAGAACTTCGAGTCAGATACTGGCATCGTTTGGCCATTCAAGTAGGGGGATAGTTAAGAGTGGCTTTAACGAAAGATCAATTAGAGGGACTGTTTGATAATCTGAAGGATTCTTTATCTGGCGAGCAGCACGATGAATTCTCAGAGATCATAAAGAAATTTGAGAAGACGCTTAACGACAGCAGCAAGTCTATCAAAGAGCAGATAGAAGCGTATGATGAACTCCGAGATAAAATCAGGGAAACAGGCGATGCAGCAAAGAGTTTCGAGAACGCCCTCGAACGCTCAATAAAAACATTCACAGGTGTTACTACTTCTTCCAATTCTCTCGTCGGATCGTTCTTCAAGCTACGAGAAGAGACGGGAAATAACGAGAAGGCATTCAAGAAAGCAAAAGATACATTTACAAAGACATTTACTGCTCTCAATATCGGCGTCTCCATTATGGACAAGGTTGTCCAATCGACGATAGCGATGGCAGTCGCAAACGATCAAGCCTTAGCATCCTTCAACAAGTCAACAGGTGCAGCAGGGCATTACAACAAGGAACTTTACCAGCTTGAGAAGTCGAACCGCCGTCTCGGAATCTCCACCGCAGAAATCGGAGAATCATACCAAGCTCTAATGGGTGGACTCTCGGGCTTCGGAACAATGGCGCAATCCGAAAGAGAGCGCCTCGGAGAACTCGGAGCACAATACGCCAAAACTGGAATATCAGCCTCTGACTTCGCAGGCTCTGTTGAGACGATGACGAGAGGATTCGGAATGTCAACTACTGCCGCTTCAGGAATGGTTGAAGAGTCAAGACAACTAGCTCAAGCTTTGGGAAGAGATGTTGGATCAGTGGTGTCCGAACTCAATCAATCTTTGCCTCAATTGGCATCATACGGCGACGATGCCGTCGATATATTCTTTGATTTGGAAAGGCAAGCCCAGAGAACGGGCTTGGCAGTATCAGAACTCACCTCCATCGCAGGAAACTATAGAACATTTGATTCCGCAGCAACCGCAGCAGGAAATCTAAATGCCGTTCTCGGAACACAACTGTTTAGCACAATGGGATTACTTGAAGCTCAACTTGAAGGACCAGAGGCAGTCATAGAGTATATGTCGGAGAACCTCGCAAACTCCATCGGAGACTGGAACTCTCTGAACACTTTCCAGAAGGAAGCGACTGCCAATGCCGCCAACATGAGCGTCGAGCAAATGAACAATCTGATGAATCAGAGAAACATGACGAGAGAAGAGAGGGAGAGAATAACTACTCAAAAAGAAGCAATGGCATCGGCAAGGAGCATGGCTGAAGAGTTCAAAATCCTCATGGCTGAATTCGCAGTCGCAATCCAGCCCACTTTTGAAATCTTCAAGCATATTATTGGATGGTTTTCAACTGGACTACAATTCCTGAACAAATGGACACTTGGCTTCGGCGGATTGGCGCTCATTGTCGGAGGACTCGCCGTAAAATTCGTTCTTGCCGCCGCAAAAGTGGCAATAATGAACTCCGCACTTGCAGCAAGGATTCCCATTTTGGCTACAATAGCTGCTGAATGGAATGCAATCGCAATAGCGAAGGCTCGCGCTGGAGAAGGAACGGGATTACAAGGGCTTGGACCCAAACCTGCCAACGCCTTCGGTAGCGGTGGATCGTTGATGCCTCCCAGAACAGCAGGCAGATTTGCAGGAGCAGGCAAGTGGCTTGGACGAGCAGGCGGAGTTATGGGAGTCGGAATGGGCGCATATAATGTCGCGACATCTGAAAATAAATGGAAGACATTCGGTAAAGGACTTTTAGGAGCAGGCGCTGGATTCTTAGTCGGTGGACCTATGGGCGCAGCGGCAGGATTTGGCATTGGTTCTAGTTTTGATAATGGAGGTGGAGTAGGCGGAACAGGTCCAATGCCAGCCACAGTACACGGCGGAGAAGCGGTTGTTCCAATACAGAGAACCCCCGCAGCAGAAAACTTGGCAAGCATGGTTGCAGAAAGATCAGGCGGAGGAGACAACGCCGCAGTCTTAGCAGCAGTTAACGCACAAACTCAGGCAATAGTCTCAGCGCTGGGCGCTATCAAATTTGACCCATCTATAGTGATTGGAAAGGATAAAATAGGAAAAGTAATAAATGAGCACCTCGGAGAACCAGGTTCGGCTCCACTAAGGCTTAAAGCAACATGACGGCTCCAGCAAACATGACGGCTTATTCTGGACAATACAAGAATCGTTCCGTTGCAGCTTGGGCAGACAATCAAGGGTATCTCGTAAGATTTGTTCACGAACCAACTGGACACGCAGTAGAGTTCCCAGCCCTAATATCAGATTTTACAGACACGCACTCGCCAACTTTCGGACAGACTCACGGTGCAAACATGCATGATCCCATCGTAACTCTAACAAAAACAGATAGAGCGATATCATTCACCTTAACGGTAGCGAATGCCTCTTTAGAAGAAGCAAGATATAACAGACAATGCGTGAATCTCCTAATACAAATGTTATATCCAACTGTATCCGAGGATGGAAACTTTGTAGGCAAGCCATTTATAAACATTCATATGATGAACTTGCTGGAGGGAATGCCAATTACAATTGACGGAGCGACTACAGCAAACGGAGTCTCTTGCGTCGTCGAAGGGCTTGACTATGGAATCAACTTTGGCGATGGAATACTAAACGACAACGAAGGTATCATAGAACTAAACCGTTCTGGAAAAGAGATATATCCGCAGAGCTTAGAGATAAGCATCAGCGCCAAGGCGATTATCGGTAGCACCGACAGCACAACCCAAATCAGCCCACTCCCTACAAACTATCCATCATACGGAGGGTAATGAGTTATGGCTAATGATGATGAAATAGTGTCAGAGGGAATATCTGATTACTGGCAGAATGCGCCACACGAGTCTCATGGAGACTTGTCATTTGATGTCGCACGCTCCCAAGCAGAACAGCGTGAACGAACCAATCAGCTTATGGTAGAGAGAGGACTCCCTCCAAGAGAAGAGCCGCCACCAGTCATAAGAGCAACTCTAGGAATCATAGGCGAAGCACTCTATCCACCACTTCAAATAGTTGAGATGCCGCCCACAAACTCTGATGAAGAGTTCACTTCAATAACTATAGACTTCTTTATGATTCCAGATACATTCAACGAGACATTCAAATCACGATGGAGCGCCGAAGACTTGTCACACGGACGCATAAATCCAATACACAACTATGGCGGAACGACGAGAGAAGTAGCTCTCTCGTTCACACTCGCCGCATTTACAGTTGCAGAATCAAGAAGCAACCTCTCTGTTTGTCAAGACCTTGCGAGAACAGTATACGGAAGATATAGAGAACTGAATCGAACAATCGCAGAGGCTGCGGGCGCACCCGCCAGAACAAGAGTCAGCACCGTATTCGGAGGACACAGAGAGTTCAAGGTTGACTTCGGTGGATTGATACGAGACGAAAGAGCATTCATCAACAAGTTTGCCTTCACAGCAGATATGGACGCAGGAGTCTTTGACTATTCTCCAGGCAGCAATACCGATGTGACTCACAACACCCAAGGCGTTATACTACCGAGAGCAGTAAAGATTGAGATTGGATTCACCATTGTCCACGATAGGCTTTTGGGATTCGGAGGGCAGAACAGACCAAGTGAGCCATTGCGCTGGGCGCATAACCCAGTTGGAATCAATAGAGATTGGCCTCATGGAACAGGACAAATAGGCGTTCAGGAATATATGAGCAAGTCCGCAAAACAAAACGCAGCATCTCTACCAAGAGTTATCCGTCCAGGCGACGAGGATTTCGATTCTCCATTGCGAAACGTCGTTGAAGTAATATATTCTGTCCCAGACGCTAGTCTGGAAGCCCAACGCCTTGAGAACGCTGGAAATTTAACCGTGACGCAGCTTCTCGATCCAGGCGCTCCAGAGCCAGAAATCGACGCACAGGCGATAGCTGATCTTGAAGAATATCTTCTATCATTGTAGTAGTGTTAAAAAGCAATCAACAACTATTTATAGAAAAGAGGTAAGGAATGGCGAATAACTCAAAAAGAATGTCAAGAAGGTTCAAGTTTGTAGGAGTGAATAGGAGCGCAGAAGTTCTAAAACTCGTCAAACAATACTCAACTCCTACAGTTGTCAGCTTATCTACTGCTCAAAGACGCACGATAACTGAAGTCGGACACATTTGGAAGACTGGAGATAGATATTACAAACTAGCAGAGAGATATTATGGACGCCCTCAATATTGGTGGGCAATAGCGCTCTATAATAATAAACCAACCGAGGGACATGTAAAGCTCGGAGATACAATAATAGTTCCACTCCCTCTTGAGAAATACCTGAGATATCTATAATGTTCGATATTGACGACATTAGACAGACTCAGGCATATTTATTGTCCGAGGCAGAAGAAATTAGAGGAAACTTCCGTGTCTCAGATACATACAACAATAAAATACTCTTAAAATCAGTGATGTGCGCTTCCCTAAATAATGAAATCATGGGAGGAGCCTCTGGTAGTTTAGTAACATTTTCACAAGCCAAAAAAAATGACTTCCTTGACTTACCAGACGCATTTACAACTCACTGTCAACCACAAATAAAGGTTTACAAGACATATATTGACGACGACGGAACCGAACATGACTATCTTCTACCTATGGGAGAGTATTTAGGAAGAAGGGTTAATGGCAATGGAACGGAAGTTGAAACCACTCGTGGCGTCGTTGTAAAGAGCGTAGAGTTCACTAGGCTTGGAGGAAATCCAGCCGAGATAGATACAAACATAAAGTTCAATCTAAAACTGTTCGCACAAGACATAACTACGTTTTTTGTAAAAAACGAAACATCGCCAGTTATTCCATACACTCCACAGGCTTCGTCAGATCTTATTTCTGCGCGAGTTGAGAGAGATGATATGCTTGACCTCATTGAAGCAGCATCAGTATCAGGCTCTGGAGTATCTCAAGGGAGAAGGGACTCATATGACGTAAGATTAGAAACCATTGGAAATAGAATACACGAGTTAGCTAAGTCAGAAACAAATGTTGGTGCAAACGGAGAAAGAAGATCGGCGTGGATAGATTTGATAAAGATAGATCCAAGCCAGCCTCTAAACGATGGCGAAGGCGATGCTGCCTTGGTGACTTCGGAGAACCAAGTAAGAATAAAGGTTGAAATAGGGTATGCGACTCCGAACACTAAGCCGATAAACTATAGTGGAAATGACTGGCAAGAATGGGCAGAAGTGATAGGAAATCAGAAAGAGGTATTTTATTTGAGTTTATTCAAGCATCAATTCGATTTCAGAGGATACGACGGCGTTGACTTGTCGATTGATTTTATAGCATCTGCAAATGCAACAAAGCTCTCACCAGATGCGGATTTGTTCAACAATCCAGAAATAGAAGGTCAGATAAAGGCTATCCTCGCCATATTGAGGAATAAAGAGGAGCAACTCGAACTCGCTCAAGCTCAAGAAGATACCACTTCTGTTACAGAAACTTGTATAGAAGAATTAAACGATTCAATTCAAGAGTATGAATCTGTTGTAAGAAGTATTAATTCAAAAAATAAATTACGTATATTGTCGCAGATATATCTCTTCGGAGACGTGCCAGATGCTCAAGGCAACACTCGCCATTTTAGTCGGATATATACACGCAGCTACCAAATGTTAGATGAGGACTCTACTATAAAAAACAGGCAGCGCAAGCCCGCATATCACCTTCGCCCCAGACCCCAAGGAGGGAGCGTCAATTTGGAAGGAAATGAAGGACTTAACGTCGCCGACGTAGACTTAGGAGCAATAGACCAATCTCAAACAAATGACGAAGAAGACGAGGTTAGCCTAACAGCCTTCACAGCAAAGGACGGCGATAACATGCGAGCCGCCGATCACTTTATTTTCTTGGGAGATATTATCGACGCAGCATTAGAGCTTCTTGTGCCAGGTGAGGGGATGGGTAATGTCACCACTCAGTACGCAACCAACACTGGGTTTGGAAACATTACGGGATGGGACAGATGGAAAGATGAATATGAGTATGATAGAGAATTTCACCAACCAATCTATTTTGATGGAGCAGGTTCTTCGCAATCCAGAAACCAGCGCAAACAGGATATAATTAATAAGTTTGGAGTATTTATATCAGGCTGGGTAACTTACAAAGACCCAAACAATATAACTGAAAATATTACCATTCCCATAAGAGATATTCCAATATCTCTAGACATATTTAGATCATGGTGGATGAATAATTATGTAAAATCTGGTAGAAAAACATTGGGACTAAAGGATTTCATAGTTCAATTGCTCAAATTCGTTGAAAGAGATGTGTTTAAAGATATTCCGCTCGAACATGGCAACAATGAGGATAATATAGACACTCCGAAATTCATTATCAATTATGCCATGACAGACAGAACATCGGCGGAAAGGTTTTACCGATTAAATTCCTCTTGGGTAAGTCCGAACGAAATCGCCGCCGCTACATGGTCACCAGAAACGAATGGAATTCCAGCTTTACTTATAGAACAGTCTAACAATAATCCGAGATGGAACAGTCTAACTGCAACTATAACTTTCGGAGAAACAAACAAAGGCATATTAAAAGGAGTCACCTTCGAACGAGAAGATATACCAGGACACGCAGAGGCAAGACTATTTTCCGACAGAACCTCAGTTGCAGGAAATATCGCTCTACGAGAAAAATACAATACAAAACTAGATTTAATAGGGACGACATCGCTGGCACCAGGTTCTTTATTCTATTTAGATCCCCTTCCGCTGGATTTAGGTTGGTCGCAAACAGAGAGGACATCCTTCGCTCGCCAACTTGGACTCGGAGGAATGTACAGAGTGGTGAACCTTACAAGCGCTATAAACTTTGATTCTTCTGGAAACACATGGGAGACAACAGTAAATACCAAATGGGAATCATTTGGAGATGGACAAAATGGCGTCACAGCAGTTGCACAAGAGGAAGAAGATGCTGGCATCTGCGCTGAACGAGAGGAAGCAGCCGCAACCGTCCTCGCCGCAGAAGAAGCCGCCGCACAAGCCCTTCGGGATATAGTCACGGAACACAACGCTCGCATAGCCGCAGAAAGAGAAGCAGAAACGCAGCGCCTTGAAGCCATAGCTGATTCAGAACTAGTGTCTGTATCTGAAGCGCAAGATGCATCCGCATCAGCAAGAACCCGACGAAGAGGGGAGCGAGCCGCCCGTAGACGACAAATGAGAGACGAAGGGCTTGTCGTGGATTGCTTTGTTCCAGATACGAAAGTCTCGATGTACGACGGTACTATTAAGGAAATAAAAGATATCATCAAGGGCGATATCGTATTGTCATATAAGGATGGAGATTATACTAAAGGCGTTGTTTCTCACGTTGCCTATCTACCGCAGAACGGCATCCGCCCCGTAGCCAAACTAGGAGATTTAGTGTGCAGCCCAACTCATCCAATTTATTACAACGGGCAGTGGAAGGAGATTAAGGATTCTGATGCCCCTGTAAGCATCGTGGAAGAATATGTAGATGCTTACTATCTTTTGGAGATAGACTCGCACGACGTTTATGGCAGCGAGCATAACTTTATTGCAGACGGATATATTATGTCTGGATTGGGTAATAATGTAACGCTAAATGCTGCGTTCCAAAGACAGCCCAAGTGGAACGATGAAAATCGTGAAGAATTCCTCAAAAAGCGAATGGCACTAGGACCGCTACAGTCTAGCGAGGGAATCTAACAATGCCAACTACCACACCAGCACAAAAGAACATCTTCGCCCTCCGCAAGCAATACCTTGAGGAGGTAGTCCGCTTGTCCAAGCACGTCAACTTCCACGACTCATCCCTACGTTCAAACTACGGCAGGGTTGACTTATTAGGCAACGCAGTCTATCCATCGGAGAAGTATCTCACACCAATCCCATCAAGAGGTTCACTCTTCGCCCTCAACTTTGTTTCCAGAGCATTCAAAGACTTCAGAGATTACTATCTCAAAATGGTTACGGCAGGAGGAATAAAGCAAGGACAAGGTGCTCTCTCTATCGTAGAGCCAATCCGAGGTTGGGAAAGTATGCACACACTCTATGGAAAAAACATAGATGACATCTACGGCAAACTCGTCAGCCTATACTTCGAGAAAACAGGAGCGAGTGGAGAACAATCAGACAGACGTCCAGCAGACTTCGAACAGTTCGCAGGTTTACTAAACGACTTACTATACACGAAAGGAAGTGAGATAAGACTAACTCGCTCCTCATTCGTCCTATCCAGACGCAACCCTATTGCCTCAACTGGACTCGCTATTGAGATCACACCAAACTTAGGCACCGAATCAACTAAGAAGTTCTTCGGCAACCCTAACTTCAAGTTCTATATGAACGCTCTCAAGAAGTTTGGGTTCATGGTAGATGTTGACTACCCAGGTCGCATCATTGCAGACATCGGCTCACCCGAAATGCAAGGATATATGTCAAGATATGGATTAACAGTTGACAACCTGTTCGAAACAGTGTATTATAAGGCAAGTGATTTTGATTATTACCTTCTAAAGGTTTACATCTCCCAGTTTTATAACACATACGTCGCTTCATACCCATCAAAAACCATTACAACTCCAACAAAGTGCGGAAAACCAACAAAAAGAGTAATAGTGCGAGAGCAAATCTCCGCAGATGACTATTCTGACGACTATTGGCTCTCAGTCTACGTCAATACGAGGAACTTTGAGTTAGGACGCCCAATTAACGAGAATAAAATCAAAAGAATCATAAAAAACGCAAAAGATTTGAGAAAAAACCTTGACATCTCTGAAGCAATACGTTATATTGGAGATACAATGAAAAAATATCAGTTCAAAAAGTAAAAAACAACGGAACTTAGTTGATAGTCCAAACACTAGACGACAAACGGCACTGCTTAGGC
>Ga0080013_1005523_pt1 | contig 11731 bp, 14 predicted proteins | sample ETNvirenome_6_85_FD_69236 | JGI IMG/M metagenome (GOLD analysis project Ga0080013, IMG submission 69236) | Marine viral communities from the Pacific Ocean - ETNP_6_85 (SPADES assembly) (version 2) | ecosystem: Environmental > Aquatic > Marine > Oceanic | place: Pacific Ocean | collected 2013-06-19
TTCTTTGCAGCTTTAACAGCTTCACTTTTAGATAAACCTTCTTCCATAAACTGTTCTACTAAATCCTCTAATGATTGTGGCATTATTAATTCCCCTTATATAAAGAAGCAACAAGTTTATTACCTATACTTCCACCTGTAGATTTTTTAATTAATCCACCTTTTTTAAAAGGCTGCTTCTCACCTATTTGTTTATTAAATTCTTTTCTAAATTCTTTTTTAGATAATACTTTATTATCTGGTGCACCTTTTAATGCAATTCTACGAATTAGATGTCTATGTGGTAATAAAGTTCCTGTCCCACCAAATCTTTTTCCAAATCTTTTTTTTAATTCTTCTTTACTTTCTTGAGGCTTTTCTTCATGCATAACATTTATATTATAAAAATTTTTTTTATATTCTTTAAATGATTGTTCAAAATTAGGAGCTCCTTGGTTTGATTTTACAATATTTTTTCTTGCATCTTTTGATTTTTTATTAGACATTAGTTTCCTCCTTTATCATAAAATTGTGATACTTCTGTATTACCGTCACGAATGTTTTTACTTGTGCCACCATATAACTGATAAGACATTCCTCCACCAGCTCTCTTCATAACCTTACCACCATATTGTTTAGCTATTAATCTATCGCCTTCTCTTAGTTTTTTTTCATTTCCTTTAAACATTTTATTGCCTCTTGTTAATTGTAAATTTATATTACTTCTATTAATAGCCATTAGTCTGAATTTTTCATTACTGGTGTTGGACCACCTAATGGATTAGCTGGAGTTTGCATATCATCTCTTCTAGTTCTTCTAGATTGATTTCTTAATGCATTAATTGAACTTTGATATTTTTGTTCCATATTAGGAACTAATGAAAAGTTTTTCATAAAAATCATTGACTCTACCATACATGCATCAAACAAAGCATTATAACAAAACTCACTAAAATAGTTTGATGTGGTAGCACTTGTGTTTGTTGCACTTGCTAATGCTAAAGGTCTTTTTGTAGTTTGTATCTCACCAGTTAATGTTGAAGCTGGTGTAGGTACTACATAAATTTCTGTGTTATTTTTCCTTGCATAGTATCTAGGTTCACCTGTTGATGTACTAGCATGTGGAAAATAATCTATTGCGTATTCATATGTTCTTTGTAATAAAGGTATTATATTAGAAGATACACTTGTTTTATAGTTTACATTTCTAACTACTAATGTACCTTCTGGTACTGTTACTATAGGATTACCTGCAGCAAAAGTAAAACTAGAATAATTATCTAAACCAGAATCATCTAGTTCTTTCATTAATCTACTTTCTGCTCTTTCTACAATATTAGATATTTGACTTTCATATTCAGAAGAATCATTTTCAGTAGTATTAATTAAATCTGTTTTTAAAAATGAATACGAAGGCATTTACTATCCCACTATTAAAGTTATGCCACCATTAGCACCAGGTGTAGAAACACTAACTGTTCCTCTACATCTAATACCCATTTCTCCTATATAAATATCTGCTTGACCACTTGCAGGAACTTGAAACTTAATTTTACTTCCTTTAGAGTCTTCAATATCAATAGTGCCATTAACAGTTGAATAAGCATGTATTGCTAAAATACGAGTATCACCTTGTGTAGTTACTGCTACTCCGGTTCCTTGTATAAATTTTGATGTAATGTTTGTTGCCATTTTATTTCCTTGATATTAGTATAGGAAGGCAGAGTAACTCATACCTTCCCATAATTTACTATTAGACTCCTGGGTTTCCGATAAACCCTCTCCAGTCAGATACGCCAAAAGAATATCTTTCTCTTGCCTTAAATCTGATGTTTCCGGTATCGAAATCAGGTTCCATTTTTGTTTGTAAAGGTGTTCTAGTGAACATCTTTGTACCGTTTGGAACGTCAGTTTTTATGAAGTACCCATCTGGGTCATTAAATCTTCTATTCACAAAAAAACCATTAGGCACTAAGCCCATGTTTTTAAGACTGTTGATGTCATTATCTGCACTTCCAGTTGTACCTGGGGTGTTTAAAATTACATCAGAAACGAAGATTAATTCGTTAGGTACATGTAATGATACTGCTCCTGCTCCTATCAAAATACCTCTATCATCTTTAAGTTGTTGTACTTGTATTAAAGATGTTTCAAGTGTAGTTTGAGATAAGTCAGCATTAGTGCCATTATTTGCATAGTTACTTTGATTCCCACCAACGACTGTTGGGTGTGTTGTACTAATGAACGCTTGCCCATCACCGATAGCTGAAGCACCAGCAGTAAAAGCATTATTGAAAACTGCAGCAGCTTTCTGTTGCTTTGTATTTGCCATTGCTCTAGCTAAACCTTTTGCTCTTAATTTTGAAAAAGTGTCATAGAGGTTATCCTCCATTGCTTCTTCAGTAATAGCAAAAGCTAATGCGATAGTTTCATTGTTATATCTTGCGACATAACTTTCACTTGCGTTATCAAAAGTTACAGCAGCACCTTCTAATTTAGTTGGTGCAGTACCAAATCCTGTAAAGAGGACTTCCTCTTCAAAAGACCTGTCTGAGTTCTCTATATCATATAGAGGCTCATGTTCATTATTAACATCTCCATACTCCTGTCCAAAGACTGCATTCAATCCAGGAAGGAGCTCTTTACTAATAGCAGCTCTATTTATAGCCATTTTATATTTCCTTTCCTAGTTATTATACAGATGTTGAAACTTGAGCTTTCACAAAATTACTTCTGTGTCCACTTAAATAAACTTCAACAATTGGATACTGGTCAGTATCAGTTACATTACCATTGACAGAATCGCCATCTAAGTCTTTTCTACCAACAACTCTTGCATGTGCACCTATTTCAACAGCAACTCCAACTGGAGCTCCTACTAATCTATAGTTAGATTGACCAGTAATTCTGCTACCAGCATCAGCTGCTGATACAGTTGCAGTATAACTGTTTACAATACCAATCTCACCATCTGACAAAGTAGCATCTGATTGAACAAAATAAGTTTGTGCAGGGTCTGTAATGACATGAAGTTTAACATCAGTAACACATGTTCCACCAGGGAAATATCTAGAAAATTTTGGTTCTCCATTTTCTACATATTGACATCCTTGGAAAACACCAGAAGGCTTCAATGAAGTTGAGGCCAAAGGTGTAATAGTTCCAGCAGTATCAATAACAATCAAATCTCCAGCATAAATGTCGTTTGGAAGAAGTGATACGATACCAATAGCTGAATTTGAAACAGGTTGTACTATCTGTCCATAACCTTCAGTGTTTGGCTGACCATCTCTTTTTCGAGCAGGGAGAAAACCAAATGGATTAAGACTTGTAGCCATAATAATTCTCCTTGAATTAAAAAAAGTTGATTAAAAAATTAATCCTGAAACGAAGGTCTTCTTCCTTTCGTAACAGAACTTTTACTTGTATTACTTATAGGAGATTGTGAATTAGATTGGCTCATTAATTGTTGATTAACAGCATCCATCATTTCACCAGACTTCTTTAAGTAATGTGCTTTTTTCGCATCTAGTTTAAACGTAGGTATCTTACCTAACGCTAAGTCTCCACGGCAGACTACACCAGCATAGCGACCTTCCTTCCTCACGATAGAAGTTGCTCCCATCTCAGGTACCTCCTCTGGAGTAACAAATTCCCAGCCTTGTTGTTGTTTCTTACCGATATTTTGATAATCTTCATTACCTTTTAAATCAATACGAAGCCACCCCAAGGTCATGCCTGAATTTTTAAACTTCTCTTCAACTGCATTTGGAATGTTAGTTAAAGATGGTTCTTCAAATACATAATCCTTTTGTACTCTTTCGTTAGTTTCCCTTGTTTGAGAACTACGTGTATTTACTCGTGTCATTATTTACCTCCACGTTGCATATTAATTGTTGTATAGTCACCTTCAGATTTCGTTACCTTCATCTTTTCGGCAGCATACTGTTCAAGTGGTATTCCCCATTTATTAGCTAGTCGAACATCTTCTTGAGATAGTTTAACTTTCTTTGGGTTAGGAGAGGAACGTGACCCTCCTGCAACTACTTGAGATGGTGATGACGAACCATCATTGCGTTCTTGTTGTACTGACTTATCCTCAAATTTTGTAGGAAAAGCTGTACGTATTCTTTTATCAATTTCTGAATAAAAATCTTCATCTGTAGGATTATAACCTTCATTCTTTAATTCAGCATCTATTGCTAAAGCTGAAGCAGTCATAACATTATCTTTACCAAACCATTCATTATTAGCTTGCCAATCCATAGCTCTTGGGTCTGCTTTAACTGGTTGGTGCACTGGTTGTTGTGCTGCTTGTTCTTTTTGTTTTGGTTGTTCAGTAAATTTACTTTTTGTTACTGCAACACTTTTTAAATCAGTTTGTGCTTCATTTAATGCTTCTTGTGCTTTTAATAATTTTTCTTTATCTTGTGCTTCAAAGGCATCTGCATAAGCTGTTCTTGCTAAATCTAATTTATCTTTTAATTGTTTTTCTGTTGCATCAAGATTTAATTTACTTACTTGATTAAATTCAGATTGTTTAGTTGTATATGAATTTTTAAGTTGTTCATTTTGTTGAATGAGTTGATTTATCTGTTCATCTCGTTCTTTTCTTTGACGTATTAATTGTCTAATTCTTTTTTCTGCACCTTTTGTTTCAATACCTTCTAATTCTTTTGGTGCTTCTTTAGCAGGCTCTTCTGCTTTAACTGGTTCTGGTTCAGGTTTTGCCTCAACCTTTTCTTTTTCTTCTACTTCAAATTCTACTTTCTCTTCTTCTTTTTTTTGTAAAGTATCTACTTCACTCCAATTGTCTTCCATGTTATCCTCCGTTGTGTACGAAACAAACGCATTACGTACTTATATTACTATTATAGCACATTTTTACTCAAAATGCAACTACTATTTACATTTTTGTTAAATTAAATGTTGGGTCTAAATGTGTTGGGTCTTCAACCTTCATTATTATCTGGTCATCAAATAACAATAATAGTTTAATTCCTTTATAAAATAACTTTTGTCCGGCATGTTTACCATAACAAATGTAGTCATCTTCTTTACACCATGCTCCAGCAGGAAACTTTTCTTTATCTTTATAAGCTAAGTTACCTATCTTTAACACTCTACCAACTGTTGTTAAATAAGATATATCATCTTTAACACTTCCTGGTAATAATATACCACCTTTAGTTTTTTCCTTAATACTTATAGGTCTAACTAAAACATGATATCCTGGCAGTTCTGGTAATATATCTGGGTCTAATGTATCATCATCAGATATCCATGAACTGTTTTTTATTGATTTTCCTAACGCAACTTGCTGCATTAATCTTCCTCCATTCTACGTTTTATTATATGTTTTAAATTATGTTTACACCATTCTATACTTGTGATAGAACCAACCATTTGTCTATAATGAGGATAATCAGAAGCTGAACCACTACCTAATGTTTCTTGTAGCTTCTTAATTTCCTCATCATAGACTTTTAATACTTCATCAAATATTTCCATACATTATGCTGCAAATGCAAATGCACCTGTTAACAATGTTGGGTCTCCACCCATCTCAACAGCAATATCCCATGTACCTGTTTCATAACAGATAAATGCAATCTTACTACCAATAGTAAATAAATTTGTTGCTGCGTTTGCAGGTGTGAAAACTAACTGAGTTTCACCTGCTGCAGAAATATCAAATGTTACTTCATTAGTTGCTCTTGATTCAATAACAGAACCAGTTTTCCAAACATCACTGCCTGCTGCATCAAAAGTTAAAGTATTAGTTCCACCTGCTGTTTCTTTTGATTGAACATATACACAAACTGAACCTTCTACTGCTGCAGGTAAAGTTACTACTGCTGCTGTTGCACCTGTATAGTTTACGACATTTAATGCCATATCAGTTAAAGTAATAGTTCCAGTAGCTAAATCATTAAGTGATAAACCAGTAAAGTCAGGCATACCTGAACTCATTCTAGTTGTTTCAACATCTGAATCAGCATCTCTTGTTGCAATTTGAAAACCTCTTGTGGACCTGACTGGTCCTTTAAAAGTTGTATTCGCCATTTTATTCTCCTTTGTTGCTCTACTGTCTTGGCAAGTCTGCTAGGTCAGTCAGTAGAAATTAATAAATCCTAGAAATTATTTATTTGATTTCTCAATAAAATTTAATACGTCTTTGTCTTCTTTTTGTTCTATATCTACTTGTTTTTTTGCAGAATCAAAAAGCATCTTTTGTTGTTCTAATTGTATTTTTTCTTCTTCAATAGATAACTTAGTCATCATATCTAACTTCTTTAATGCTTCCCTACTTGTTCTATCATCTATTGATTTCTGTGCTTTAAATGAAGTTGTAATACCTTTATGTTGAGCATCTATCATTTGTCCTTGACGTTTAATATCTAATTCTTGTGCCTCTATTGCTATCTTAGCATTTTCTTTTGCAGCATCTAATTTAATTTTTTCTTTTTCAAGTTCTACTTTAGATTGTTCTAATGCTACTAATTGTTGTTCAGGTGTCATTTGTTTACCCATTGCTATATTAGCATTAAGAACATCTTGAGCTGCAGCAGCCATAACAGCTTCTATTTCGGTAGGCTGTTGAGGTTGTTGAGGCATTTGTTCCATCATAACTTTAGATGTACCACTCATTTGTTCTTGATATTTCATTATAGAATGTTCTTGTATATTTGCTTCTAATACAGGTTTTAATCTAGCCATAATAGGATTAGCTCCATTCATTGGGTCTGATAAATAAGACATCTTTACTTGAATATGAGCATCATGATTTTGACCTGGAAAAGCTGAAATAGGTATGCCTTTAGTTGCAGCAGCTATATCAGATACTGGGTCTAAAGGTTGTGGTCTAGGTGCTATTGGTAATATCTCTTCTATATTAGGCATGTTAGCAGCATTTAATATTGTTCTATTTAATGCTTCAAGATTAAACATACCTGGTGGTGATTGTTGTGCCATTTGTAATGCCATATTAGCTAACATCATTCTATGTGCATTAGAAGGTATGTTAGGGTCACTAACAGGTATAACATCTACAACACCATCAAAATCTTTTTTAAATATTTCTCTACTTGCATTAGGAACATCATAAGGATATTCTGCAGGTAGAAAATCATAATCTATTTCTGCAATAATTTTAAATTCATCTCTTTGTGATTTATGTAATCTTTTGTGAATACCAGAAAAGAATTTACTAGAGGCTTCTATTAAAGCCATAGTAGTTCCAACTGGTCCATAGGAGGCAGCATCAGAAACTATTTGTTCTGTGCTGTCTGCAAACTTCTGACCTGCAGCAGTTACAAATCCAAGCATGTTGTATAGCACTGAGGAAGGCTCTTTATATGGGAGAGGAACAATCGCCTTTTGTAAATCTATACCTGTTGCTTCGACCTCCTTGAACTCACCAGGAGCAATAGGTTCGTTATCGCCCACCATTCTTACTCCTTTAGCCTTAAACCCTCCTGGTAAATTAGCAAACTGTCCAGCATCAACAAGGCTTCTCATTGCTGCTGTAGCTGTTAATGTTAAATTACCTAAGAAGTGGATAAGACCTAACCCATAAAAACTAAAGCCAGGTACAAATTTGTAATGGACAAAGTGCATCCTTTTTTCTTTATTTGCATCTTTAGCTCTATAGTTTCTACGAATACTTAGTACCTGACGAGACTCCTCTTCTACTGTAATAATATAAGGAGCAAACTCACCTTCTTCACATTCAGGGTCAGGAATGTCAAGATGTACGTGTTGTTCTAGTAATACATATTGTGGGTCACTATCTGCTGTTGGTGAAATACCCATAATAGTATTTAATTTTTCTGATAGATTACTTTGCATTGGATTAGATGCTTCTGGTAAACTTACATCTCTATAGTTTCCAGACTCTATATCTCTTTGCATATCTACAGGATTACGATAAATAACATGTGTATATCTATCTGCTTTTCTTAAATTAGAAGCATAGTATGATACATAAAATTGGTCAATAGGTACAAATTCTGATACAGGTCTTTCTAATCCAGCATCATAATATACTTTTTTAATAGCAGAACCTATGAGAGGTAGATGAAATAACATTCTTTCAAACTCATCAAAGTATTCTGGCATTTGTTCAGTCAACTGGTAGTTCATAAAGTTCTGAACTCTATTTGCCTGTTCTTGTTTATCTACAGATTGATTACCTAATATCTGTGCTTTTACAGGACCACCAGATGGAAATAATTCTTGTGAGGCTTTTGCTTGAAACTTAACAGCAGACTCTATTAATAAAGGATGTACTGCAGTACAAGCACCTTCAAAAGGTTCTGTTGTATCTTCTAGTTTTAATCCTAGTAAATCAAAACCTCTTTCAAACATTGAATCCCATTCGCCTCTAGAATCTTTATCTGCTTGAAAATTATCAATAACTGTATTAGCAATATCATTTAATAAACCTTCATCCATATCTTCTGCAAGATTTGTATAATATTCTTTTGCTGTTACTTCTTCTTCTATTCCTTCTTCACCAAAGTTTACTACAACCCCACCATCATCTGCAACTTCAAAAGATACATTTTCATCTTCTGGTACTGTAGCATTTATAGATACTACATTAGTTGATTCTTCTTTTTGTTCGAATGGATTTTTTTCTACTGCCATTATTTAGTTCCTCTTTTTATTTATTTTTGTAACTTCATCTTTACTTAATACACGATTAATCTTCATCTCCCCACCAATTAACCATGAACCCTCCATATTAGGATTTGTTTTATATCTATAATTTCCACCTTCTGGTACATAATCTATATCAGCATTTTTAGCTGAAAATTTTCCTGTTTCTGGATTTGTTCCTTTTTGTTTTATAATACCTGTGTAATCTTTATCATTACTAAATTCTACTTCTGCCCAAACTCTATCTTTGCCTTTTCCTTTTCCACCTTGTGCTAAATGTTTTGCAGATGGAAAAGTATCTCCATGAAAACCTGGTCTATACTTTACAGCTAATGCAGTACCAAAAGAAGATTTCTCTAATGCTTTCTTTGTAGTTGTAGGTGTAACACCTTTTGATAATAATACATCTACATCAGCTTGAGATTTAATAGGTTGATAATCTCCAGTTAATGCTGGTTGTCTTTTAATATCTTTTGTATCTAAAAAATAATATCCTTTATCTGCTTTCATCCATTGATTTTGAGGAATAGGATTTTTAGTATCTACAAATAATGGAAATAATTCATTATCTTTTTGTCTAAATAATTTATAACCTTTTGTAATATTTTTTGGTTCTTGTCCTTTTGGTACAAAATTTAAATCTAAATATTCTTTTGATTCTTCTATTTCATCTGTTAATTTTTCTTTATTAAAATTTGTTACAGGTTTTTTATTTTCTTTTAAAATTTTATTTAAATTTTTTGGTGATAATAATTCTGGTAATCTTTTAACTATAGCTTTAGCAACTTGTATTCCTTTACCAGCTACAGGTATTGTTCCTAATCCTGCAAGAACAGTTAATCCACTTTTTAATGCAGCTTCACCAAACTTACCTTCTTTGACTGCATCTTTAGTTTCTTCAAAAAACTTTTTAGCTTCATATGCTGATATAGCTTCACCAGTTCCAGGTGCAACTTCAGCAACAAGTTTTTGTGCTGGTGGTAATCCTTCATACATACTATATGCTTGCTTAATATAATCACCTAGTTCGTTTTGTTGTGCTTCATCTAACTCAGGTAATTCAAACTTATCTTCAGGCACAGATACAGGTCTATCAGCCTGTGGTATCTCTGTAGCTAATTGTGTATATAATTCATTAATTTTATTCATATATACATTATACCATTAAACTCGCCAATATGCAACCCTTTTTTTATTATTATTTTCTTCTTCCATATAAGGGTCATCAGGATGTGTTAATCTCCAGGATTCTTTCATGTAATGTATAGCCATTGTCATTGCATCAACTTGGTCATCATGAGCTGCATTTGGAAACTGTAAAATCTCTGTGTACAAATCATCAGACCATTTTTTATTTTGAGGCAACCATACTCTGCCTGCTTCAATCATAGGTGATGCTGCATACACTCTGGATACTTTATCTTTGTCTGGAATATAATCTTGCACTGGTAGGCCAGCTCTACGCATATCTTGCAATAAAGATTGTCCAGATGCTTTCTTTTCTATAATACATACATCAGGATTAAATTCATCATATAACATTTGAGCAATTCTGCGTAACTCTGGATATTCAAATCGGCCTCGCATATTACCTAATAAAATTAAATTAGGTACAAACTCTTCGTAACCACTTTCACCTTCTGAAAATCTATTGAAGATACCCCAGGTTTGTATTACACTATAGTCTGCTGTTGTTCTTGTAGAGAAGGCAGTATCATATGTTTGAATAATAAAATCACATGCAGGTGGTTCATCATAATCCCACCACTGTAACCACTTCTTTTTTATGAGGCCACCTTCATCAGGTGTAGGGTCCTGCATATATAATGCATTCCAATACCTGGAACCATTAGATGCTCTTATTTCTTGTTCATCAATCTTTAATGATTCTTTTGTTTTCCATTCTGGAAAATAACTACCACCTACAGGTAACTTTAATAACTCAGCACTAGCTTCATCTAGCCATGCTGGTATTCTTATTACTTCCCAAGGTAGTATATTAGTAAATTCTGATTCTTGTTTTAATAACCATCCACATAAATCATCATAATGGTACCTAGTATTAATAATTAATATAGAACCATTAGGCATAATACGTGTTCTTAAACCTGCAGGGTACCATTCTTTTACATATCGCCTTCCTGCTTCTGAATATGAGTCTTCTTCAGACATCACATCATCAAGAATGGCTATATGTGCTCCTCTTCCTGCGATTTGACTCTTGACTCCGGCTGCATAGTAGCTGCCTCCTTTGTTTGTCTTCCATTTTCCTGCTGCTCTAACGTCTGTCCTAAGAGAAACACCTTTAAATACGTCTTGAAAAGACTTAGTTGATACAATATCTCTAACAGACCTACCGAAATCGCTAGAAAGCTGGTCGCTATGACTGACTGTAAGTATCTCATGTTCTGGATTCCTTCCTATATACCATGCTGGAAACAATTTTGAGCAGATAACGGACTTAGAACTACGTGGAGGCAAGAAAACCATCAGCCTTTTTATAGTTCCTGCTTCTAATTGTTTTAATTTTTCTGATATTACCTCAATATGTTTACCCATTTGCCAGTCAGAGACTAATGTTGGTGCAAAAAGGCGTACAAATGTAAGGAAATCTTGCTTAGATTGGTATTTTATATTCTTATACCAATTGTTTTTATAATTAATTACCTCTTCCATAATATTATTATACCACATTTTTACAGAAAAGGCAACTAAAATATGCCTTTATATAATATTATAAGTTATATATAATATATATAATATATATAACATATATACTTTATAATTTCAAGTAGTAATATAAAATAAATATAATAATAATAAATATAATAATAATTATTATAACATATACTAATATATTTATAATTCTATATAAACTATATAGACTCGGCGTTGTCTATGAAGCCGGTTATTTTTGTAAATATGTCTCAGGGTCATATATATATAGATATATACCGCGTGGCGACGCGTGCAGGCCTGCTGTGTGTGCCTTGTGCCTTTTTCTGGCCAAAAAAAACTATAGTTAGTTCTGGCAGGCAATAAAAATGTCTATATAGTCTATTGAGATTGCCTTGCAAGTGTCTTAATAT
>Ga0080013_1005524_pt1 | contig 11728 bp, 19 predicted proteins | sample ETNvirenome_6_85_FD_69236 | JGI IMG/M metagenome (GOLD analysis project Ga0080013, IMG submission 69236) | Marine viral communities from the Pacific Ocean - ETNP_6_85 (SPADES assembly) (version 2) | ecosystem: Environmental > Aquatic > Marine > Oceanic | place: Pacific Ocean | collected 2013-06-19
AGTATAGTTAGGTTTACTCAACCTTCTCACTAGCCCATGTACTTCATATCCCTTTTCTAATAAAAATTCTGCTAGATATGAGCCATCTTGTCCGGTTATACCGGTAATAAATGCTTTTTTCATTCTTTTCACTCCTTGTAGTCTATAAGTACTCGCTTTCCGCAAGTACAGGGTTTTTCGGGGTCACACTTACAACGTGTGCTCTGGGTACTCATCAGGAAGAGCATCTAAAGGGGAACGTAAGTTACTTCGTCGCCTGTTCTAACTGCTCTATAAAGTGCCCCGCCTAATTCAACGATTTCGGAAGTCTCTTCTCCAGCTTCTGGAGGGGATTCTTCCTCAACTTCGCAAACGCATGGGTCTTCGTCACATGCTTCGCAGGCTTCACTTTCTGGTTCTTCTTCTTTTTTTGGCATGTTTGGTTTTCCTAACCTTCTTCGGGAGCTTCGCCCCCTTCGGGGTCTCCTTCTCCCATTTCTTCGCCATCTCCGGCTTGTTCTTGTACATCCATTTTCTCTGCTTCTGACTTCTGAATGGCATTTTGTGCCTCCTCTTGTTTATTTTGTAAGAATATCTTCCAGTCCATTACTAGGTCATTCTTATTTAGAAACTCGTCTACAGCTTGATGATTCTGTTGCATTTGCGTGTCCATCATCTGCATCGACTGTTCCGCTTCCTGCATTCTTCCACCAAGAGCACGCAACTGTCCCACTAGCCAATTCATATTGTCCATAGTGGCAGTCGCCCCTGTGCTGTTCTTGAACTCTTTGGTCCACTCTTCTATTCTTCCGATTCTTTTATCTAATTGCTTTACTGTTGCCATTTTTTCGCTCCTTAGATGCACCTACATTTATTTTTGCAGATGCCTAATGTCATTAACTTATCCTTTGAATACCTATTTATAGCTTTCGCTCGTAAAGTGATAATATGACGCCCTGCTTCATTAAGGTTATCAGTATACCAACCCCAATCACCAGCAGCTTCATCATATATACTTCTGAACACGAAAGATATATCTCTATCTTTCCATCCACCATTAATAAGCTCCATTGCGATAACGTTATTTTCCTCGTGGCCGCTATGTCCACGCTTTATATTACGCTCTATTAGCTCTATAACACACCTTCTAGGGGGCATTATATATTCACTACTCTTAGTAGAGCTTGGACTAATAGAGCCTTCTTTCTCTTCTATCTTGTTGAGTAGGTAATCTACTCCATACGATACCGTATGTTTTATTTCCAGCATATCACACACAAATTCCACAAAGTTCCTTTGAGCTTTGGGGCTCTTGATAGGTGGATACTGTGCTCCAGTATCTTCCGTTGCCATAGCATAAAGGGTAGCTATATCACTATCCATAATCTGTGCTACAGTGAACTGAGTACACCATACTCCCGTGGGAATACCTTCTATCTTAGATATATAAGCAGTGTTAACTATCCTTCTCATACAGGAAACACTGTTGTTGATACATATATCATCCAACGTGCTTAGATAGTACTTCTTCTTAAGATACTTTAAATACTCTTGTATGGCCTTCCGTTTGAGAGGCTCTGGTAGTTCTACAGTAGAATGAAAGTCTATGTTCATCTGGAATCCCTTTCCTCCTGTAAGGTATACCCTTGGGGTTATCTTAAGGGGGTTACAAAATCGACGTATAAATTTTCTCACATCTTTTAAGCACTTTTCTACGTCTTTGTTGTGGTCAAAATCAAACCATATGGTATTGAGAGAGGCAGAGTTATAGTTAGTCTTACCCCCTTCTTTGTCCAACACGTCATCAAAAACATATACGCTAGTGTAACAGTTCTTCTTACCGTTATACTTCTTTATTTGCTTTTCAAGGTCTTCGACTTGGTAGCATCTTGCGATTCTTGCTGGGATGCCGAACTCTCTGAAATACATTCCTTTAATATCTCCATTTCTTGACACCAATCTTTGGGTATGGCTAGGATGTCAACGCCATCTGTATCAGACCAATGCTGTACTAGTATTAAAACCTTTGGGTCATCAACGATAAGCTCACCTACCGATTCACATATAGCCAAATGGCTCATTGGGTCTACCCCATCTATCTTATATATCTTAACATTTTGTGCTGCATCATTCCATCTCACCCTTACCAGAGGGCCTACTGTTCCAAACGTTCTTCCTTCATTCATTTCATCTCTCTCCTATATTTATTCATATCTTTCTCTTTCCATTCATCAAACATCATGGCGATAATATCATTATCATCCAAATGTCTATAATATCTAGCGTGGGAAGGAGTCTCAGTTACAAACACGGGGTCTTTTGGTCTATCAAACAATAACCTATCGTAAGGTATTTGATAAAGGGTAAGCCATGTTTCCGTAATGTATTTATTTTCTGCGGTTAGTTCTCTCTCACACCATATAGTTATATGATGCCCTTGTTCTATTATAAGCCACTGCATAAATTCTACTACATTTTCTATAGGCTTACAATTATTATAATCCTCATGAGGGGAACAAATAACATCATCCATTAAGAATACTATATTCATGGGCTAAGTCTCCAGCATAAATACTCTACAGCCATAGGATAGAATATTACTATAAAGACTATTACATCTAAATGAGCTGTCCAATTCATAAGCCCGACTCCTTCTCTATCCTTTTAAATAACTTAACCCATTTTTCTCCTACAGGGCCGTTCCAATCGTAATGCTTGCGAGCATACTTTCTAGCGTTCTTCCCATGTTCTAATACCATACTTCTGTTATTATAGTATGCTGAAAAGGCTTCAGCCATACCCTTTTCCGAAACAATAGCACGTTGAGGAGCCGCTCTAGCAGGAGTATCCCACCACATATCTTTATAAGGAACTAAACATCCCCTATCACTCCAGTCTTCATCTACTAAATGGTCTCGACCATTAATAGCTCCATTACCTTGAGGCCATAGAGGTATGTCATCTTCTGGCTTCTCAGCTCCTACTAATTCATAACTAGAAGTATAGTTAGTGATAACAACAGGCTTACCACAAGATAATGCTTCAAGTGTGGGTATACCAAAACCTTCTCCTGCTGTAGGTAAGGCAAATATATCCATTAGGTTGTATATCTCTACCATCTTTTCTTCTGTCACTCCACCACCTTCATCTAGTTTACCCATCAGAGGAGGAAGTAAGTAGTCTTGCATATCATAATAGTTAGCCATATATTCAATGTTCCAACCCATATAATCTTGCCAATCCATATGTAACATTAGACGTGTATCTTTAGGTTTAAGATTATTCTCATCAACGAAATATTTGAACGCCTTCATTAAGCGTGGTATATTTTTCCTGTGTTGATTACGAGCTACGCAACCTATTACAAAAGCATTATCAGGTTTTTGAACATCACGCAACGGTTTAAATAGATTACAGTCCACACCATGAGGTATATAAGCCAGTCTATCAAACCATTCCTTTGGTAATTCTTTGAAGTCTTCTTTCATTACCTCTTCCCCATAACGTGACATAGCAACAGGGTAATCGACCTCTCTTAATATGTTTATCCATGAAGGTATGGATGGTTGCCCATCTATTGGTATGATAGAAGCTATCTTCCACTTAGGCCCCTTTATCACATCTTTCCACATCTTTTCAAATAATTGTTTTCTTTGTTTAGTTGTTAACCACTTGTCGTTTTCTCTTAGTGGTATATTTGCGTGGGTAGGGAGTTTTCTTTGTACAAGCCACGAAAACATTTGAATATCTAAGTGGGTTAAACAAACATCTGGTCTAAAATTCTTTTCCCATTCATCAAAAGACTTCTCACCAAACTTTTCTTGACCCTGATGTAGAATAGGTAAGAGCTCCATAGAAACCGTTTCCTTTGTTTGTCCTAGAGGCCAAGGTATCTTATGGTCTGGTTGATATGTAGGGTTTTGACAACCCCCATAACCTACAACATGTCCTTCATTTGCTAAAATACAAGCTATATTTTTGGTATTAGTACCAAAGCCCGTGGGTGCCCATGGGCTATCTGAAATTGGCATTACTCTCATCTTCTCACCTTATTGTTTGATAGCGACGATATCTGTTTTGTTAACAATAACCGTCCCCTTTTCGCCAGTGAGGTATACAAAATTTTCGTCATCATTCTTTATCAGTCCTCTTCCAACTTTTGTCTTTCCTTCTTCTCTCCACACAATCTTGACTTCAGCATCTTTAAGAAACGAAGCCATCTTTCCAGTATCCTTTTCATCCATTTTATCACTTTCCATATTAGGCCGCAGCATGTGCGCCTATTTATACTGTCCTTCACCGAACTATATAAAGATTGCCCCATCATATCCACTCCATCAAATCTCTTTGTTTCTTATCTAATAGGGTTATAGGAGGGCGTTTCTTAACCCAAGCAGTTAAACCAAACCTCTTTAAGAGACCGCTTATAGTGTCCCAATAGTAGCGCATATCAACCTCATCTATACTTTTAACAAGGGTTTCTAGTTTATAACCTGTCTTAGTTTTGATATAAAAATAAGTTGTGCCTTCTGTGGCCTCAATTCCTATCTCTTCTCCTTGCTGTATAAGTTTTAAAATTAAATCGGTCTCTGATTTATATTCATCTTTACTTCTACCCATTCCTTTTCTCATGATAAAGTCTGTTAGTTCATATTCTTTTAAATCATAGATACTATCTATAAAACTTTGAGTGATAGTGTTATTTAATCGACCCTCAGTTATTTTATCTAACACTTTAAGATAATACTTGGAACGTGAAGTAGCTTTAAAGGTACTACCATGTTTAGTTAAGCTTCCATCTTCATTACGAAGTACATAATTACCTATTTGTAGCCATACACCTTCCTTAAAGTAGTCTTTATCCATAGCTATATGGTTAGGCTCACAATTAGGGAAGGTTTCTTTCATTAGTATCCTTAAGCGCCTAACTAGCCAGTCAACATCAACATCAACATTACAATTAATCCCGTCCGTATGTACATAAACGACAGTGTTCTCGCCATATCTCCCTTGGATGATTGATACTGCGGAGAGAAGTAACCAGCGCGCCACTGACGTAATAGTGATACCGACGCCCATATCGCCGTAACTGATGTAAGGATTAGCATTAGCTCCATAGAAAGTATTCACCATTATCTTTAGAGCATCGGACCTGCTCTTATCTTCTTTCGATGTCCCGAGTTTATAAGGCTTGCGCATTTTAGTAAATTCATCACACATTTTATATAGGCAGCTCTTCTTAGAGTGGTCTATTTTAACCATTACTCTTTTACCCACCTTGTTATCAGGTACATATAAGACCCCATCTTTCTCTTCTAGCTTCTCACTATACTCCTCGTATCCTACTATCCGTGTGGTATCAGGCCCTAGATTAAGCGCCATTGAGATAGAGGGATAGAAAGCACTAAAGTCTACCTTTATATTTCTAGCATGGAATCCCGGCTGATAAAGCTCGATGTGGGCTGCTTGATAGTTACCCTTGTCAGCTTTATATATCTCAGGATGTCGCTCTTTATTGTTGTCCAGCGTTACTATGTTTTGTTTGTATAAGGCACGCCCCTGTAAAATTTTAGTGATATAGCTGGTTGGGGCATTGACATATGTTGCCAACGGTACCCCTAATGTCTCAGCAATATACTGTATCTGTGGGAAGTAGTGGTTGTACATGAACATTGTACAGTCAACATCAGATAAGACATAGTCATTAATCTCATCCATAGAGTAGTCTAGCAGGTCTTTATCATCAAACGATAACTCTATAGGCTCCAACCCAAAGGCTTTAGATACGCTCTTTAATCCTCGTGGTATACCTGAGAGAGAATAGTCGAGCCTAGCCCACCTGAGTAAGTCTAGAATGATGCGCCCGCCAGCATTCATCTTTAAGTCCTTCTGGTTTTTAGGCACCTCCCAACCCCATTCAGAGTTGTCTCTGTTAAGTATCTTCTTATACCCTTTAAGGCCATGGTGTCTAGCCCTATGTAGTATTTGTGGTATATCATAGCCTACTAAATTCCAGCCCACAATTATATCTGGGTCATATGTGTCTATATAATCAGCGAAGTCAAGTAATACTTTACGGTCATCCTTACCATCCCATAATAGCACGTCGCGCTCTCCGGTGGAAGTTACTATCCCTATCGCTACAACAGGGTATTTCTCACCAAAGGGAAAGCCCCCGTCGGGTGAGTGCGTTTCTATATCAAACACGAGCGTCTTCAAGTTATCAGTATTTGGATAAGCATTGAAGAAGTCAGGGTGTTCTATCAACAGTCGCTCAAGTAGGGCTTCTCTCCCACCATCATAAAGCGCCATAGGGGGTATATCATCCCTCATAGGAAGGTAATGGTGCTTAGATAAGGTAACAATCTTATCACTGGCTATTGTGAAGTGAGGTACGGGGCTGTCCCCGTCAGGTAAATAATAATAAGGTTTATATGGACTGGTAGCTACTTCTGTAGCGCTGTTTCTGTATATTTTAACCTTCAGGGTTTTATCTCTTAGGTCTATTGTCCTATGATTAATGGTAGCTATAAGGGGTACTTTCATTCTTCAACCCAACTCCCATCAACATTGTTTACTTCCATTCTACTACCACACTGAGGACATTTATACATACGCAAACCTCCACCTAAGTATGATTCTTCTCTTTCTATATTACAATATATACACTTCATCTCTTGTCTCCTTCTCCCTTTATTACATCTCTGTCCAAGCGGTCTGTTAGCTTATTCATGTTTCTTACCATTACCTCATACATCTTTACATCTAGGGTGTCACATATACGTGCAAAGTACCACATAACGTCTCCTAGTTCGTCTATTAACCCTTCACGGAAGTCTTGTAAGACCATCATATCTCCTCTCAGGTGCTTCTTGTACTTACCCAACACCTCTCCTACTTCATTTGCTAAACCTATCATTAGGTATTCCATTTCTACATCGCTAGGATACTGCTTTGTATCTCTTGTAAATTGCGTGTAAGTTGCTTCCCATTCTTTTACCATATGTCTAACTCCTTTGGTATCTTATGGTTTCTCTTTAACCAATTTCTCTCTGCGGGTAGGTATCTGTATACCAAGTCAGCCTTCCCTTCACTCTGTACCACCCAAGGCTTTATAACGATGAGGTCATGCTGTCTGCACCACATACGTCTTTTGAATTTACCACCTATCCTTATCATTCTCATGTGACCATCCTCACACATAGCTAACATACGAGAGCCTCCACTCATCTCTCTTACGACAGCATACTGTTGTCCAGTCTTGGGGGTCCTAGCCCTTTTTATAATAGGACTTGATGGTTTTGATTTCTTCTTCATTATAATCTCCTTCAGCACTTAGTAGGAAAGTATTATAATCCTTTATCTCTGAGTCTTTATGTGACTTAAAGGGTTCAGGTATATCTTTCTCTACGTCTATTGCTCTCTTTGCTCTCTCACCCAATCTAAAGTTGTCCCCAGTAAACGGGTCAACAATTTGGATATCGCTGCAAAAGCGCCCAGCGTATTCACTACTGACTTCAGGCCAGTTTTTTCGTACAAAGTCTTTCGTATGTTCAACTAAATCACTCCAGTTTATCTTTGCTACAGGCTCCTCTATCAGAGGACTCTTGTAATATAATCTCTTTCCTTTATCTTCATCCATTTCTAAGAAGCCTGTCATTACTAACGACATAAGGATAGGGTCTAGCTTAGTGAATGGTAGGCCCGCAGCCTTAGCTCCTTTCTTAATCTCACTGCTAGTCATGCGTATAGTATCCCCATCTGCGAAACCAAATCTGTCTAACCTCGTAGAAGGAAATAACTTTAATATATCGGTACCATGGCTAGGCATATGGAGACATTCTGATACAAAGGAGTTTAAATAAATGCGGAGTCCAAGCCAGTTATGCTTCGGCGTAACTAACCCGTATTGTACTCCATCTTTATCAACCCTAAGCACCTCGTCTGGGTAAAACCTAGCCACAGCGTTAATTAGTTGTAGTAAATAGTGTACCTTTGACCTAGAAACAGGAAAGATACTAGGTATTGCTTCGTAAAGAAAGGGCGCGCAAGGGTTCTTTATATGTATACCCTCTTCATCTCTAGCAATGACTACTTTAAGAAGATGGTTCCTTAATCCCTCTATTTCTTCTTCATCCATAGTCATTAAGAAAGACTTGGGTATGGCAGCATTCATTAGCTTATGCTTGATTACTCTTTCTGTCTGCTTTACAGTAGGGTTAGTGTGCATTATCATACAACGACGCTCTAATTCAGCATCAAAGTAAGAAGACCCCTTTGTGTTTTCTATAGCCACACACATGAAAACATACTTAGGATGCAACTTCTGTTCCACAGTAGTCCCTATCGTTACGTCTGTTCTCTTACGCATGGCGGTTCGTCTATCACCCCATGTCTTTATCACTTCCATCACAGGCTCAGGTAGTTTCTGGGCCTCTGGTATAGCTATAAAACGTGCGCGGTTAATCTTCTCAGCTTCATACCATACTGCGGTTTCAGATAAATGTTCCATAGTATGATAAAATTCTTTTGGAAGAAGACCAAAAATAGCATCCATTATAACAGTCTTACCCGTACCAGAGTAAGCCTTTATAACGAAGTTTGTGTCTTCTAAAAGATAAGATAAGCAAGCTGTAAGAGCTAACTCATCTTCTCCTAGGATAGGGTTTAAACTACCATCTTTATTTTTAACGTTGTGGAAGTATCTCGTCAGGTCATGTAATTCATATTTATCAAAAGCTATAATATCTTTCTTACTCATCCTTTTCGTAACTCCGAGTTTCAGCTTCTTTTCTTCGTTCTTCCTCTTCTTCTGCTTGCTTGGCTTCCTCTATGATTCTTTTCTTTCTATCATACCAGCGAGGGCCAGCCAGCCACATAGGAGGGCCACGAGGCTTCTCCTTGCCTGTCTTTCCACATCCTACCTCTTGAAAGGTTTCCATATACCAGTCTACTATCCACTGCTCTATGTCCTCCTCTGTCCAAGGGAGGGCTTCGTATTCCACTTCTAACATTTTACTGTATATATATTTATTTAATTTCATATCCATTTCTCCTGTGCATTCTTTAGCGTGATAACGTTGTTATCTACAAGCCTCACAGCGTAACCCTTAAGGTCTTTCTCCTTCATACCACTGAAAGTATCTCTTAATAATAAGAATAAATCTATAAGAGTAGTGGGGTCTCCTTCTTTATCTTTAAGAAAGTCCACTATCTCTTCGGGGACCACCCACCTCCATTCCTGTTCTTCAGAGTTATATAGGCTTGGCCTAAACTTCTCATCTACAAATGGGGGCATCTCAGTAGTGATAAGGTTATAGCCGTTGACAGCCCTACCATGACTCGTCTTTATCTTAGTACGCTTTATCTCAAAGAGTATATCAGTGGGATTAACGTGCTCATCTATAAGGTGAGAAAAGGTTTGTTGGAAGAGTGTGTGTGCCGCTATCGTAGCTGAGAGATACCTCATCTCCTTCTCACCATTGATATATATACCGTAGGTGAACTCATTGAGTATTGGTAGCCCAGCTTTACAAAAGGCACAGCCACTCTCTGCCGCCCAGCATTTCACTCGCTTACGAGTATTTCTATCCCAGTGTTTTACTCTATGGATAGGAGCAATAAAGGCGAACTGTCCTAGAGCCGTCATTGAGTCTTCTAACCACACTCTCTGACTCTTAGATGACTGTATCCAGTCACTATAGCTCATTTAATGGCTATCTTCTTGCCCTTACTCTCTTCAGCTTTCTGGATGGTTATATCTAAGACGCCGTTGTTAAAGTTAGCCTTGACCTTGTCAGGGTTAAGTTCCATACTCATATCTTTATTGAAAGAGTAGTCCCTGTCCTCAGTCGTAGCCTTAACCTTTATCATATGCTTATCAACGGTTAGCTCTATATCCTTCTTCTGGATTCCGGGCATATCTAAGGTAACAGCTATCTCGCCGTTCCTATCTTCCCAGTCCCCAATAGAAGTAGGGCGTTCCATAGGTCTAAGCATACCACTGGGGCGTTGCATACTTTCCATCATTTCAAGCCAAGAGTCCATAAGGTCTTCTAGCGGATGACCCATCTAATCCTCTACTGCTTTCACTGCTTTCTTATCTACACGCATCATAACTCGGAAGTATGGCTTGCTTGCGCCTTCTTTCCAGTACGTGTTTCGGAACATAACATACTCATCGCCGCTCTCGGACTTACCTGTGTAGTATACGTTTCCATTTTTATCGGTGTTGCGGAACAATCCTGCAACTAATTCCAATTCAGTTTTCTTTCGTTCTTCTGTCTCTGCCATAGTTTTCACCTTGGTTATTTCCCCAATAGTAGGGGGTTATTTAAAGCTTTGGTTTTGGCCCTATCTTTACTAGTTTGCCACTAGTAGGGTCTACCTCTACTCCGTATTCTCTCATTTCATTTCTCTTTACTTTCTTCACTACGTTCTTTCTAGCTTTAACGGCTATATGCACTGCGTCTTCAAGTTTATATAAACAATGACCACACACCCATTTACCTTTACCTGCTATAGTGCTACATTTCTCATACCACTGTTCCATTCTTTTCGGCGCTGGTATCTTATATGCACAAAGCACACAGATACCTAAATACTCTGGTGTCATCCGTAGTGTCTAACCTTTTCAGGGTCAGTGTCCGACTTCGCCTGTTGTATAGTTATTTCTAGTAGTTTATCTCCATATTTTTTCATTAATTTATCTAACATTTCATTAAACATCTCTCTAATATCTATATCTTTAGCAGGTATGACTTCCATATGAAAGGTTCCTATTCTCATAACGTGGGTCATTTGGGTATCTTTTCTAGCCATCTCCAGCTTAGCATGGATAAGTTCACCAGCCATATCAGCCATGGCTTCTTTCTCTTGGTGTTCAGAGGATGAATCTGTCATCTACTAACTCCAGTTTTATGAGTATCTTTCTTAGGTTTTTTATCATACCTTTAGTTTCCCCTATTTCATTCTCTAGCCTATCGACGGTATCTTCAAAGAAAGATAAGCGGTCAAGTATATCTTCTATACTCTTAGTAAAAGGATACCAATTACTTTCCGCTGTTATGTCTGCTGTTCTTTTTATTACGCCGTCTGCCCATAGGGTGTGGCTTTCTACCACTCTCTGTTCTTCTTTTCGCATACTGTTTACTCCTTTTTAATATTTTCATTGTTTGCTTATGCTTGCGGGGGTTTAAATGATAAGATTGCCCTGTATATGAATCAACATAATACCTGACATATCCCATCCAATAGTCCCTGCAATTCTCTTCCGTCGGTTCAATGCTACGTTGGCTGCACTTAGCCATCAGACGCATACGCATCTTGCCATTCTTACCCTTAGCCCATATACGGGTAAAGGTATCCCATCTATCATTCATATATGGTGCCTCTCATCTGACCAGTTAGCTTCTCCGCAGTATGGACATGGTTTCCTCCCTGATGTATCCAGTTTTTTTAATTCTCGTCTGCCGTTCACAATGTGGTAGATTGGAACGATATTTGCATTCCTTCCACAGTTACGACATTTCATGAGCAATTCTCCATCAGTGCGAAAACCATTATAGTCACTCCCACTCCAAAGATGAATGATATTAACCACTCAACTTCTATTATTCTATTATCTTTCACGCTGTTCCACCTATTTCTATATAACATTGTATGCAATATGGATTACCTTTAACATCGTGATATTTTACATATAACTCAGTAAGTTTCCATTTACATATAGAACAATTCATTGTATCAT
>Ga0080013_1005526_pt1 | contig 11727 bp, 8 predicted proteins | sample ETNvirenome_6_85_FD_69236 | JGI IMG/M metagenome (GOLD analysis project Ga0080013, IMG submission 69236) | Marine viral communities from the Pacific Ocean - ETNP_6_85 (SPADES assembly) (version 2) | ecosystem: Environmental > Aquatic > Marine > Oceanic | place: Pacific Ocean | collected 2013-06-19
TCGGAGACGCTCAGCTAGATGCCTCCTCGCAAACAGCGCCGGCTTGGAAGATGGTGGCACTTCAGGGTAATATCACATCCTCGACAACGCACGACACCACAAACGAAACAAACATACCACAGATAAATATTGACGCTAATTATGTTCTGCGCGCAATGGATCAAGAATATATGTTCGATCCTGATTCTTCTAGAGACCTCTTAGATTCCACTGGACCCTTTGTGGATGGGCAAGTTATAGTCATAGAGGCAGATGATCCTCTTATTTATATTGAGGAGGTCAACACCCAAGTCTTAAATGACAACTTTGAGCTGGAGGTATTTGTGCAACCTGTTGGAGATGCCAACAGATTAGAAAGGAAATACTTCAGAAAAGAAGTGCCGCAGATTAAAGATGGACTTATGTTGGCTCCTGTTCAAATAAATTTGAACGGTGAGTCTGAACAAGATGATACAAATAGTGTAGAATATTATTTCGACGTTATAGCTGATTCACAGGTTGATCGCACGATTGCCTGCAAGGGAGCAGAAATATTTAACAAACAATCATATTATGTAGATTTAGATTTTGATTGTCAAACAGAAGATGAAGATAATGTTTACTTCGATATTTACGGAGCAGTGACGGAGCCAGAGATATGTCAATAAATGCAATACCCCTTACAGATGATACAATTAGTAATTTTGGTAGGTTTTTGCCTGCACTCTATATTGAAAGAGTAGAGATATATGATGATAAAATGACACTGTTTGTCTCGGTGTTCTTATTGACAGATCTTGATGAGGACACCGACACTATGTTGCTATATCTAAGCGATAAGTTAAACTTCTATGTTATGCATGCGTGGAAAGGAAGTTATGAAGCTGTCGACACCGATACCGATTTCGGACTTGACGATGCTGATTGGGATTTGGTTATCGATGGGAAAATGAATGTATTTGCCGCTTACGATGAAGCAACTCAGAACGGAATAAGTATTGAGGATGGTTTTCTGGATTTATCCGAAACCGATCCTTTGGTCGTGTTTGTCCCTGATGGTTCGGGACTCTATAATGCATCGCTCTGGACCATCACAGAAGATTTATATGATGATAAGGGCAATCCAATTATAAAAGCCCAGATTAAAATCGATTATGAGCCCACCGATTCGGACGGGAATCTCGTCGATCTAGATTTTACCACATTAGATTTTTGGAATGTTTTTGCTTTTGCTTCAATGTATGAATATGACGCAAGTGACATTGAAGTAATGCTCGAAAATCCAGCACTCTTAGATCTAAGAGCGGGCGACGTAAGTTATGAAAGAGTTTTCAAAGACGGAGAGCTACAGCATAAAATAGTTTCATTTGTGGATGCCGATGATTTGGTTTATGGTGATATACCAATCCAAAGCATAACAGGTCCCTACTATAAGACAGACAATATAACCCGCGACGACATGGTGGAATATTTTGAAGAGTTTGTGACTGGCTTTAAAGAAGCAGACACTTACGATTCAGGAGACGACGCGCTAAACAATATGCTCAATAGCATTTCTTCTGTTGTGGAAGAATATGGCGAATCCACACAATTTTTAAAAGAGATGGATCTGCGGAGAGCTTACTTTACAAGTAAAGACCCCGCCGAACCTGTCGGCAAATTGTACACACGCTTTCGGAAGAGAATCTATACAGCAAACCGCGCGCTCGAAAACGGAACTCAAGTTAAAAAGATTCTAAACAGAAACCCCAAGATTGTTGATTTACGCTCCGGCGAAGTTTTAACTTACGTGTCGCCCGAATATGATGATGACTTAAGTGATACCTACGTTTATTCTGAAAGTTTTATGTCGAGAAACTCTTTTGGGTATTCATATGAGAGTAACACGTCGACTGGCGGAACCATGGTAGATGGTGTTTGGTGGCCTGGCACTATCACCTTCGACACCGTCGTGGATGTGGTGGCTCGAAATCGAGGCTATTTCTTTTTCGATTATGAAAAAGCTTTTAGACAGACGGCAATTATTAATAGTATACTTGATATAAGCAAACTCTCTCTTTTGGGTGTTGAGGCTACTCCTTATGATGCCTTTAAGATCACCGAAGCATCTATTACACGGACAGAGGGCTATATGGACACCGACACAGGGACCAACGTCTCACATGATATAGTTATTTCTTGTGAGTTTAATGAGGATACCAACTACCCTCTTACAGAAACTGTTACGGTTAATAATGAGTCCTCTATGGACGATACATATGCGCTGCCTAATCCTGGCGGTTTGTCAGAATTTACAGCCGAGACCTTCCCTGAGGGTGAAACCGATTATTTAATACTTCGTAATTTTGTTCCTAGACAGACAGACTCTATATCCTCCACTTATCCTGATTATCGTTTAGCTTGTTTTGAATTCCAAGATTTTTATGATTATGATGTAGCGTGCGGTGGAGCGTTGGCGATCCTCCCGACCGAATACAGCGTCAAAGTCACGATTGAAGACAGAACCATAGAAGTTGCGAGAGCACTTATTACATATTATCAAGGAATCCAAGCCGAGTTGGAAACATATTATGATGCTGCAGCTGATGACCTCTCCAGCAACGACGCTGGTGATTTTAATAACTTTTTCAGCGAAGGCGCCACAGCACCCTATTCTGACGATAGCTCGACAGCTCCTTGGATTGTTGCGCCGGCTGTTTATTGCATTTTCAAAGATATAATATACAATACTTACGGGGGAGATATAGATAAAATCTCCGCAGAAGCCCAAAAGATTATTGACGGAATTGATCCGTACACTGGTAATCTCGGTGTTTTGGAGATCTTTAAGACTACTTTTGATGAGTTCTATGAGGATGTTTTATCTACTAGTGGAGAGATCGGTTCATTAGTGGCTGCCGCAGAATCCCTCGGCACGATCGAACTCGAATTCGACGGCACCGTCCCATATGATTCGTGCTCTTCTGAAACAGGTTGTGACGGCATATATCCTATTGTCGAGGAAGTTGTCGAGGAAGAGGAAGATGGAGGTGTTGTACTTGGCCCGGCGCTACCGCCGGCGTCTTCCGCGGACCCCGCAGACTGGATAGCTGTTGTCGATTATTCATACGAGTTCGGGTCGAACTACGGCACGACCGACGACAGCGCAATGCAAGCAGAATTCAATATTACTGATGAGTTCGCTTGGGATGCTATTGATGCATTTGCAGAGGCTTACGATAATGATTTGGAATGGCCGGTACACACCGCGTCCGATCTACCAGATATAGGCGAATACGTGGTGGGGTATTATAATGCTGGGTTTTTATGTAGCGGCGATCCCTGCGTGTGGGGCGATTCCGACCTCACCGGCGACGAGGCCACACGGTTCGCCTACTGGTGGAGCTTAACGTCATATGACAGGGGCGCCCTGGCCAACGGGGGAAGAATGACATTATATAAAATTACTGTTGAAATGCCTGGTGACAGCTCCGGCCACGCATCTATATTAACTTACATAGAAAATCAGATGTATGGCAGCGTTTGGACTTACGGGTCTGGATATGGATCATAATACAAAAAGGAAAATATAAAATGGCAAGACAACGACAACTTAGATTCGACAAACTCAATGACTCCAGCTATAGATCAAAAAGATCGGAAGCTATATCTAAACATAGAGTTGTTAATGGTATTAAAATCGATCCGACGACTCAAGATGATGCGTTCCAAGCCCTGAAAGCTGCGCAGGCGTTATCTCAAAATGGGTTCATTGAGTCTACCCGTGGTCGCTCACCTAATGAAGCTTCACTTAGTGTGTTGGAGGCTATCGGTTGTACAGTAATGCCTGACGCAGAAGAATACGGTGACTATAGTTTGCTCACTGATGAGGATGATTCAGTTGTTAATCCTAATATTGAGGTTGATCTCGCCAATAAGAGAAACAAACAAACATTGGCGACAGACAAGTTTCCAAACTCTAGTGATCCGTTTTATGAGATGGACGCAAAGCCTTCGAGAAAGGTGGAATTAATAAGAAAACAATCGGATTCTATTCTGGTTCAACAAGGCTATATTAAACTCGCCGCAGATATCTCGATTTTAAACACACAAATCAGCACAAAAAGATTAAAATATTTTAAATAGTATAATTATTAAGAAGGTCACCATATGAGCTATACAGAAGAAGAAATAGAAGGGTTTGCTAATCTCCCAGACTACACAGCTAATACAGAGTTTCTCCCAACTGTGAGTATTGCCACTACTATTAGTAGTGGTTTAATCAGTGATGATACTTTTACCATCGTGTGGTATCCTTTTGATGAAGATATTACGATTTTTGATTCGCAGGAGACTGTATCTCCCCCAGATAGAGTTACCACCGCCACATTTGATACTGGAGAAATGACGATCTATAAGGAAGTGGCGGCGGATAGTTCTGATTATTGGAACATTTTTTCGAGCGTAGGCCACAACGCCGGCCCAACGACCGCGGAAAACGACGACGAAAGCGATACATACAAAAAAGTATTTAATATCGGACTCGATCCAAACGAAGCAAATGCTTTAGAAGACAAGTATAGTCAAACTGATTACAGTATAGAGGATATAGAAGCTAATATAGCCAGCGCCTTTGATTCAACAATCTCGTCTATATTATCATCAGCTTATAGGATACCCACCAAACAAACATGGCGCAAACAAAAGCAAAAACCACTCAGAGAGAAGAATAAAACCTCTATAGATAATCCCGGAAGCGAAGGACGATGACCCAAAAAGAATATAAATTTGTTAACTCTACTTTGATGTCAGGGTCGTCCGACGTTTTTAGGACAGCTATCGGCGGCTATTGGCGATCAGTTGCTCGCGAGACGGATTCTACTTTTGTAGAATTGGAGGGAACACCATTATCTGATAGTGACAGCGATGGTTGGTTGGATCCAGAGACCTCTCTATTTACCGCGATTAACAATAATGATGATCTTATCGAGAACACATCAGACGAGGTAGTATATCCTTCAAGAAAAATCCCAGTAAGAATACTTGGTGACTCTGACACGGTAAAAAACGACAAGCATTGGGAGATTATATTTACCGGGGGCACATTTGGGGATGAAACATATGTTCCTATCTTGCCTGATACTGTTTTTGAGAAAACACATTTCATTTATAATCTACCATATTCTAAACGAGAAGAAAAAGAAATGTCAGATCTCGGGCTTTCATCGATACAGATTTCGTATGAATATAACAGCTTTCTACCACCTTATGAGACATATGCGAAAAGTCAGAGATCTGAGTTGCTAATACCGAATTATTATTTGTTTACTGATCTGCAGGGGAGAGACTTCAGCGAAGGGTCAGTTGATTTAGAGCTTTATGATGACCAGATAATATCTTACGCCACCCGCGAAGGACAATATGAGGGTGTTGGCGGATTATATAAATTAAACACAGTAGCCTTAGCACAAATTGGCTTTGATAAGACAGAAGCCAGCCCCGCTCAACTACAAGAAAAAAACAAAAGATACACTAATCTTACCACCACATATCTGACGCCAGCACTACAACAATATCCCCTATCTTCATCAACCATTCAATATATAGAAAACAAGATGAAGAACATATACTTAGACGCCAACGCACTGGACAGGTTATATGTCCAGAAACGCGCCGATTCATCTTGGAGCAGGAAAAAGTTCCCCTTTTATGTTAAGATTGATTTTCCGTTGGATCATTATGGATCCACATTTGCAAATGTTTTTAAAGAAGAACAATATACTGCTCGATTTTTAAAAGTTTTAAAAGAAGCGTTTATGGGAGAAATAGACAATCCTGCGTTAAATATGAGTATTGCGCCTGGTAGCACTGCTTATGATGTTTCGGATCACCATCAAATAGTAGACCCGACAGATGGCGAGATCCCGCTTACGATAGATACCTCCACGGTTACGGAATCAGACTATAACACGATAGATTTTGAGAAGTTGCTGTTTTATATGTATAATAACTATAAATCTGTATCGGACGACGGGATATGTATAGGAGAAAATACTAACGACCGCTTGGCGTGCTTCGATACCACCGGTGCTTATCGCCACTTTAATAATATTGCAGCAACTGAAGTAATAGAAACCCTTACAGAAAATCTACAAAATCAAGATGATCAGAAACTCGCCGATGGGGTGACACCCCTATCGGAAATATACGATGATATGGGGCAATACGTCGAAACTTTGGTGTATCGAGTGCAAAAGGTCGGTGGCACACCTTCGGGAGATTCCCGAGCCCAAAACACTCTACAAAATTATTGGTTCATGAATACCGAAGACCTTGATGATTTCACATTTATCGACACACAAGTTAAGTATGGGGTAGATTATACATACAATGTTTATGCTTATATTTTAACGATAGGAAGAAAGTATAAGTTTTCCAATCTGTTGTTGACAAGTCAGCTTGGATATGACGAGGATCACACCATCATCGAAGACCTCGTCATCACCCGCGGAGCGTGGGGAGTAGAGTTTTATGATCCAACTACTGGCGAAACCGCCGACCAACTTTATTACACTGATGGTGACGGATTAGATCCTGACCCCGATCCGATTGACAATACGTATGCTACTTTGTCCCAGACATGGTTATCGGCTCCGTATGCTGCAGACGCATATTTAGAATATGAGTATTATTCTAAAATCACAGAGATCCCAATATATTCCAAGACGTTGAAAATACTAGATAATCCAGCAAATGCTACCAATGTGTTTCCATATCAACATAGCAATGCTTCTAATAAAATAGGATTTGGGCTCTACTATGATACGTTTAGCGAAGAAAGCATTCCAGAGGCGCTATCATCAACTGATGTTTCCCTACGCGCCGCCTATGCTAATGCAAATGATTTAATAGAAGACGAAAAGATATTATTAGAATCGGTATCTCGCGCGCGCTTTGTTGAAATATATAGGATCGCATATAAACCTACAAGTCGAACGGATTTTGCCGCCGGTTTGATATCCACAATAGATCTGAAGATATCAAATTACAAAACTCCAGAAAATATATTCACCGGCCAAACCGCGCCTCATTCGACCTACACATATACAAACACTTTCTTTGATGAAAAGATACGAACCAATCAAGATTATTATTATTTGTTCAGAATTTTGAACGAACAGCGGTCTTTGGCACAGTGGTCAGATATTTATAAGGTGAATCTTGTTGATGATGGGGGATTTATTTATTCCCTATTTGATACTTTTTTCGAATCAGATTTAGAAGAGGACACATTTGTTACACCATCCAAGGATATTAAGAAATTAATTCACTTACAACCCAGCGAATGGCATATGAGTCTAAACACCGAAGAGGCTGACTTTAATGAGACAGCACAGTCGCAACTTGGAAATGTTTTTGCTGGCTCTGCTGATGATCTGATTTGGGGAAAAACGTTTAAAGTTCGCCTGACTTCGAAGAAAACAGGCAAAAAAATCGATTTAAACATTACTTACAATTTGAATAGAGAATAAAGAAATCAAACACTATTTATACAGGAGAGGTACATAAATGGCATTTTTAGATAACTCTGGTGATATTATCATGGACGCGGTATTAACAGATGAAGGCCGCAAGAAGATGGCCAATGGAACTTTTAGAATTACAAAGTTTGGCTTGGGGGACGATGAGATCGATTATGGTTTATACCAAAAGAATCACGCCTCCGGTTCAGCTTATGCTGACCTAGACTTACTACAAACTCCAGTTTTCGAGGCATTTACAGGCACGGAAGCCGGCATTAATTATGGTCTATTATCTTTAGCGGCTACGGATATTTTATATATGCCCGTTATGAAGGTCAATGAGAAAGCCGCTGTTTCGAATATTGTCAGAGCTGCCACCAGTCCTACAACGGGAATGTTCTATTTGGCTGATACGAGTACCGACACTTCAACCAACCTTCTACTTTCCGGTGCCCTAGCTTCATCTGACAAGTTTTTGGTTTCAGACGCATCAACGGGCCCAGCTATTCTTTTTGAAACAGGGCTAGATACTGCCAATATCGCAGGAGATGCCGCCAATAAATCAACTTATCTGGTTTCGAACAATTTGGTCGATAGTTCATTTTATGTATCTTATGACAATCGTTTTATTGTGTCGGTCCTTGGAGGCTCCTCACAACAGTTTGATAACACTAGCGCCGGAACTTCTGGTACCCCCACCTTGAGCTATACCCTCACAAGAGGAACATCGGTTAATACAGATCTACAACTTAGTAATTATTCTACTTCTAGGATCGCCGCTGGGAACGACGGGGTTGTTAAGGATTCTTCTTATAGCGTATCTGACACAACAGTTTCAACTATTGCTGGTCCGCGAGGAGCCTTTGGTGTTTTGGGTTTTGTTATTAAAGCAAACTTGGATTCAGAATTTACTCTATATGGTTCTCTGTCACAAGATGTGTTTGGAGATAGCAAACTATATAGTTACATTGACACCACGGTTTATGTCAAAGGTACAAAGACTGGTTGTCAAGTTCAGATTCCACTGAGAATCATTAAATATATTAGCGGTTAAGCTTGGAGATTTTAAATGCCACTTATTAATTATGAAGCCTTGGATAGTAGCACAGATGTAACTACTACAAAGACGTTACTTTACGAAGCTATCCCATTGACTGGCACAATAGTGAGCGGGACTTACAGTGATGAAAATATCAAAAACTTTACTCATGGTATGTTTCAAGCAGTCTATGATTACCCTTATCTAAGTTCTTCTGCGAATCATATCTTTGATCTTACTGTTGGTTACAGTTCTAACTCATCGATTTCTGGTTCCGTCAGCGCAGTTCAAGAGAGCAAAAAGATTAATATGTATAATCAGTTTGCTCAAGTACTGCTTGGTTATACAGGTTCTAATAACGTCGTTAGAGATTTTGAGAGAGATCTGACTCTAGATGGTTCTGGCAAGATGCTTAATACATTTATGATCAATTTCTCCCGGTTGATCACAAAAGATCAAATTAAGAAAGGATCTTTCTCTCTCATTGTGGGCACCGGATCTTGGGCTTCGCCATTCGAGTTTGTTGAAACGCTCACAGACGCTAGTGCTTCAGCAACAGCTGGAACCACCAATACACTCGGTGGTGATTATGGTGTCTTATATAACGCCAGTAATACCACCAGAGGCATTGTATTTTATCAAGCGGGTATTGCCATTCTGGCAACCGGTTCTTGGGACAGTGTGACTGATTTCAACAGTGGTTCATCCCCTGTGTATTCCTATACCACCGCTCAATCATTAGCTAGTGCTTCTATATCGGGCTCATGTGATGCCTTGAGACACAGAATTAAAAACATCTCTTTTAATAATACAACAGAGATTAATTCTTCAATCTACTTCTGCAGAGTTCCTCACAATAAATATAATTATACTTCAAACCCAACCTATCTTAGTTCTAGTCAGATTGTGGTCAAGTCAATCGGCACAGATACCCCTATTTCTTATATTACAACGATTGGGCTCTATAGTTCCAATAACGAATTGTTGGCTATTGCCAAGCTCTCGGAGCCCTTACGAAAAGATCCAAGCAACGAGATAACCTTGCGCGTAAGATTGGATTATTAAAGCGGGGGGCATAATCTCTTATGGCTTTGAAAAAATTCGGCCCCAATGATTTAGTAATCAACACCTTAAAGGCTCAACCAAGCTTTGAGTTCTTTGTGTATAACTCGGCCATATATTACAACAACGTACCACTAATGTCTGGCGCGAATACTGACAACATATTGTGTACCACGGGTTCGGGGCACCTTAGCTTATATGAGCTAAATATAGATCGCGCACGAACTAATACTGATAGGATAATCGGTGCGCTGGGCTCGTATGCTACTAAAAACGCAGCAGATCCAAACAAATATGTTCTCGATACCGGACAGATATATCCTTTTATTATAAAAGATTCCAGCAACCAAACTTTTAAAACGATGCTCAATAATGAGCTTAGTGCCTACGCCCCCGGCGATGTTATTTCTGGAAGCACGGGTAGTGCTTATATAGATTATTCAGATCTGCTGAATCCGATTTATGTCGCCGGCGCAGTAGGCGCGCCCAGACAATATCAATATCCAATGTCTGCGTCCATTACTCGCGAGTTTATGACGGGAGCAGCCGGCGCCGGCTCAACCGGCGCTGGCGAAAGACAAACGTGCTGTGAGACGTACAACAATACCCACGACCCCTCTATCACTTCTACTTGGTGTAAACCGTGGCCCGCTAGCCGCACATGGTCCTGCACGCCTTATCACCGACGCTTCTGGTCCCTAAAGAACAGATTAAATCACTATGGAACCTTGAGCGAGCACTACAAGGTTAGTTCTTCTTATGGAGACAAAAGCCTACAGAAAATCAATCTAATCTCAATTCCAGAGATATTTTTTGGAAACGGAATAGAGCGCGGCTCTGTTTCTCTGAAATGGTATTACACAGGGTCTCTCGCCGGCGAACTTCAAGATACAAAGAGAAACGGTGAATTAATAGAGGTCTCAGGTTCTAACACCTCTTCTGTTGCTGGGGTCATCTTATATGATGAGGGTTTTATATTATTAACCGGATCGTGGGCCCTCAACGGAGAGAGTTTGGTTATGGAGCCGGGAGCCGCAGCAGATAATCCCAAGTGGACTTACTTTGCCGCCGGCGCCAATGATGGTGTGAGTCAAACAACCACCGGTGGCAGTGGTCTCAGCAAAATAGCATTTAACTTATCGTGGCAAGGTGCCACCGAAACTCAAGTGATAACAATGTTTGCCCACGCAAAGAAGGGTGAGGTAAACTACTCTAACAATCCCACGTATTTACAATTCGGACAAAGACAAATTCAGAAAACTAGTTCGCAGATTTATGAAGAAAACCCTAACAGACAGATTATGAACATTGTTAGTTCAAGTTATGCGGGACATAGTGCGTCTTTCAAGAGACAAGTTTATATTTCTAGAGTCGGTATTTATGACGACAACAGGAATCTTTTAGGGATCGCTACTTTGTCTAATCCCATCTTAAAAGAAGAAGACCAAGATTATTCGTTTAAAATTAGATTAGATGTCTGATATAATAAGATTATGATTTTAGGCGTAGACGTATCAACCAGCATCACTGGTTTTGCTGTTGTTGCAGAAGGCGAACTGGTCTATTATGACCATATCGATCTGCGAAAAGAGAAAGGTGTTTTTGCAAAGACTCTCGCAATAAAAGAAAAGATAATGGATATCTTTGAGATGTACCAATGTTATAATGAAGGGCAGTTACGAATGCTAGAACCTACCGCAGAATACCCCATACAGCACATCTACATTGAGCAGCCTTTCACGTTCTTTAATAGCGGCGGCTCATCAGCTAAGACAATGGCAGTCCTCCAAAGATTTAACGGCATTGTGTCGTGGTTGCTTTACGAACTCTTCGAGATTGAGCCTGAATATATAGGAGCAACAGCCGCACGCAAAGAGGCGGGTATCAAGATCCCACGCGGAACGAAAGCAAAGAAAGTTGTGATGGAACACCTCTTAGAAAACGAAAGTGCTTTTAAGGTGGAATATACGCGACACGGAAACCCTAAAGCGCAGTATTTTGACATGGCAGACGCAATCATTGTTGCGAGAGCAGGATACAGAATAGAACAAAAAAAGCAAGAAAACACTTGACAATATATAAAAGGTGATTATATTTATAAGTACAGCGAACCTTGACACTCTCACTGTAAGATAAATTCCGCCC
>Ga0080013_1005527_pt1 | contig 11726 bp, 11 predicted proteins | sample ETNvirenome_6_85_FD_69236 | JGI IMG/M metagenome (GOLD analysis project Ga0080013, IMG submission 69236) | Marine viral communities from the Pacific Ocean - ETNP_6_85 (SPADES assembly) (version 2) | ecosystem: Environmental > Aquatic > Marine > Oceanic | place: Pacific Ocean | collected 2013-06-19
AATAATAGATTTTTATATTTTGGCGGAAAAATTTTCACCCATAAAGGGGGGCGCCCTCGAAAGGATTTTCCTTCTTGGAGAGATTCACGTGCTAAAAAGACATCAGAGCAAGGGTAGCAATCAAATAAATTTGCGACGATATTCAAAATAAAAATAATATCTTGGGTCTTTGACCATTGTATTACTTCATCACGAATAATCGATTCAAGTTTAGGATACTTAATTGCGTAGAAATCATAATAAATCTTCCAAAGGATATTCACAACACTCTTCGACAGACCACTATAGTAATATTCAGATATCCAGTAATAGCATTCATTCAAATCTTTTTGCTTTAAAAGTGATTCAAGAAATGAATAAATAATCTCATCGCACATATACAAATAGCGGGAGAGACACATTTTCTAAATAATTAGCACTTCATAAATGAATATCAATTTATTTTCTCTCTATATTTTATAATGAGTAACTGGTTAAAGCACGTAAAGAAGACGATGCAAATCCATCGCGGTAAACCTCTTAAGGAAGTTTTAAAATTGGCGTCTGCTACCTATAAAAAAGGCAAGGATACTGTTGGTGTAGCCATGGTTTTGGAAGAGACCACCTCTGCCCGCCGCCGCCATCGTCGTTCCAAAAAGAAAACACATAAAAAGAGAAAAACCAAACGCCGTAAAAGAAAAACTAAACGCCGTAAAAGAAAGACCAAACGCCGCCGCCGCAAACGCCGTCGCCGCCGTCGTTAAATATTCTATTTTCTATCCATTTAGTATAATGAGTAGAAAAATATATGAAACAGTTAGATAAGTAAATATGAAACAGTCGGATAAATAATTCTATTTTTATGTGATGACGAAGATGATTGCGATTCCCTATAAAAAAAATTATTAAACAACTTAAATATAATATACTTAATGTAAATACATTAATGAATAATATAAAACAAACTTTATATAAAGATGAATTCAATGAAATAGCTCAAAATTTTTACGATGATATGATATACACATGGATACCCAGTTATAATGAACTACTATCAAACACCCTGCGTTATATCCCGCGTATTAAGGGGTCAAAAATATTAGAACTGGGTTGTGGGTCGGGTAATATAACCAAATTATTATGTGATATATGCGATGATATAACAGTTGTTGATTTATCAGAAGAAATGTTAAAATTATGTAAATTAAAATGTGCACCATATTTAACAATTATTTGTGAGGATATGACAAATGTTAATTTTGAAAATAATTCATTTGATACAATTGTATCGTCCATTGCTATACATCACTTATCAAATGATGAAAAACAAAAATTATTTTTAAAAATACATACATGGTTAAAACCCGGGGGGGTATTTATAATTACTGATAATATGACTACTGGAAATAAATATATAGATACTATTGCATCAAATCATTACAATGACTACATTACTAAACAAGGAGCAAACAAACAACATATAAAACAATTAACAGAACATAGAAGGAAATATGATATAGTAGCATCTCGGAAAGAACATTTTCAGTGGTTATCTGATTGTAATTTTGCATCTATTAATTATACTTGGATTAACCATTTTTTTACCACTATAGTCTGTAGAAAAATAGTATCCAAATATTCTGAAGTCGTCTCGTCGTGACTAAAAATTGAAATTTTTTATATTGATGATAAATTGTTATAATAATTAAAGTTATAAATAATGAATGAAATAAATGACCAGCAAATTTCTATTAATATAGAATCTCAAGAAAAACATATAACTTATTATACGAAAATAGTGACTTATTTAAGTAGCAATTTATCTAATATTAGTAATATAATATTTTATTGTCTTTTATCATATGCAATTTTACATCTTATTATTGTAATTTGTGTTTCTGATTTCCGTGTATTATTTGGTTATAAAACTATATTAAATAATTGGGCTTTTCAAAGTGCGAATTTATTCTTATGTATTTCATATTCTTCGTCTAATATTATGATATTGCGATGTGTGCTATGTATCGCAGGTATTTGTTTTATTATTTGGGGATGGAATTTAAATTTTGGGGATACAGTTGCATGGAATTTATGCTTTGTGATTGTAAATGCTCAGCGAGCGATTATTTTATTCTGGAATAAACGTCCTGTAAAATTTGAGAAAAAGTGGCATGATGATTTTTATAAAAAGGTATTTAAACAAATCATGGAAAGGCGTCATTTTAAAACATTGTTAAAATTTTCACTGGAAAGGGAACTATTAGAAGGACGGTATTATGCACGGGTAAATGATAAATGTACAAGGTTAAGTTGTATTATTCATGGACAGATAAACATTATTCATAAGAATAATATTCAAAATATTATAAACAAATTTGAATGGATAAATTCTCCTATGTATTTTAGTCGTATGTATAAGGACCGTTATGATATTGATATAATGGCTACAACCAATTGTAAATATATTACATGGTCAGTTGAATCTCTGTATGAAATGTTAAAAATAAATCCCCGTATAAAAAATATATTAGAGGGAGTTTTGGGCGTTGATATTGCACATAAATTATTTAGTCATCGTGACCAGTTATCTAATATTAATGATGTATCCAATGGAAATGAGGTATTGACTGACTTGACATAACCAACGTTTGGGACCGTTTTAGATGACACAACCAACGTTTTCCCTTAAAATAAATGAACGCGAAGCATTAGATTATCTTGGAACAATTATGAATTATACACATGAAAACAATCCGGGATCAGCGCTCTGATGATGGAAGTAGCAACGTACGGGCTGAGGAACATACTTGCGAAAAAGATAAATTTCTCTCTCTTTTAATCCTATTGAATTTCAATAGAATTAAAAATTATATGAAAGTTTATTTTTTCTGAGTTTTTCTATGTCTGCGTTTATGCTTACGCTTTTTTATTTGTTCTTCGCTTTCTTCTTCTTTTTGTTCTTCTTCTTTTTGTTCTTCTTCTCCTTTTTTTACCTCCAAAACGGAAAGTCCCGCAGGAGCCGCTGCCGCCCCCCGGCTCCCCAGAAAAGCCACCGCTACCGCCTTGATTAGTGCCAACTTGCCATATGTACCGCAAGAATGTATTAAGGATAGTAAAAACCACCCATGCTGTTAGTACTCCTATTGCCTCCTGACGCCCGAATTCTGACGTAGCCGCCTCCACCGCTGCCGCTGCCTGGCGGACTTGTGGGTCAGCATTTACTTGCGCCATGAGGCCGGCGGGAACAGCGGGGGTGGAAGGGATTTTGTTTCCCCTGCTCCGTACTATTCCTCCGCCACCACCAGCAGGTGCGGGATCACCAGCAATAGTGAGGCCAGTACCATTATTATTATGATCCATTATATATAAAGTCCACATATAAATTAATATTTAACGGTCATTTAATATAAATAAAAATATTTACTTTTGTTATATGGATTATGTTTACATAGGAAAAATAGTGATATTAGTAGTCATATTGGGGGTTTTAGGATTTAATATCTTTACTTATTTAGCAAAGGGAACTGATCTTATAGGAACCTTTTTAAAGAACATAGGAGGAGATTTTGAAAAAAGTGCCAATGATCTATTAGGACGTTCTCCTAAAAAGAAAGCGCCACCCAAAAAGAAAGCTACCCCAAAAAGTCCACCTGTTAAACCATTTCCTAAAAATAATAGACCATCTACATTATCATCAGCTGTTAATAAAGGGGCACCAAAACCCTCTCCACCTTCGGTATCACCCGATTCAACCACCAAGAGCACCATTCAACGAACTCCACAGAAAGGTTTTTGCTATATAGGAACCGATAGAGGGTTTCGCAGTTGTATAAGAGTTCATAATGAAGATCAGTGTATGTCTGGACAAATCTTTCCCACCCGAAATATCTGTATTAATCCAAAATTACGACAATAACTAATATTAATTATAAGGATAATTACTATTAATTTTATTAATTTTTATTATTGTTAAAATACCATCGTAAAGCAAAGTAATGAGGCAATGGCCAGTCTATAGGGGGTGTTACAGTCATATTAGGACCATTATCAACAATGGACATTATTTCTGATGTATTAAGTGCATAGTCAAAATACCATAAGTCAGATAAATTACCATTAAAACCACCATTCGCCGTCACCAACACATCACCGTAATTTTGCTTTGGAACTCCCGATAAACGATGTCTAACGGCAATCATACCATTAACATAAACATCCAATATTTCCCCTTCATCCCTTATCATAATATTCACCCACTTATTTAAGGGAATATCCTCAACAATTATTTCTTCATCAACCATGTTATACGTATTCATAACAATCACTAAGGAATTTGTATTATTAGCAATGTATAAGCCAGGTGCATTATTCGGAGTCATCATATTTGTGTCTTTATCTATATTATTACTCCCTTTACTAAAAATATGTTTGCGAGACCCCGCCGGCTCTAATCCTTTTATGAAAATCCAGACAGACCAAGTAAATTCAATCCCATCACGCTGGTTTACAGAACGTAAAATAGGGATACTACCCTTCGCATTTGGATCTCCAGGTATAGGTCCCAACAACTGTGTGGCATCTCTCATCCCATCAACTATTTTTGGACTTCTCGTTGGAGAGAAAAGCCATGTTAAAACCATTGTTCCCAAACGAAGAAGTAAGACAAAACCTATTATAATTAATATAAGAAAAGCTGTCTTAGCTACTAAAGTATTTGAATTTAAAAAAGAGACATTCCCACCACCCTGTCCAAAACCGCTAAATAAATTATTAAATGCTTTCTTACTTTGATATTGAGCATTAGAAAAAGATCGCTTTATATCGTCCATATATATATATTATACGGAAGAAATAAGATTCTAAATAACTATATTTCTAAACTTCCCATTTCCCGAGATCCTTTCATAAAAGCAAATTTAATTCTATATTTGTTAAAGAAATTGCCCAATAAACTTCCAGAATATCCCTCACGATAAACTTCGTAAGCTTGGCGTGGATTTAATGGGTATGAAAAGTATCTAAAACTCGCGGTTTGTCCTGAAAAGCCCCCGTCAGGTGTTAACCATATTTTTCCATATCGTACAGGTACACCTTCTAAAACACAGGTTCTAACCAATTTCCCATCTACGTACAAGTCTAAAGCACGATTATTTAATACAACTATAAGATTAACCCATTTTTGTAAAGGAATATTATGTAAAACACATTTTTGTGGAGTTCCCACCGTTGTTGGTGGAGAACCTTCGGTATCCCATCGCTCTTCCAAATCGTCATCACTGGTTCTGTTGGTAAGATTAACACTAACTGTAATAGAATTTACCTTGGGACCTAAAGTAACTGCTGGATTCACACCCCTCGTCGATGCCGAGGCAAATATTACTTTCGGTTCATCAAAGCGGTAATTCCAGTCATCTACATTAATCCATACAGAATAACTATATACTGAACTATGCATCTCATTTGGTAAACGCGATTCTGGAATCGAATGCGACGTAATGCCTGGGGACGATGTTACTAATACAGCATCTGAGGATGAACTAAATAGATAGGAATATAACAAGTAAATAATTACTATAACAACTAATCCAAGTATAATTTCAATAAACATAATATATTATAGGATAAGAAAGTTTCTAAAGAATATAAATTATTTAATTAAATAAATTAAAATAATTTATTCTTGTGATATGCTATAAAGATAATAGATTTATCTATTATTTTATCTTCTATTGCACCGTCTTTTTTCAGTTTTTTTTCGTTTCGCACGAGAACGTCGTCTCCTTTTTATTGTTAAGTGTCTTCGCCTACGTCTTCCTCCATACAAGCCGAATGGCGGCGGGCAGGGCGCAGATTTAACGCGCCGTGGCGACCTGCTAATATATGGTAACTTATAAGTCGGTCTTCTTCCTCCGCCTCCTCCTCCCCCGCGGATACGCTCCTCGACGTACGCCTTTATAAGTGAGGCAACGCCGCCCCCCCCTGCCTTTAAGCAGCCCGGACGAAATATATGTTCCCAATCCCTTCCCGCTACATCCATCCTCTCTTCGAAATGCAAATTCTCCAGACACATATTTCTCTGCCGCTCCTTTTTCTGACTCATTATAATAGATATATAATATATTATTGAGCCCAATTTCCCCACCAATGCTTGCCGCTGTCTCTTATCCACCTCTCGTAAACATATCCTGGACATTACTGAAGAAATTGGAAAAGGGAATAGGATATACAACCGGCGGATCGCTATCTTTAAGCAAACCATAATAGGTTTGGATACGTGATTGTGATAATCTTCCCGAATAATAAACAATATTACAGATACCCCCACTTATTCCATTATCTTCGCCAGAAACAACGTTATCAAACTGAATATAAGGGATAATTTCAGGATGTGAAGCAACTAGTTTTCCATTAATAAATACATCAAAAGTCCCTTTATCATAACTCATTACCACATTATTCCACTTTTGTAAAGGGAAATTAGTAGTCTCATATATAACTGTCTTCTTTTTTCCTGATAACATTATTATTCTTAACATTTGTTTCTTAGCATTGTATACGATAGCTGGCTTATTACCATAATTCAATAGATTGGTAAATCTATTATAGGATAACGCATGATTAGGTCCTTGCTGATGTATCATTATCCAACAGGATAAAGTATATTGATAATTATAATCATCACCCTGCTTCAAATCTTGAAACATTCCTCTAATATTTTTCATATCGGTTGGAATTGGTTCTCGTTGTATCATTTTAGTGGAATAATCTTTTTCTACTTTGGTGTTCAGTATATCTTCCTCGGCTTTTAATTTTGTGATACGATTAAAAATTTCTTCAATGCCATCTTGATTCTGACGCACAAAAAGAATTATCATATCCACATTTGATGTTGTATAGCCTGCGTCAAATAATTGAAGACGGAGATCATCATCGCTCATTGTAAGCGCTTTATGCCAATCTATATCTACTCCCCCCTTTCTATCCTGTAATTGTTCTTCTTCTTTTTTGATCGTATTTTTAATTTGTGTAAGTTTTAAAGCACTTGTTATCCCTGTATTTCCTGGACTTTTCAAATAAATCGCATTAATAATAAGTGGAATGATAAAATATGCGAAGAGCACAGCAACCTCAATCGCCAAAAGTATGAATATAGCCGGAGAGGTTTCGGGAATCGCCTGAGCTATAGCTTGATAAATCGACATTGGAATAAAAAGAATGGTTGTTAAAATCATATCCATAAAGGAGGGAAGACCAGCGGCAGAAGCATTATTAACAAAACTATATAAAATATAGAGGATGAAAAGGGATAATACTATTATTCCTAATGTTGATATCCATAATGTTGCTGTGGTATGTGTCGCAGCTAAATAACTTATCCCTATTGCACAGAGAATAATAACAAAAATTCCCATCAAAAATCCTAAATATTGACCTAAATTACGTAATATATGGTCTATATTAGGCTTAAAGGGCTCCCATCGCTGCCCTCTAGGACCAGTTTGAATACCAGCAATTCCAGGAGGTAAGAGTGGACCAACGAATGGAACAAAAAGTTGGATAAAAATAGAGAGAACGAGTAAAAGTAATATACTAATTAAGACAGTATTGGTTGTTTTCGGCCATCTTTTTAATATAGGTAGTGGATGCGTAATAAAAATAGAAAAAAAGATAAGATAAATAATAGTAAATTGAAAAAGCGTGGATTCAAACGGGAAGCGGTTTAATTTACTAAATAGTGGGATTAGCTTTCTATTGAGCCAGGTAAGGAATTGAGATAAAGTTGTTCTAGATTTTGTATATAAATCTCCGCTACCTCCAAAACGCCCATATAGAATTAATAAAACAAGAATAATAACAATAAAAACTTGTACTAATGTATTCATATTAAATTGACCTTAGATAATTTATTTCATATTTTCCATTGCTGTTTTTTTTCCATGACAATTACAACACAAGGCTTCTAAGTTATTAACATGATTTGTGCCACCATCTGCTAAACGAATCTTATGATCTACTTGATAACTACCGTCCAATTGCTGCTGACAATGCCCGCATTTCCAATTTTGTTGAGAAGCTACATATTTTTTCTTTGTCTCACTGACGGATCGTGACGACGGCTGTTGCCCTGAATGTAACATACGTTTGGTTTGGGGTGCCATATTAGAAATTTTCGAATGCGCATTGGTTAAGTCAAAAAGAGGCGCAACCAGATTCGCTGTATTTTTATCAATGGGCATATAACGAATGATATCATTTGCATGTCTTAATAAACTTTTAGACTCATCTGGATCACGTTTAATAAAGAGATAGAGCGAGAGACCAATAAATCCAAACATACACATTTTAATATATTTTTGTCCAATCTGAAGCATTTGTGTATATTTTCCATCATAATATGTATTTATGATGAGAAATCCTGTAATTCCAAATATTAAAAGTTCTAATTTCATATTATATATTATCTTTATTTTTTAGCACTATAAAGAACGACTATACCAAAAAAAATAATTATACCAATCTCAATATAACGCTTTCTCTCTTTTATTTTCTGTTTCTTTGTGATATCTTTTGGCTCATAATGTTTGTAATAATGTTCTAAAGATTCTGCAAAACTAATTTCAGACTTATCTAAATAAAGGTTCATCTTGTTGTGAATGAAATGAACCCATTTCATAAAAGATGTGCGTGAACTTAAATAAGGTGTAAGAGGGCAATCGTCAAGTAATTTAGCAAAGTAATTTCCCATCCTCGCATTAGGAATAAATAAAGGTAAGTTCTGAATAAATTCGTAATATTTTTTTTTTGAAACAGAATTAGGATGCATTGGATAAGCCATTGCAATGGTATGTAATACAAACCAAAACTTAGGACCCCAAACTTCAGGATTCATTATATAGGAAACAATATAAAAACATAATTATTTTAACATAAAACAGGATGCCAAAATATAGCTTTTGTAATAATTGTGGCAAACAAGGGCATTTATATCATCAATGTAAACATCCCATTACTAGTAATGGGGTAATTGCTTTTAGGAGAAAAAATTCTCAATATGAATTTTTAATGATATGTCGAAAAAATAGTTTAGGATTTGTTGATTTTATGAGAGGAAAATATAAACTATACAATCTTTTACAAATTACAAATTTAATAAATGAAATGACTATTCAAGAAAAACATAACTTACTTACGCATGGTTTTGACAAATTATGGTCTGATTTATGGGGAGATTATGTAGGATTACAATATCGTGGAGAGGAAAGTAATTCCCGGGATAAATTTAATTCTATTAATGAGGGGGTTCAATTGAAAAGTGGTGTTCAATATAATTTAAAAGAGTTGATTAATAAGAGTGAGACTCAATGGGTAAATCCCGAGTGGGGATTTCCAAAAGGGAGAAGAAATTATCAAGAAAATGATCTAACATGTGCTTTAAGAGAATTTGAAGAAGAAACAGGTTACAATAGTAATGATATTAATATTATCAAGAATATTTTACCATTTGAAGAAATTTTTACAGGATCAAATTTTAAATCCTATAAACATAAATATTTTATTGGATTCATTAATGATAATGTCGAACCCTCTTCCAACTTTCAACAAAGTGAAGTTAGTCAGGTAAAATGGTTTGATTTAGAAGGATGTTTGAAAATTATACGTCCATATAATTTAGAAAAAAAAGATGTTATTATCCAAATTAATAAAACAATAGAAGAATATAGATTAATCTCATAATAATATATTATGTCCAGTATTGAAGATCAATATAGTTTCTTATATCCCCGTCACTCTGACGATGACTTTAATATTAAAATTGCTGAAAAAAGAGAATTTTGGGACACCCGATATCCTAATCCAGAAATTTATGAAAATATAGGAGAGCATGGAAATTTTTTATGTAATGAAAGAGAGTTTGAATTATTACCACATCAATTGTTTGTTCGTAATTTTCTCTCCTCATTAACACCTTATAATGGATTATTACTCTATCACGGATTAGGAACTGGTAAAACATGTTCAGCTATTTCCATTTGTGAAGAAAGAAGAACATATTTGAAACAAATAAATAGCGATAACAGGATTTTTATTATAGCTTCTCCAAACGTCCAAGAAAATTTTAAAATACAATTATTCGATGAGAGAAAACTTAAAAAAATAGATGGGGTATGGAATTTACGTGCGTGTACAGGAAATACTTACTTAAGCGAGATAAATCCAATGAATATGAAAGATTTACCAAAAAAAATTATAATTCAAGAAGTAAAGAAAATAATTCGTTCATCGTATCGTTTTATGGGATATGTGGAATTTTCCAATTTAGTTGATCGTGTTTTACAACAAGTAAAGTCGGATCAGGCAAAGAAAAAATTATTAAAAAAAATGTTTTCCAATAATTTAATTGTTATTGATGAAGTTCATAATATTCGGCATTCATCTGATAATCCTAAGAAAAAGGTAGGGATAAATCTTAAAAAAGTAGTTGATGCAGCTTCTAATTTAAAACTGCTTTTTCTTTCAGCAACTCCTATGTATAATGATCATCAAGAAATTATCTGGTTATTGAATATCCTTAACATTAATGATAATCGCGCACCTGTAGAGCGATCAGAAATCTTTAATAAGGATGGAACATTAATTGTAAATGCCGAAGAGGGCGACAAAGGTAAAGATACACTTATCCGTAAGTCAATTGGCTATATTTCTTATATTAGAGGAGAAAATCCCTATACATTTCCATATCGTATATGGCCTATTCATTTTACAAAAATAAATTCTTTGATTAATCTCCAGAAAAAGTATAAGACTAAGGAAAGAAGATATTATCCGTTAATACAGATGAATGGAAGTGCTATTATTGAACCTATTCAACATCTAGATATATTTATGGTAAAAATGGAAAAATATCAAGAGATGGGCTATAACATGATTATAGAGAAAACAATAAAAGAAAAATTAGCTTCAAAAACATCAGCTTCAAAAATATCAACCGGTCCTGGGGGATTAGGGTATGAATATTTAGAATATGCTTTACAGGGTCTTAATTTTATTTATCCTTATTCTTTACCTATTGCGAATATTAAAGAATTATATGGACGTGAAGGTTTACTTAAAACAATGAAATATAATAAAAAACAAAAAAAAAATTTTAGTTATAGAGCGGCTATTCAAAAAAAATTTGGAAAAATATTTTCAGAAAATAAGTTGAAAAACTATAGTGTAAAAATATATAATATTATTAAAACGATTAAAAAATCAAAGGGGGTTATTCTTATTTATTCGCAATACATTGATTCTGGATGCATTCCACTGGCATTAGCATTAGAAGAAATGGGCATTTCACGATATGGAAGACAATCGTTATTTAAAAATGCCCCACACCCCCCTATTGACTATAAAACAATGAGAGAGGGAGAAGGAGAAAATTTTAGACCAGCGAAATACGCAATGATAACAGGAGATTCGGCACTATCTCCTAAAAAAAACAAATTAGAGATGAGAGGAATAACAGATAAGAATAATATAAATGGTGAAATTGTAAAAGTTGTTATTATATCAAAAGCAGGAGCAGAAGGTCTTGATTTTAAAAATATTCGGCAAGTTCATATTCTTGAGCCGTGGTATAATCTAAATCGCTCCGAACAAGTAATAGGTCGTGCTGTTAGAAATTGTAGTCATAAAGATCTCCCCTTTTCCGAGAGGAATGTGGAGATTTTTTTATATGGCACTCAAGTTAATACAGAAAATGT
>Ga0080013_1005528_pt1 | contig 11726 bp, 11 predicted proteins | sample ETNvirenome_6_85_FD_69236 | JGI IMG/M metagenome (GOLD analysis project Ga0080013, IMG submission 69236) | Marine viral communities from the Pacific Ocean - ETNP_6_85 (SPADES assembly) (version 2) | ecosystem: Environmental > Aquatic > Marine > Oceanic | place: Pacific Ocean | collected 2013-06-19
GATGTTGAAGACGAATTAGATGTTATGAGAAAGGCTCAAGAAGAGTTAGTTTTTGAAAATAAACAACTCAAAAAGCAACTTTCACAATATGAGCGAGCAACTCATGAGTTAAAGGAAGGCTTACAAACTGTAAATCTTTCTAATGCTCGTTTGCTCTACACGAACCGTGTTTTAAGAAATGCCTCCCTAAATGAGCGACAAAAGAAAAGAATTGTCGAAGCTATTTCCCAAGCTGGTTCAGTCACAGAAGCGAAGACAATATACAATACGCTTGAAAGCACAGTGGAGTCACGACCAAACCGTCGTCCTCGAACACTGAGCGAAGCCATTAACCGTCCGTCTTCTGTTATTCGTGCTTCCCGCAAGGAAGTGCAAAATACTGATCCATTCTTAGATAGAATGAGAAAACTAGCAGGTATTAACTAATAAATAATTTTAAAAGGAGGATTATATTATGTCTAGTATTGTAGAAAGATTGACAGAAGGTATTGTCAATCGCGATATGCGTGCCGAAGGTAACGCATTGTTAAATAAGTGGAAGCGAACGGGACTCTTGGAGGGTCTTGAAAGCTCCCAGAAAGAGACCACGATGGCTCGTTTGCTTGAGAACCAGGCGAAGGAACTTCTTCGTGAGTCCAGCACCATGGCTGGTGGTGATGTTGAGGGCTTCGCGGCTGTCGCATTCCCCATTGTCCGTCGTGTTTTTGCGGGCTTGATCGCAAACGATCTCGTTTCCGTCCAGCCGATGAGTTTGCCCTCGGGACTCATCTTCTTCCTAGATTTCACCGTTTCCAGCAATGGTCCCGGTCTCCCCCGTCTAGGTTACGGTAATCCCCGGGGCGATGAAGAGTCACTCTATGGTGGTGGCCGTGTTGGTGCTGAGATTACTGGTGGTGTGCTCATTTCAGGTGTCAATTCTGAAGAGGGCCCCTATAACCTCAACAACGGTTATTCCTCGCCCACGGCGAGTGCAACCTTTGGGGCTGCACCTCCAAACGCAACGCGTTTCATGGTTATTGCTTCTGGTACCTTTGGCACGACTGGCGCCGAGCAGAGGGATGCGCTTGTTCAGTTTGATCCTGATTTTACGTCCGGAACTACGAACTTTGCGGTTGCCGCTCTGGATATTGATCGCATTCTTACCGGCTCTAGCGCGTGGAACAAGCACGATTTCGTGGAACTGGTTATGTCTGGTACTGCCGGATTTAGTCGCGGCACCAACGTTGGCGATGTTCAGGTCCGTCGTCTGACGCGTTTTAGTGGCTCTAGCACGAATGTTGTCCTGCTCACCCTCGCATCATACGATGGCACCCGCACCCCGGCTCAGTTGAGTGCTTCTCTTTCGGGTACAAGTGTAATTACTTACCCGGAGGTTGATAACCTCACGGCTGGTGGCGCCCTTGGTTCTGTTATCGGTGCAACCGATTGGGGTCTGGAAAACAACACTCAGATCCCCGAGATCGATATCAAGGTCGACTCGATTGCTGTTACTGCCGTTACCAAGAAGCTTAAGGCTAAGTGGACGCCGGAGTTGGGACAGGATCTTAATGCCTATCACAACCTTGACGCCGAAGTCGAGCTTACCAGCATTCTCTCTGAGCAGATTGCTCTTGAGATTGACCGCGAGATTATTATGGATCTTGTTGTGGGTGCAACAGAAAGGCAGTACTGGTCCCGCAGTCCTGGTCTCTTCGTAGACCGCACCACTGGTGTTGAGGTTGGTGCCGCCGCTAAGGCTCCCGACTTCACCGGCACTGTCAGTGAGTGGTATGAAACTCTCGTTGAAACCATCAACGACGTTTCCGCCCAGATCCACCGTAAGACTCTACGTGGTGGTGCTAACTTTGTCGTCTGCGGACCCGAAGTTGCCAACATCCTTGAGTTCACCGCTGGGTTCCGTGCCTCTGTCACGGCTGATGACGAAACCGGTTCTATCGGTGCCGTCAAGGTCGGTTCTCTAACCAAGAAGTTTGATGTGATTGTGGATCCTTACTTCTACCGTAACCTCATCTTGGTTGGTCGTCGTGGTTCCTCTTTCCTTGAAAGCGGATATGTATACGCACCTTATGTGCCGCTACAGACCACGCCTACCATCTTTGGCCCGGAAGACTTCGTGCCCCGTAAGGGTGTCATGACGCGCTATGCCAAGAAGATGGTCAGACCTGATATGTATGGTCTGGTTGTTATTCGCGGTATGGTCGGCGAGTCCGGTGGTACCTGATTGATTAACTAAATCAGTTAATTGATTAAATCTTAAAACCCTCGCTTCGGCGGGGGTTTTTTGTTTTTCGGATACTATATATAAATGTTAAGAATAAAACACATAGGGGGAGACAACCAATGAGCAGCATAAGCACAAGAAGAATACAGACTCTTATCAACAACAACAATAATGAACTAGTAACGCAAGCAGCATTACAGGTTAAAAAGGTTAAATTTTATCCAGCCGATCCAACTTCCTCGTTAGTGACCGCTGATACTACTTTCACTGCTGCTCAAGCAGGCAAAATTGTTTTGATTGATAATAGCTCTTCCGGCAATATCACAATGACGTTGCCTACCGGTGTCACCGGAATGCATTTTACTTTTATGCTTGTTTCAAATAGTAATGCCGCAGCCGAACTTTTAATTGATTCCGGCACAACAAACGGAATCAGGGGAGTGAGCACGGGTGTTGGTAACGCAACTTTCGTTAATATAAACGCCCAGAGCGTAGGATTTGCGGATGCCGAAAAGCGCGGCGCCGTGATTGAACTTTTTTATATTGGGAACCGATGGTTTCTAAAACATGCGATTAGCACTGTTGCGCTTATTACTTCTTTCTCTTGATGAAGATTAAACTAACGGCCAAAAGGAAAACAAACAAATGAGCAGCAAAGGCAACTTGGGTATGCGAAGAGTGCAAACTCTCATTAACAACAATCAGAATGAATTTATAACGGAAGCGGCATTTCAGGCCCAAAAAGTAAAATTTTCCCCAGACGGTGCCCCCACCACGTTAGTAACTGCTGATACTACTTTCACTAATGCTGATTCTGGTAAAGTTGTTTTAATAGATGCTTCGTCAGCGGCCAACCTCACAATGACCCTTCCAACCGCAGAAGTGGGAATGCAGTTTACATTTATGTTGGTCTCAAATAGTCATGCCAACTCCGAAGTTATAATTGATGCCGGATCCGGTGTGAATATCCGCGGCCTCAGTGTGGGGGTTGGTAATGCCGTTTATGTTAATATGAATTCTCGCACTGTCGGATTTGCTGATGCCGAAAAGCGTGGAGCAATGATTGAGTTAATTTATACTGGTCATTGGTTTATAAGACATGCTAACAGTACCATCGCACTGATTACAAGTTTTAGCTGATTAATTAAAAGATTAAACCCCGGGGGTTTTCCCCTTTAGAGCACTATATATAAGTGATAAAAGAAAAATCATATAACTCATTTAAGGAGGGTATTTAATATGGGCGCATTAGGACTTAGGAGGTTTCAGACTCTCCTTCAGAATTTACAGAGAGAGTTGGGGCTTGGGGGATCAGTATTGTTTGGTACCAGGCAAAAAGTAACAAAGATCACGGGCGCCGCCGGCTCAACTACTTTAACTGCCGCCGATTCCGGAAAAGTATATTTTGTTGACAACGCCACCGCCGCCCATACGTTTACACTTCCGGCGTTAACAAGTGGTTTTCATATAAAGATTATTGTTACTGTCTTATCAGATAATGACTTAGTGGTTACGGCGCCGGGCGACAACATGATTACTTCCACTCGACAATTTACGGCTTCTGGCGCCAACGAATCGCACGTAACGGACACATATACTACAGTGACCATTAACGCAGATACGGTAAATGCAGTTGTGGGTACCCGCATAGATATATTCTGCGATGGTACAAATTACTTCTTGCTCGGAGATTCTTCTATCCAGAGTAACAGCGCAGCATGGGTTGGCTCCTGATAGATTTTTAGGCTACGTTGCTGTCGCTCAAAACCCCTTTCCAATCGGTTGGGGGTTTTTGTTTTGAGACCAAAATCCAAAAATGCCAATTTACCGAAAAATACCGCCGCCAATTTTTTGAGATTTTTTGTTTTAAAGAAAAATAGATGAAGAACCCTCGGTACCGCTGGGGGTTTCTTTTTTTATAAACTATTTACACTAGCAGGAGATTTATGGAATGCCAACTAATTTAAGCCCCAAGACAACCACCAGTGCAGTAATACTGCCTGCCACTGGAACCATAAGCAATGTATCTGGTGCTGTTCCTTTTGGAATGTATACTGGTTCTGCTCCTTTTTTGAGTGGGGCTGCCTTGCAAGTAAATTATGTATATAAGAAGCTTGGAGGGGACGTTGTAGATATCGAGTTGACAGCAGATAATGTATATTCTGCTTATGAAGAAGCAGTTTTAGAATATTCTTATATTATCAACTTACACCAAAGCAAAAATATTATTTCTAATGTTTTGGGTAATCAGACAGCATCATTTGACCACAGGGGCCAAATAACATCCGGTGCCACCGGCGTTAATTTGAAATATCCTAGATTTCAATTTGCGTATGCTAGAAATATTGGTGACACCGTTGCACAAGTTGCTGGATTCGGGGGCACGTTGCCGCAATATTCTGCCTCTTTCAAGCCGCTTACAAGTCAGCAGGATTATGATTTGCAAACAATAATTGTAAGTGCTTCTAATTCCGGAGTAGACGATGATGGAACTGCGGTTCCATATTCTGGAAAAGTTGGCAGTTCCCGTGTTATTGTAACAAAAGTTTTTTATAGGTCTCCACGCGCCATGTGGCGCTTCTATGGCTATTATGGGGGCGTCGGCGTTGTAGGTAACTATTCCACATATGGGCAGTTTGCAGATGATTCAACATTTGAGATTATTCCGACATGGCAAAATAAGATGCAAGCTATAATGTATGAAGATTCAATTTTCACTAGAACTTCGCATTATGCTTATGAAATTAAGGACAACAATCTAAGGCTATTTCCAACCCCAAGTTATTGGGGCTTTGACGAAACTTCTCGAATTTGGGTTCAGTTTTATGTCGATAACACGAATGCCTGGGATAAGAACGATGATTATACGGATGGTAGAGATGGCATCAACAATATGAACACAATACCGTTTGATAATATTCCTTATGAAAATATTAATGCTATCGGAAAGCAATGGATTAGAAAATTTGCCCTTGCTGTATGCAAAGAAATGCTTGGGCAAATTCGTGGTAAATTTACAACGGTTCCGATTCCGGGAGAGAGCGTGACCTTGAATCATGCCGAATTACTTTCGCAGGCCAAAGAAGAACAAGAACGCCTTAAAGATAAGTTGATGGAGATTCTTGATACTATCACATATAGTGAAATTGCAAAAACGGATGCAGAGATTACGGATGCGGCCACCGCTGTTTTGAAAAACTCGCCACTTCCAATATTCGTGGGGTAACAATGAATGTCAAATGAATGGAAACAGCCAAATAATCTGCCCCCTCCGCTTTTCTTTGGGAAGAAAGAAAGAGATCTTGTTAAACAGGTAAATGATGAATTAATTGAAAAAGTCATTGGCCAGCAAATTTTATATTTTCCAATTGATCTTGAGACAACTAACTTTCACGAATTATATGGAGAAGCGATTGAAAAAACATTTTTACCACCAGTTAGGGTATATGCGATGGTTGAATTCACCGAATTTGCTACGGATTACCTTCCAAATGTTGGTATAGACAAGACGTGGGAGATTAATGTTCATTTTCATAAGAGAAGATTAGAAGAAGATCAAAATATGTATGTTCGCGAAGGCGATTTTGTTTCATACGGCGATCATTATTATGAGATAGTTAAACTATCAGAAGACACAAAACTGTTTGGTCAAGTCGATCATGGTTTTGAAATTTCTGCAAGATGCAGAAGAGCAAGAAAGGGACTATTTGATGCTACCTAATGATTTTGATTTTGCAATGTTACCAGCGGGCAGTAATTTCAGTTTAAAAGAAATTGGAATGCTGGCATCTACCATCGAGAATATAGACTATGCTATGACTTCCTGGCTCAAAGAAGACCTCAGACTTAGTGTATTTAAGAATGATGGGTTCAAGGGGGTTCCGGTTTTTTGGCAGACTCCAGAGCGTGCCTTTCAGATTAAACATAATAAAAACTTAAGAGATAAGGGGGGCTCCTTGTTGCTTCCGGCCGTGAGCATAGAAAGAACTGGTGTCACAAAAGACCCTGCACGTAAAGGCAGCTATCAGGCGCACACATATTCCGAAGACAAAAACGGAAGAACTGGGCGCCTTGTTATTGCACGGAAAATTGTGCAAGATAAAACAAGAAATTTTGCTGTCGCAACCGGCATCCGCCAGAACACACCGGGTACAAAACAAAGATATTATCCCAGAATCAATAAGCGAGTTGTGGTTCAAAGTTTGTCAATTCCAATTCCCGTGTATATAAACATAGATTATAAAATTATAATCAAAACTGAGTATCAGACACAGATGAACGACCTAATTGCGCCCTTTATGACAAGGACTGGACAAATAAATTCTTTTATAATGAAGCGAAATGGTCACCTGTATGAGGCATTTATAGATCAGGGCTTTGCGCACGATAATAACGTTAGCGATCTTGGAGAGGAGACAAGAATGTTTACTTCCGAGGTTACCATCAAGGTTTTAGGGTATTTAATCGGCGAAGGGGAGAACGATGACAGACCAATTGTGCGTGTAGACGAGAATCTTGTGGAGATCACATACCCGCAAGAGGGAATTGTGAAGGATCCCACCGGATTTATTAATATCACATCCTGAAGTGAAAGTTCGCTTTTCTTCTGTATTCCCCCGCCTTTTGAAGTTCAAAATACTATTTAAACTATGATTGAACCGCAATTAAATCCCATTATTTAAGAGAGGAAACATGGAATGTCAGTAAAAAACTTTAAATTTGTATCTCCTGGGGTGTTTATCAACGAGATTGATAACTCCTTTATTCCAAAAACGCCAGAAGCGATTGGACCGGTAATTATTGGCCGATCTCGCCGTGGGCTAGCGATGCAGCCTATAAAAGTGGAATCATATTCCGATTTTGTTGAGATGTTTGGTGATACAGTCCCTGGCATGGGCGGGGGCGATATTTATCGCAATGGAAATTACCAGTCTCCAATGTATGGTACATATGCGGCAAAGGCATTCTTAAGACCCAGTGTTGCCCCAATCACTTATCTTCGCTTGCTTGGTCAGCAAGATACCAATAATGATAGTTCTACGGGGGGCCTCGCCGGCTGGAAGACAGCCAAAAACGCCGGCCCAGACCTATTGGACGGCGGTGGCGCTTATGGATTGTGGTTCTTCCCAACGGGAAATGCCATAAGTGATGTAAGTGTGGGAACCGGCTCATTGGCTGCTGTTTTTTATCTTAACCAATCTTGCTCACTTGTTTTAACTGGAACCCTGGGTCCAAACGGCTATGCCACTGCTAGTGCCGGTATTAATCAATTTATTTCCACCGATGCCAACAACTTATTAAATGTAATTATTTCCGGAGCACAAGGGGGATCTTCTACAGTTAAATTTGGTTTCGATGACTCGGCGGATACTTTTATTAGAAAGGCGTTTAATACAAATCCGCAACTCGTTGGAACTCCCGGCGAATTTTATTCCACGGCTTCCGCAAAAGATTATTGGTTGGGAGAAACTTATGAACAGTTCTTCCGCGATAATGGTTGTGTTGGTGTAGCTGGCCATGGCCTTCTTGCTCCTATCGCATATAACCCCGGCACTGCCGGCGCAACCACCGGTGTCGGCATCGGCCCCCACTTTCAGAAAGAGGCATCTCGCGAAGCGGTTGCTGGTTGGTTTATTGGACAGGATGTTTCAAACAATACTGCGAGCTATACGGCAGATACTCAACAAAAGCTTTTCCGCTTGAAGGGTCGTGGCCATGGCGAATGGCTGCATAAGAATTGTAAAGTTTCAATTGATAAAATTAGACAATCAACAACGACGGCAACAGAATACGGAACATTTTCGGTTGTTATCAGAAATATTGCAGATTCAGACAACGCCGTGCAGGTTATGGAAAGATTTGATAATCTTACGCTAGATCCCACATCTCCCGATTTCATTGCACGTAGAATGGGAGATCAGTTCTACCAGTGGGATACGAGCGCCAAGAGGTTAAAACTATACGGCGAGTACCCCAGCCGATCTAAATTTGTTAGAGTTGATATGAATGCCAATGTTGAAGCTGGTGCCACAGATGCAGCACTTCTACCATTCGGGTATATGGGCCCACCCAAGTACGCAGATGTAATTCAGGTTACTGGTAGCTATTTGGACGTGGGCGCCCCCTCCGCGCTGACTGACAACGAAGGCATTAAAAATAGATTTTTGTATATGCCCTCGTCTCCGATCTTAAGTCAATCTAAGGATGTATATACAGGCGCCAACATCGCCGGCGCAGTTATATCCGGCAATGTCAGTGCCGCCGGCCACGTCTTCGCGAAGAACGATGCCGGTAAGACTGGTTCACTTATTTTCCCGGTCGCCAGGCTTCGACAGTCAGCATCTGCTGGTGGAATGAGCGATCAAACGAACGCATATTTCGGAATGTCAACCACGCGCACCGCCGCCGGAACTCGGTATGATCCTAGTATTCCTGATTTCCATAGGGTTCCGTATGAGGGCTTTCCGGATGATCCAACCACCTACAATCTTCAGATTCCCACTGCGCTTTCTGGGGTGATGGCTTACTCGTATGCCTTCTCGTTGGACGAACTCAAAACTGTTGATGGTGTTCGGGTCTATGTATCGGGCACGAGAGCAGCAGGCAGCGGTAGTTCATATACAACTACAATAAATGCAGGCTATAATAGGTTTACTGCTCCCTTCTGGGGTGGTTTAGACGGATGGGATATTACAAAATCCGATCCCCTCTATAATAGAGGAATGTCTTCAACTTCCACCGAATTGAACAGTTATATTTATCACACTATCAAGAGGGGCATTGATACAGTTTCGGATCCCGAATTTGTTGATATGAACTTGCTGGCTGTCCCTGGTTTAACGCTAGATGGCTTAACGACTCATATGGTTAATACTTGTGGAGAGCGCGCCGACTCTCTTGCGGTGATTGATTTGGCGAATGTTTACATTCCCGCTCATGAGAGATATTACAGCAGCAAGACCAGCAGAATTGGAACCGATCCAACATCTGCTGCAAATGCGCTAAAAGATAGAAGAATTGATTCAAGCTACGGTTGTACTTTTTATCCCTGGGTTCAAACTCGCGATGACACCACCGGCCAGCTTGTGTGGATCCCGCCCACTGTTGCAATGTTGGGCGTCCTTGCAAGTTCAGAAGCAAAATCAGAACTTTGGTTTGCCCCTGCCGGATTTAACCGAGGTGGGCTCTCCGAGGGTGCCGCTGGTATCCCGGTTGTGAGCGTATCCGAGAGGTTGACCTCCAAGGAGAGAGATACTCTCTACGAGGCAAGAATTAATCCGATTGCGTCATTCCCTTCCAGCGGTATTGTGGTCTTTGGACAGAAGACGCTTCAAGAGCGCCGGTCTGCACTCGACAGAATCAATGTCAGAAGGTTGGTAATTTACTTGAAGAAGCAAATTTCAATTCTATCAACACGGATTCTATTCGAGCAGAATGTGGAAGACACCTGGAGCCGATTCAGGGGACTTATTGAGCCACTGCTGACGAATGTGAAGAGTAAGTTTGGAATCACCGATTATCGCTTGATTTTAGATGAATCTACCACAACGCCAGATTTAATCGATCAGAACATCCTGTATGCGAAGATTATGGTTAAGCCCGCGAGGGCAATTGAGTTTATCGCGATTGACTTCGTGATTATGTCAACGGGCGCCTCGTTCGATGATTAAAAGAAGTGGGGGATTTTTCCCTTGTTACACTATTTAAAAATAGATTATAGGAGTTTATAATAATGGCATTTTGGTCAACCAACTTTGGTGAAGACGCCACGCTCAAAGATCCAAAGAGAAAATTTCGATTTAAAGTTGAGTTTGGGGGATTTGACGCTGGCAACAGTTTTTTGTGGTGGGCGAAGACGGCAACGAAGCCTTCGTTTGAGATTGCATCCACAGAGCACAAGTACTTAAATCATGTTTTTAATTATCCTGGCACTGTAACGTGGTCAGAGGTAACTATTACTATGGTTGATCCCGGAACTCCGGATATGGCAGCATCGATGGCGGCTTTGCTTGAAGGTGGTGGCTATCACCCGCCTTCCGACGCAACTGACGTTAGTACGATGACCAAGGCTACTGCGGTTTCGTCTCTTGGGCAAGTTACAATTACGCAAATTGATGCTCAGGGCGCCCCGATGGAACAGTGGACTATGTGGAATTCTTTTATTACTAAAGTGGAATATGGTGATTTGGCGTATGGTGACGACGAATTGACCGAAATTTCTGTTACTCTCAAGTATGATTGGGCGAGACTCTCAGTTGTCGGTACCGGCGGCTCTGTGGCATCTTCGCTTGGTGGTACTTCTTTCTTCAACCCATAAAATAAAATACGAGGTGTACGTTGTCACGAAATAGAGATCGTGTGGGGGCAAAAAATATTAATGCAGACGCCCCCCCCACGCATGCTACACAGGGAGCTATGGAAGGCTTTTCTTTTGTAGTACCAACTGAGTTTGTTGAGCTTCCATCACAAGGAAGATTTTATCCAGAAGGGCACCCCCTTCATGGAGAGACTTGTATCGAGATTAAGCAAATGACAGCAAAAGAGGAGGATATGTTAACATCCAGATCTCTTTTGAAAAAAGGAATTGCTTTAGACCGAATGGTTAAAAGTTTAATTGTCGATAAGAGAATAAATCCAAATTCACTTTTGGTAGGAGACAAAAACGCAATAATTGTTGCGACAAGAGTTTCTGGCTATGGAAACATATACGAAACAAAGGTAAATTGTCCAAGTTGCGCAGAAAATCAAAAATACTCATTTGATTTAAATAAGGCAATAGTCTATCATGGCGATGATTTTGGCAAATTATCTATTATAGATAATGAAGATGGTACTTTTGAGGTTGAGCTACCAAAAACAAAAATAAACCTCACTTTTAGATTGTTATCCGGTGAAGATGAGAAAACACTGGTTGACTCAATGCAGGAAGATCGCAAAGGCAAAGGTCAAGAGCGATTGGTTACGAAACAGTTGGCCAATATGGTTGTGGCCGTAAATGGCGATTTTTCAATAGAAGCTCGCAGGTTCCTTATAAATAATATTCCATCGATGGATTCTCGTCATCTAAGATTAGCCTATAGATTGGCGGCTCCAAATATCGATCTCACACAAGTTTTTGAATGTTCAGCATGTGATTTCGAGCAAAAGATGGAGGTTCCGCTTTCAGCGGACTTTTTTTGGCCTGACAGATGAATATATGCAGAACGTTTATGAGCAGTTCTTCTTTTTAAAGTATGCAGGCGGCTGGTCATTTTTGGAAGCCTATAATCTTCCAGTTGGCTTGAGAATATGGTTTGTTGAAAGGTTGTCAAAACAACTGGAAGACGAAAACAATGCAATAGAAAAGGCATCCAAAGGAGGGGGCAGCAGTTCTCAAACTTTGACTCCTTATAACGCGCCAGAAAGATCTCAATTTTAAAATCGATGGAGCCCCTAATGGGGCTTCGTCTTTTTTTTTATAAAACTATTTAGCTTTAGACGATTACAGTGTCTCCCCTTTATACAG
>Ga0080013_1005529_pt1 | contig 11725 bp, 13 predicted proteins | sample ETNvirenome_6_85_FD_69236 | JGI IMG/M metagenome (GOLD analysis project Ga0080013, IMG submission 69236) | Marine viral communities from the Pacific Ocean - ETNP_6_85 (SPADES assembly) (version 2) | ecosystem: Environmental > Aquatic > Marine > Oceanic | place: Pacific Ocean | collected 2013-06-19
TGCTGACATCCCCTTCGCTGCTTTCGCCAAGGGTGTCGCTTCCTGCATCATACGCATCGTTACTATATTCACTTCTTGAAAAGGAATGTTGTTAAGTTTACTAATGTCTTTAATCAACGACTTTAACTGGAGGGTATTCCAATTTGAAATGGGAACCACCTTATCCTCTCCCCACTGATCCATTAAATAATCTTTCAACTCCATAGGATCCGATACATCATAATCAATATCTGGGAATCCACTATCTCTTTGATTGCTTCGCATGAATCTCTCAAACAATAACTTGTGTTCAATGGGATCAATTTGTGTAATCCCCAAAGCATAGGACACAAGGGATCCTGCCGCACTACCACGTGCTGGTCCGACCAACTGTTGGGAGACTGCTATATCTGAAATCGCTTTCATCGTTAAAAAATACTGCGCGAAGTCGTTCGCGTTGATGACTTCCAACTCCCTCTCAAGGCGCTCTACGTACTCCTGATTGCCCCCAAATCCTACTGCTTCCAATCCCTCAACAGATGCTTGAATGAGTGCCTGTGACGCTTCAGTGCCTTCTGGCACCACAAAACTGGGCAACCTCACACTGTTATCTGGCAGGAAGTTTTCAATTCTGTCGTGAGCAATCCGATGGGACTCTTTAATTGACTCTAAGATCATCTCGTCATCATATTCAAACCCACATTCTGCCGAGTAGGATTTGTAAGACTCCCACATCTCATCTCCATTCTTAGGATACAATTGATAGGGCATTTTGTCTATAGAATCGGGCAATGATCCCTCTTCAAAAGACACACCTTTCCATCCAATTCTTTTATAAACCTCTCGCTGTTTCCATACCGACGGATTAGGGTAATGACTATCTGCCGTCGATAGCAATTTAATATTAAACTCTTGTGCCATCTGGATCACATACTTGTTAAGTTCATGCTGCGTCTCGATGCCATTCCATTGCACCTCCGCATACCACCGATCTCCAAACACCTCAATCATCTGTCGCGACGTTTCTCTCATCGCTTCTACTACCGCTTCAGAACTCTCTTCTCGGTGTTCCCAGAAGTCACCCGCATAGATGCCTCCCAGACATGCCGACGAAGCAATGATGCCTTCCCCATGTTCCTTTAATAAATCGTAATCAATGCGCGGGAACCTGTAATGATTCTCGTCCCGATAACTCTTGGAGATCAATTGAAAAAGATTATACAACCCTTTCTGATTCTGTGCCAATAGTACCATATGCCTACGTCTGTTGAGGATGTTCTTGGTGGCGCCTTTGGTATCTTCTTCCACTTCTACGGTTACGCCACTCACATCCCCGTCGATGCTCTTTTGCTTCTTCTTACTGTTGGCACGTTCTTCTTTTATGCGATCATAATCATTGCGCCACTCTTCGATGGAGGGTATAAAATATGCCTCCACTCCGAAGATAGGTTTAAAGTCTTTGCCTTCTTCTTTCATCTTCTTGGCGTGCATTACTTGATAGGGCAACCCGTTCATGTTTCCGTGATCCGTGAGTGCCAACGCGTCCATGCCATTCTCATAGGCAAAGTCCATGTGTTCCGATGGATATCCTAATCCATCGAATACACTCGCCACACTATGCGCATGTAATCCTACAAAGGGAATTTCTGATTTTGTTCTTTTCAATGTGATTTCTTTCTACTCAAAGTGAGCGTCTAAGGTGCTCAATGATTCTTGAGCATCCGCCAACTGGCGTGTCAGCATCTTCATACTGTCTAGCAAGTTCTCATGATCAGCGACTGCTAATGGATCATCTAAGTACAACTTAAGAGTTGCCATATTCTTATCTATCTCTGCTTCGTAATGCTTCTTCAAAGCTTCTAAAAATTCTTTATTCTTTACCTGTTTTTTCATCAACCCTCTCCCATCTAGTTTCCCAAAAGTATGGGCGTTCTTCTTCCATCTCTGCAAGGGCGCCCTCATAACATATATAACAACTGTTTTGCCGCATCTTACCTTTAAATGCCTCCACGAACTCGCACCTTGTACGGCACGAATCGCGGAGAGCATCCATTTGTTTCTGCGTTATATTATTGCAGATACAAACAATCATTATTTACATTGTATTTCAATTGTTGTTGGTTTTGTTTCTTCCACACGTGGAATAACAATTTGCAACAGACCATTTAAAAATGTAGCATCTGCATCCACCATCTTAAGTTTCTGATCGTAGTCCACGAACGAGCGCGTAAACGCTCTCCTAGCAATACGACGCGGATCGCCGGCAGGAGTGTCCGCCTTACAAGAGATCGTAATTAAGTTATCTTTAACTTCAATGTCCAACTCTTCCAAAGCAAACCCCGCCAGAGCCATCTCAATCACTTGGTTCTCTGCGTCATCCGTATAGAGATCTGTGAGGGGATACCCTGCTGTTTCTTTCTTTATCATCGAAAACGGATCATCAAATATCTGATCAAAAAACTGATCAAACGTATGGCGCCCCACGATATGGGGGAACCTGTGATTCCCGTCGATGATTTTCATCATTGTATTAGTCATAATATTTCTCCTTCTTTAAGCAAGTAATGACTTGGTTAATGCGTCCCATAACGGCAACGCAATAGTACTATAAGCACACCCCAGCGTGGGGAAAGTGCTAAACTGCATATACTATAACAGAATATTTAAAAGATGTCAAGTCTTTTCTTCAGTGCTGCTTAGAATCTCTTCCCTATCTACCCCAAAAGGATTATGTTCTCGATATTTAAGAATATAATTGGGGCGTTTGAGAGTGGTAGATACGCCGCTCCCCATGTATGTACAATAATCTTCCCATGTATCAATGCTATAGTAGGAGGAACAGACGCCCACCTTCTCCTTATCAAGATCTATATTACCGAAGACTCTCTCTAGGGAATAATACTTGGCACTATATCTCTCTTCTTTAGGCAAGAGTGTACCCTTTACAGTACGCTCCTCCTCATCGAAATAAGATCCGGGACTGTATTTGCCGGTACCTTCTCTTATGATCTTTCTGAATCTTTTCCAGTCGTCCGCGTCAAACGTAAAAGAAAGATACAATCCTTCCCTCACCGTCTTTCCTTCGTAGGACAAATAAAACTTCTTTTTGCCTGAGATGTCACCGCGATATTCCTGAAGTTGTCCTACATCATAGACTCCATAGGGGAATGATACATAATATTTGTCGGGTACGGTCCACTTGCTTATCATCTTAGAGAGCGAGAATGCGCGCATTGATCCGTATATAATGCTCCATGCGAGGCAATCCCTTTTATCACGGTCCTTCGGGTGAATGGGTACATAATAAATGGGTACATATTTTATATGCTCGGACGCGTGCCTCACAAAGTGACTTTTAATTCCGGGCATCGTAAGGGGATCAGAAATAGAGTCTCCCAGACGATGGCGAATGACCGACTGCATCTCTTTATGGCATACAATCCAAATACTTTCGCACCCTGCCATGACACACTCATAAACGCTACGCTCCACTGCTAGGTAATCATTGCCGATGGGCATCAGACTCTCGTGCCATGGAAAGTTAAAGTCGAGAGGTTGACCCGCCACAGGAACAATCCCTGCTAGGTTAAAATAGGTAGTATCAATAAGTTTCTTTTCCACTTAGATGCCTGTTACGTAATTTAAATCCTTGAAGCAGTTCGTCCTCGTCGTAAGGTTCTTTAAGTCGCCTCTCCACCTCACGCTTTGCTGTCTCTAATTTTATAGAAAGACGCTTGTGTTGAGTGGGATGCTTCTTATCTATCCCATTCTTGGGCCCTGTGATCCCTGCTTCTTTCATTAGGTGCAACACTTTAAAGCGAACATAGGTATCACAATATTCCACGTTCTCTATTTGCTTTTTAGTCAAATAGGAAACTGCCAGAATGTCACGCTTGCCACTCCAATTGCCATGGATTCGTTTAGAAGGATAAAAATATACCTCCCTTACAAAATCATCATCCGTCTGCCGGTGAGCAATGCTAAAGGGGGCACTGCGTCGATTGTTTATCCAATCGAGAACGCGATACTTTCTATCATACTCTAACTCCCCATCCCATCCTTCTAGATTGGCGTCATCAAAGACAATCAACTCATCATACTTTAGTGTACTGAAGAATGGGGCGTCGGTAAACATTTTTAGGATACCATCTTCTACCCGAAAAGAAGTTATACCGGCGGAGGGCATCGGGGCGAGCGCGGATAAAGAGAGTTGGAACGCCAATTGGTGCCATAACTCTTCCTTGCTGTGCCACTTATTATATGTCTCAAAAAAGAGAGGAATCTTTGGTTGGCACCATACTACAGGTATCTTCTTTTGGTACCCGTAGAGGAGTGCTGCCAAAGATCCCCCCACGATTATCTTAGGGTGATAAGGAGTGGGCATTCGTGCTAGTCCTCGTTAAAGGGGTTTCCGTTGGATTGTTGGGCGGGGGACTCAGTGACCCGCAAGATAACTAAGTTCTCCGGTAGAATATAATATCTTTTATCCCCCGGCACCTCTACTTCTCGCACCATATTCTCCTCAACGACGACCAGTTCCCCATCTTGGAAGTATATATCACAATCAATGGCGGACTCTACAACGCGGTAAGTGCCAAAATTTTTAATTACCTTATAATCGTCCGGCACCAACACTGTTGGAGATCCTTCTTCCCTCAAGTCGGCATCTTCCAAAAGGACATGTCGATTGAGAGGAACGTACCTTAATTGCCCCACCTAAACCACCTTTGTCCTTTCGTAAAGATTAAAGAAGTCGCGCATCTGATCGAGATCAACTTCTCCCTTCATGAGTCTGAATGCTTTGACGGCAGTGCTTATTTCTTCCTTGGTTAACCATCCATTTTCTACATAATTTTTCTTCAATTCCCGCTTTTGTTCCTTGAATGGTTCCATCGTCTCTTCCAGTTCTTGAATGGATTTGATATAATCCACAATCTTCTCTTCTTTTTTAGTGTCCGTGGTTTCGACTGTTCCCACCACTTTTAAATTAGTCGCCATAGTTATCTCCTTTTCTATTACGCTCCCTCTATTATAGGGGATCGTGTATAAGATGTCAAGTAAAATCTTTAGTGTGTATTAAATTATCTGATCTCGCATGAACCGCCGGCACACGCGAGTTCGCCCTTTAGATCAGTATTATCTTCTTGTTCACTAATTTGTGTCAAGTCTACTGCCTGAAGAGATGCCATCATACGGTCATAGGTTGCCTCATCGCAATCTTCGAAGGGCGCCTGAATGTATGAACCTCCATCGTAAGGAAGTACCGATAACCCATTATAGCACGCCCGATTATCCCACATCCAATTCCCTACTTCTTCCCATTCCTCATCCTTGATAGAAATAGTGGCGGAAATGTTATGAGTATTTTGTCCTTTACGATGTCCTGGCTTAATCCACCGTCCGTAAAAATGCTTCACTCTCTCCAGAAGGGAGAAGGGAGATTCATGACGTAAGATGGCGCCGGGTGGTGCCTTTTGGGGTACGGAAATAACAGCAGTATCGTGAGGGCGAAAGTATTCATCCTCCACCAACTCGGGATGGTTTTCCGACAAATAGGAATACATAGGTTCGTTCTTTCCCACCCTAATGCGACGCACATAGTAATCATTGTGCCATGCATGAATGCCCGAACTAGATCCAACTGCTAACGAAGTGGTACCAGCGGGTTTGATGGTAGTCACGCGTGCTGCTGGGTTGATCCCCAACTTCTCTGCGGTTTCCACATTCATCTTCTTCGCTTCGCTCACTGCCTCTTTTAGGTCTAAGTTGTCTAATCGTCGTGATGCAATACCCGTAAGACTCACTCCAATAAGTGCTTCTTTTTCTGTTACGCGTTGCCACACGGGACGCAAGTAGTGAAAGTTAGTATATCCCGCTTGGAGGGTGCCGATAAAAGAAGCAGCACGAACACGACTATTGAAATCTTCTTGATCTTCCACGTCTGATGCGTTCACTTCACACAAATTACAAAATTGAAATGGGCGTAAAGCGATCTCACAACACGGATTAGTGCCATAATCTTTGTCATTGGAGAAGTAAATTCCTGGTTCTCCGCTGTTACTTAATTTAATCTTTTCCCATAGATCATTAAAAAATTCTCTGTCTATCTTATGGCGCAACAAGACGGCGCTGTTGTTAGAGCGCCCACGTTGGGGATTGCGCTCAAACCAATTACCATACTTGCACGAGATCATTTCATCATCATCTGCCGAAAACAACGAGATCAGTGCTGCGCGCCTGATTCCCCCTGCCAACACTGCATCTGCAATATGACACACGATATCGTGCACTTCGATGGGACGCAACTGATCACCATCTTCTTTTTCATTTAAAATACTTTTAATCTGGCGGAGGCAAATCTTTAAGGGTTCGGGGCCCGGTGCTTTTCCTCCGCTCGTCACCAACTGTGCTCCTTTGGGGCGAATGTCGCTAAAGTCAAAGTTAATATTAGAGGTGCCAAAGAAATAAGATTTCATTAAAATCTTGACCGCATCTGCCCACCCCTCAATACTATCCCCAATGAGGTAACGACGGGTGCGTGTCATATTAGGCTTTCTCACTTCGGGCAAATTCTCAATGTGATGCTTCTGTACGCTATATCCCACACCTGTGCCGCCGAGTAATAAAAAAAGAATTTCACTAAAGGCGCGCCAATCATCTACGGGCAAGAAGGCACAATTATAAATGCGGTTAGGGGAAATTTCAATGGGGCGCCCACTAAATTGTAAGGAACGCATCGAGGGTAAAACTTTCTTTTGATATACAAACCTATATGCCTCGTCAATCTCGTCCCGTAACTCAGGATAAGTCATCTTGTGCATGTCACGATTTCTCGTTATCAATTCTTCCCAACTTTCACGTCGTTGAAGTTCTTCTTGGTATCTTGCATACTTCATATGCACTGTAATATCGCTTAAAATTTTGCTTGATAGTTCCATATTTATTCACCCTTTTCCTTTTTTTGTTGCTCGGAGTCGCGCCACTTCTTATAGTGGGTTTGAACAGTAGTCATACTCTCGTCACTGGGGGTGATATGCATTTGAGGCAGCACTTTAATGTCTACATTACCTGGGTCCATAAAGATAGGGTAAAGAATGCCATCAAGTCCATTGCGATTTTTAGCAATAAAAAGTCTGCCGGTGTTGTTCATCTTGTCTGCAACCGTCCTCGAAACTGAAAATATAAAGTCCGCCACGAAACATTTCGAAAATGCTTCGCTTATGGATTCCATGGTAATAACTTCTGCGTTTATTCCACTCCTGTTAGTCTGCGAGGCCGTCCAGACGGGGCACTCAAATTCTTGAGCGATACCCCTTAACTCTTCATAAATAGTTTCGAGATCATTCCTTTTCTCTTTTGAATGTGAAATAGGTCTTAAAATATCTGCATAGTCTACAATGATCATTCCTACGTCAATGTCACGCTGCTGCAACTTTTCTAAATGATTCTTTAATGTACGCGTAGTAGCGGACTTCGTAGGGTATTCTTTGATTAAAAGTCTGCCGGGAATCTCCCTGATTTCTTCGAACACTCTATCCTTCTGATGAAAGAGTTCATTGATGCGGATCCCTGTGATACAACTGTCATAACGATTACCAATGCTCACGTCTTGAAGTTCCAAAGTATAGTGAACAACAGTCTTTCCTGATTGGATTGCCTTCGCGCCAAGGTGAGTAAGCACCATACTTTTACCAACACCCGTTGGTGCAATCACTACGCCTAACTCGCCGCTCCCAAGTCCACCGCGAACGATCTTGTCTATCTCGTCCCACCCCGTAGTAACAGGATTGCGGGACACCAACTGGTATCTACTCTCAAAGTCCTCGATGAAATCATATCCAAAATCAGTACACAGTCCTAACTTCAAGGCGTCATTAATAATTTTGCTGATCTCATCGAAAGATGATTTCTGCATCAACTGCACACTCTGAAGCATCGCTTCTTGCAATTTTTGCTTGCGGCAAAAATCTAAAGAGTTGGTCTTGACATACTCCTCATCCACATCGCCAATTCGTCCGGACAACATGCGCACATAGAAGTCTCGCACTTGCTTACGTACTGCCTCATTAACGGACTGGTGTTCATTCTTTAAGATGCTTTCAAAGGTATCTTTGCTGGGATGTGTAGTATAGTGTTCGCGATAGGCGTACACCTTTGCCACAAAATCCTGAAGGTATCGCAACTCGAAGAAGTTCATATCTAAAACTTCGCCTATCTGAGACGCAAATTTGGAATCTTCTAATATTAATTTTGCTAAGGACTCTTGAAACGATTTCCCAAACGATCCAAATGTCTTTTTATCTTCCTCGATCATGCTATCCCCGTTCTGTAATTTTACTGCTGATCCGATCATACTCTATTTGCGCCCCTCTGTCAAGATCTTTCTTTGTGTTCGCGCACAATCTTATTGAAAACACTATAAATCTCATCCAAATTAACTTGTGGAAAACCGTCAGCAAAGAGCATCTTGATCATTTCCGTCTGGCGAAACTGTGGTTCGTACTCCTTAAACGTAGAAGCAATCGTACTGTTGGTCTGGACCGAGATGGATGGACTGTATAGTTGCATCACCTTGTAATTCAACTTGATCAGATCCATATGCTCCAAGATTAGATTATAAAATTTAATCTTACTACCTTCTTCAATCTTTTCTTCACAATGGTCTTCCAAGTCACTGAGTAGGAATGTCGTGCTCTCTTTGAGCATCGGCAATCGCTTGGCGATTGTACCGAGTCCCACTCCGGATACGCCGGGAAGGTTGTCTGACTTGTCTCCTGCTATCGCTCGTGCCAACGCAAAGTTGGTAGGATGGATAGCGAACTGATCTACTATGACTTTCTCATTCAATATCTCGTTTTGGATTGGGCGGTAAAGAATAGTGTTGCTGTCGCAACATTGAATAAAGTCTTTGTCGCTCGACACAATCACCTTCTCCCACTCTTTGAAGTCTGGGAGAAGGCACGTCTGCGCGATCACATCGTCTGCTTCCACCTCGGGAAAAACAAACTGTACCACTGGAGTCTCATTCAGATACTCAACCACGCGCAGTTGTTGCCACATAGCATTCTCTGCTTCTTCGTTGTCATCTAGGTTTCTAATGTTCCTATTAAGTCTAACTGGCTTGCGCCCTTCCTTATAGGACTTCACCATTGACTTTCTTTTTCTACTGCCACCTGCGCCGTCCCACACCACAACGATGCCGTCTGGACGGATCATTCTGCTTAACTTTTGAAGTCCTCGCATAAAACCAATTAATCCACCGACAGGTTGCCCATTGGTGGATATAGAGGGGTTGACAATGTAGTGTCTTATAAAGGCATTATTGCCATCAAGTATCATTAATCTTTTCATGTTCACTCTTTTCTAAATCTTTAACTTGTTTCTTTAATTTCTGGTTCTCATTTTTAAGTCTCTTCACATCGCGCTGCGCTTTTGTTAGTTCATCTCTCATGACTTCGTGTGCCTCGATGGAGAGTGCCACTGTCTGGCGTAATGACGTAAGTTCTTCTTTCATATTTCACCTCCGACCGCTGTTGCGGTATCCACGAGCAGTTCATATCGGTGCGCAATTTTCTCTAAGTACTCATAACGCGGTGAACGGAAACAACGATACCCTGCGTTATAGGCGCACAGTCCTAAAGGTACATCGCCCTTTGCTATTTTTATCCACTTCTTCAGTGCGCGCACACCTATCCTTATATTCAGATAGGGGTTCATCAGTTCCTCGCATGTATATACCCTCCCAGAGCGCGTAGGATTCATTCTAGGGACGACTTGCATCAGTCCGCATGCACCGCTACCACTCACCACTTGGGGGCGCCAGGAACTCTCTACGTGAATCACAGCGAGGGTTATAAAAGGATCGATTCCTTGGGCAATAGATTCTGCTACCACAAGGGGCATTAAGTTACATGCTCTTTCGACTTGCCGGTGGGAGTAGTCCATCTGTGTCATGCTGATGCACAGTAAAAAACCTAATGCTGCCACGACTATTCTTCTTCGTCTTCCTGATAGAAGTGCTCTGCCTCTACCAGTCTCTTGTCGAACTTAAGAACAACCTCTTCGTCGAGCAATTGCATCACTCGGGTGCGGAACTTCTCACCTTGCATAAGTTCTTTCCACTTAGGCGCTTGGAATTTCTCCTTGTCACCATTCTCGTGAGTCAGACTCCACCATGCACCTGCACTATTTAAATGCTCAGAACTCTTGATCGCCTCGAAAAGACTTTCGTCATCGCGAATTCCCACATCTTCACCCCACAGAATCTTGAAGTTACAAATGCGTCCTGCGGTACCGAACCTAGATTTTTCTAGTCGTGCCTTTACTTCGTTGCCAACACGGAATCCTTTGCTGTCCATGATATAACTACTGGCGCCCCTACGCCCTGTTAACCAGATGCGTAAACTATACGCATAAGACATTGACTTGCCACCGGGACAAACATACTTTTCACTGTCCGTGGCATACTTCGGGTTCTGCACCGCAATGTTGGTTTTCAACTGATTAAGAACCAGCAACGTGGATTGTGCGTTTGCTAACGATACAACCAACTTGGACATACCCTTCGCAAGCACACGCGCTTTCACTGCCACTGACTCATTGGGATTAAAAGTTCCCTCGACATCACTAATCGCTGGAGTGAGTGCAAGGGAGTCCCAAATAAACAGCATCTTATTGCTGTTAGTTTTTAAAAGTTCTTCAATGGTTTCTAAAACAAACTCGACAGACATTGCCTGGAGATATAGAAGTTGATTGAGATCAACTCCACTGTGTTCTAGAAACGCAGGATCAATCGCTGACTCTGCATCAAAATAAATAACATCTACACCCATCTTCTGGGCGTTAGCAGCAATCTGTGCCGCCATATAACTCTTACCGCTTGCTTCCATGCCAGCGATCTCGCTGAGTTTGCCTACTGGAATACCTGCCATTCGTCCTCGACAAATGATACCATTCAACCATGTTGATCCGGTGGGAATCCAGTCCTTTACTTCGGTAGGATTGTCAGCAGTCAAGTCGTGCGCCACTGGCATGCCTGCTTTCTTATTAATTAAACTACGCATCTCATTGATGCTAAGTTTACCTGCTTTAGATTTAACTCGCGCCATACTTATCCCCTATAAAAAATGAGGCACCTGATAACCCTGTGCCTCCCTGTGGGTTTAGGTGTTAAAGAAGATCGCTAAATGCTTGATCTACTTTATCCGCTTCTGAAGTATATTTCTGTGTTTCATTAGAAAAACCTTCAGGACTATCACCTGCTAGATGTTCGTCTAGCATTTTCTGTACTTCGTCGGTGGCTTTGCGCTCGAACAAGGTGCTGAAATCGGGGATAGTATCCAGCAATTCCTTGCATCTTTCATCGCTCAAATCCTTACATAAAGAACTTGATTGACGACGTGGGGTCAATTTAGTGACGGGGAATTGACCTCCTGGCGGCTTGCCGTACTGAAGATCCAGGTCAACACCTGTTTCCAGATCGGTGATGTCTCCGTATTCAGGATTAAGCACTAAACTAAGTAAGGTTTCGTACACAGTTTTGCTATAACCCCAGATGCGGGTACCTTCGCCCTCTTCGCCCCGTACTAAAACGGGTGAAAAGAAACGACTCTTAGCGTTCAATTGTCGTGCCATGTTCTTGGATTCCTCGTCACCTTCACGGTAAAGATTCTTCACAAAACCACAGATTGGACAGTCATCGCCAAAATTGTTGTTTGGGCAAAGAAAACCATTTTCTTTGCCAATA
>Ga0080013_1005530_pt1 | contig 11723 bp, 6 predicted proteins | sample ETNvirenome_6_85_FD_69236 | JGI IMG/M metagenome (GOLD analysis project Ga0080013, IMG submission 69236) | Marine viral communities from the Pacific Ocean - ETNP_6_85 (SPADES assembly) (version 2) | ecosystem: Environmental > Aquatic > Marine > Oceanic | place: Pacific Ocean | collected 2013-06-19
CAGAGTCAACGACCAACATATTATTAGCTTCGCTGAATATTGGTGTGTACTCTCCTATATATGTTGTTCTTGAAATTAAAGAACCAAACGAACCAGTTGAGGTTGATGAACCACTTATTTTTGCATTAGCACCATGTACAAGAAAATCACCCTCTGAAACATCGAATTTATATAAAGATGTACCAGAAGTATTTCTGATGTGAACATCAGTCCAAACATCTAAATTACCACTAGATAAACCATTGTATGTAGCGTTTGCACCAATAGCTAAACCATTTTTTATAAGAGCTTGTTTAGATGACTGAAATCCTATTCCTGGTTGGGGTGCAGTTCCAATACCAACAGCACCAAACGAACCAGTTGAGGTTGCTGAACCACTTATGTTTCCAGCTATTTCTAAATTACCACTACCAGTTATATGTGAAGATACATGAAAATCACCAGTAACATCTAAAGTTGAATCTGGACTTGTATCATTTATACCAACTCTTCTTGTATATCCACTTCCACCACCTACTTTTAAAATAGGATAACTTGTGGTTTGGTCACCATAAAAAGTAATCTCTCTATCAGTAGCACTAGCAAAGTGTTGTTGATTAACTCCAAACTGAATCCATTTTCTAGGATAAGTTCTATCACTGCCAGTATGAAATCCATATATAGCACCAGTAAGTCTTATATCTCCATGTACATCTAAGGCATAATCAATATCAGATGCATTTTTAATTCCTATGCCAGTACTATTACCAAATATTTGAGGACTTCCACCATTTTTTACACTAATAGCACCAAACGAACCAGTATAGGCTGCTGAACCACTTATGTCACCATTAACAGTTAATTGAGCACCAGGAGCAGTATCTCCAGTATTTATGCCTACTTTACCACCTTCGTGGATTCGCATTCTTTCTGAAGCACCTTGAAAAAATCTTATTCGATTACCCCAAGTAAATAGTTTTAAACCAGACCCACCATCTTCACTTAATTCTGCATAATGAACTGAACCAGCAGAACGAGATAATCTTAGTGTTCCTACTACCTCTAAAGGTGTAGCTGGAGCAGTTGTGCCAATGCCCAACTTATTATCAATATAACCAGCACCAAACGAACCAGTTGAGGTTGCTGAGCCACTTATGTTTTGTCCATCTTCAAAATAAATAAAACCTTGTGAAGAACTTATCGAAGAACTAGCTGCTGAAAAAGTAATTCTATCATATCCCGTTGCACTATTTTGAAATACTACAGTTTTATCAATATTTGCCCGTATAGTATAATCAGCACTTGGTCCTCCAACATTAGTAGCTATATTTACTGGTGATGCTGTAGTTGTATATAAAGACAAACCACTACCAGGACCTTGAGCTGTTATCTTACCTTCCGTACCACCAGATTCTGCAACCATCACAGTTGCATTACTACCTACAATATGAATCTCTTCCTCTGGACTAGTTGTACCAATTCCCAATTTATTATCAATATAACCTGCACCAAACGAACCTGTTGAGATTGCTGAACCACTTATCTGTTTTCCATCATATGATATCTTAGTATTATTACTCGATCCAACTCTTAAACTCCATTTAACATCAAAGTTATAGTAAGTCAAGTTAGCAACCTCATTATTCATAATCCCAATCGATAATGTATTATCAGTAGTTTGATAGATACCAGTATCAGGATCACCAGCGAAAGAAAGTCCTGGAGCAGCTTGAGTACCTCTACCTAGAAGTAATTGAGTACCAGTCACAGCAGTAGTACCTACATTCATACCCTTTGGAAAATATGACCTTCCACTAGAGTATACCTGACCAAACGAACCAGTTGAGGTTGATGAGCCACTTATGTTACTAACGCCATCTGGAAATATTACATCACCACTTGTATTAATTAATAATCTATTTTTACTTGCATTATTATCATAAATTTGAAAAGCATCTGTACTAAAAGTTGAATTTCCATCAACACCTAAATACCAAGACCTACTATCCGTTTTTAAATTTACATAAGCATCATCACCACCACTATTTTCTATTGTAATACCATTAGAACCACCCGATGTTGTTTTAAGATGTAAAAGGGTATCTGGACTATCTTCCCCTATACCAACACGACCATTATCATTTATTCTAAATCTTTCTGTATCACCAGAATCGTTATGTATAGCAAAATAATGACCATCAGCAATTCTCAACTTTACATAACTACCAGCATCTTGTATGTAGGTATTATCATCACCAATGTATAATAAATTAGTACCTGCCATTCTTAAATTACTTTGAACTTTACCAGCAAGTGATAATGAACCAAACGAACCTGTTGAGGTTGATGAACCACTTATTTTTACATTAGCAGTTGGAAATTCTACATATTCACCACCTCGTGCCATTTTAATAGCTGTTTTTGTACTATAAGTAACATTATCTGGTGACGATCTAAAATCTATAGCTCCATAATTCGCTTCACCATCCATCCGAACAATCATACCACCAAGCATATCACCATTTTTTATACTTTCATTAAACCAAAGTGATGGCATACCATTTGAATAAGTCATTGGACCAATAGAAGCAGTGGTTTTAGCTCCACCATCAACCATTAGAGTTAAATTTGAACCCGAACCTGCATTTAGTGAAGTACCACCAATCGCTACTTTATCGTCAATATGTAATTCACCAAACGAACCAGTTGAAGTTGCTGAACCACTTATTGAACCAATAACTTCTAAAGCAACACCTGGACTCGTTGTCCCGATGCCGACATATCCTGAAGAAGAAACAATTCTTAGTCTTTCTACTCCTGTAATGCTTGCACCTACTCCACCTGTTCTAATGGCAAAACTTCCGGAAGAAACTATACTAGCCGGGTGTCCAGTAAAAAAGTAGTCACTATTCCCACCAGTAAACCTCATTCTACCGCCACCGAGATTAGTCGCGCCTTGATCAATTTCTATCTTTGCACCGTAATTACCTTGAAGTTTCACTCCTCCAGAAGTCTTAATTCCACCACCACCTGCATCATTATCAAAATTTCCTAAAGTGAAAGTCTGATTACCAAGATGAAATTCATAAGCATATTCTGCCCCAGGTTCAGTAAATACAAAATATCCATCATCTCTAACTGAAAAGTTATCGTTGCCTGAAGAATCTTCAACTATCAAACCATATCCAGTACCTGTACCACCACCTCTAACATGCAATTTTGCAGCAGGACTTGCAACTCCAACACCGACCATGCCAAACGAACCAGTTGAAGTTGATGAGCCTGAGATATTACCAGAGGTGGTAAGGGATGATAAACTGGCTGCTGAGCCAGACGTTATGACTTTCTTCCAAGATGGCATTGTTACTCCTATTGCGGTTGGTTACTCTCTGAGCCCACTTCCCAACGTTGCCGAACGTCAGGCCAACACTAAGATTATTTACCTAATAGTTTTTTGTAAGTTTCTTGTAGTTTAACTATTAAGTTGTAAGTTAATTCTATTTCTACACCTTTAAACTCAAGGTGAGCAAACTTTCCTAAAATCAAAGTTATTTCATCTTTTGATAGTTCAACAGATGTTTTTAAATCTTTTGGTTGTTCCACAACCTCTTGTTCCACTTCTTTTCTTATTTCTTCTTCAGAAACCACTTCTTCTGATTTCTTCATTTTATTGGATAAACCCATTATAACCTCTTATTTTTTATTCAACGTAAATGTAAATTTCACCACTCTCAACTCTAATGTTACCATTTTTTTGGTAATTAGCATCATCACTTGTTACAACCGCAGAAGCATAAGCATCAGGTGCTATCGCAGAAGCAGTAGCATTAAGTTTTGTTCCTTGTTGAAATGCCCATCTACTTACATTATCATCATACCCAAAAGCAACACCATCGCCATCAGCTGATTCAGTCTGAACAACAATACCACCATCACCAGAAGCAGAACCACTATTAAGTAAAATAAATCTATCTTCTACACTTAAATTAGCAACTTGTTGTTGAATAGTATCACCTTGGACAACTAAGTTACCAACTATAGTAAGATTATCATTAATCGTAGTTTCTGACGTTGTATGACCAATAGAAATTGCTACTCCACTATCATCACCACCAATTGTAATTGAAGTACCATCAATAGTAACCGCTCCACCTGCATCTATGTCAACTGTACTTGAAGGTGTTAAATCAAAAGTAGTCATTCCTGTTTCGGAAACTGCTCCACTACCATCAAAACTCCATACTGCAGTATCATCACCATAAGTAGAAGTTGAAGCACCAGCTATGGCTATCGTAGAAGTACCATCAATTGTAATCGCTCCACTTGCATCTAAATCAAATGTAGATGAGTCTACATCTATTGCGACATCTGCTGCAACACCAATATCAATTCCACCTGCACCATCAATAGCAACTTTACCACTATTTGATGCGTCAATGTCTACTCCTGTATGACCATCTAATACCAAAGTAGCTGCTTCTGAATCTACTGTTAAATTTCCTGCTGTTGTCTTTAAACTGCCAGCATCTGATAAGGTTATATCGCCTTCTAAGTATAAATCTTTCCATGCTAGTGCGGATGAACCTAAATCAAATTGATCATCTCCAGCAGGAAATATACTTCCACTTACATAAACAGAACCACTAAATGTATGTGTATCATCTGAAGAATTACCAAAAACTGTTGAACCACTTGAGAATGAAGAAGTCATGTAAGTTACTGATGAACTTACGATGTAATTCTGTGCTATTACATCACCTTCTGTTGTAATATTTCCTGTAGAAGCTATAGCACCAGCAACATTTAATGTTGAACTATCAAAGGTTAAGTTTGCTTCTGCGTTTACTGCTGAAGCACCTGCCGCAGTTAGAACTCTATTATTATCACCAAAATTAGATATACTATCAATTGCTGCTGATGTTAATCCTGTAATTCCAGCTCCATCACCAGAAAGTGTTGTCGCTTCTACTCTACCAAACGAACCAGTTGATGTTACCGAACCACTTACGTTTCCAACTATTTCAAAATTACCACTACTAGTGATATGATTTAATTCGGCATTACTTCCCGATACTATAATTTTCTTCCAACCAGCCATAATATTATCCTGTTCCTAAATAAAATTCATTTTCATCTGTGTTATAATAAAAACCACCCTCAACAACAGTTGGTTCTTCTGTAAATCCACCTAAGTTTACAACACCTTTATCATTTACGTCAAAAGCCGAAAAACTACCTGACTTGACTAAAAATAAATCTTTTTCTACACTTGTGGGTGTGATGGATAAGTAAGAATTAAAATTATTATCCCCAACATTCAATTGTTGTAAAGAACCAGTTCCTTGTATAAGAAAATTTCCTGTTCCGTTAACATCTTTAGAATTAAGGTCTAAATCACCACCAAGTTGTGGAGTAGCATCTTCAACTATATTACCTAAACCACTTCCACCAGTTTCTAAATTTTTAGCCCCCCAATAAAGAGTACCACTTCTACTATGTAATTTATTACCAGTTTGTGAAGTTCCATTTTCTATTTCAAAAAATTCACTTGTTGTAAAACTACCAGATAATCTAAATTCATCTAATGTATTACCAAGTGCATCATATAGAGTTTTATCATCTGCACGAACTTGTAATAAATTCTCATATCCCTCTGAAATTAATATATTTGTTAAATCGTATGACACTTTAATTTAACCTTTTCAAAACCTTTGATAAAAAGACATTAAAACCTTCTTTGACGTTTGCTTCCTTATAATAATTATGTAGAACTGGAGAGAAACGAGACTTGTTTTTTACCAACATCTTTTTGGTGATTCCATTCTCTTTTAACATTCTCATCAACTCTGATTCTGGTGTTACTTTTTCAATAATAATTTTTGGTTTTTTCTCTTTTTTACTGATAACTTCTACTATAGCTTTTTTACTAACTTTTATTTCAAAATTTTCTTCATATGGTTGAAAGTAAGCATCATCAGCAATAACTTCCAACTCCATAGTTCCTTTTTGTCCCTCTTCGGTTAACCCCTTTAGTTTAGGAAAAATGATTTCACCTTTTCCACCAGACTTTATCTTACCCTCAATCATAAGATTTCTATCATCGAACTTTAAAATGGCTCTAAGCTTAGAGTCTTTTATATCAACTCCTTCTAATGCCACATTACATTCGAATATTTCACTTTTATCTGTATAAAGTTTAAGCATATACGTTCACCGATGGTTTCTTTAAGACTTCTTGTATTACCAAATCAATATTTGATAAAGAAATATCCACATTTGTTGGTATTTTTACATTGTCTTTTATTGTTTTTCCTTTTACTTTTAAGATCAACTCAATTACTTTTCTCTTCTTTTCCTTATCTTTTTCAAATATTTGGTTATAAAGTTCTTTTCTCCTATATTTACCACCTACTACTAAAGATAATTCGTAAGCAACACTAAATTCACCAAATGTAAATTGAGCTCCACCAAAAGGTATATGTGCTTGATTAAACGTAGTCGGCATAGATTTATCCTAATTATTCATATATAAATATAAAGAAATTTTGTTATAAACTATTATAATCATTAAATTATCCTGTTGATTGAGCTGTTAAGGCTGTTGTTGTTGCTACTGAATTATTTGTCGCTGTAAAAGTAGAAATATGAGTTCCAGCACGTTCAGGCATGACAAGTTTAAATCTTAAATAATAAGTACCACCACCACCAAGATTAACAGTAACAACATTTGCAGGATCTGTCGTGGTAGATGCAGTCCAACCCCCTGTCGTAGATGCTGAAGCATCAGCGCCAGGATCACCCCTATCACTAACTGCTAGGTAAGCTTCAGGCATTCCTCCCGAAGCAAGAGCCACTTCAAAGGTAGTATTACCACTTCCGTCAGCTACTACAACCGTTTTCACGGCAGAAACAACTTCTGCATCATTTCCACCAGTTAATGTGAAATCAGCTATTTCTGTAGTCCAATTAGTACTAACTCCACCTCCACTAGCATCATGGTCATAAGAATAAAACTCAGACATCTGATGAGGAGCTGAACCATCTGGTCTATCTCCTGAAGCGTTATCAGTATTTATATCCTCATCTGGTGGATCTCCACTAGTACATAAATTAGTTAATGATACATTAGAATTAGTTGTACCACCACTATAATTGTTATCATCCAATTCGTTATAAATAGAATTTAAAGATAATGCTCCACTACTAGGGACTGCCATTCTTCAACTCCTCTATATCTTTTTTAAGTTCATCTATTTGTTCTTGTTGTTCTTTTATACCTTCAATTAATAATCCTACCAATCTATCGTGTCGAACTCCTAAATAACCATCTTTTCGTTCTTTAACTATTTGTGGTAATACTTTCTGTACATCTTGTGCAATAATACCAGTATCTTTTGAACCGCTAGCATAAGTATTTTGTAAACCATTCCATTCATATTCAACACCTTTTAATTTTTTTAATTTATAAATAGGTTTCTTGATTGGTTTAATATTATTTTTTAATCTCTCGTCTGAAGAATAATAAGCAATTACGTCCTCACCTGCTCTAATAGTCTCACTTACAGTCAATGATCCAGTGTGTTGGAAAGAACCTGAACCTCTTATGTAAAATCTCTCCGCAGTTTTACGTGTCACCGAGAAGCCTACAAAAGTACCTAGTTTAAAGTAGACTCCACCACCAAGATTTCGGCCGGCATCTTCAGTTCCAGCAACCTGAATATGTCCATCTTTAGAACCAGATATATTGACATGTGCGGAACTTGCTTTAATAAAGTAAAAACTATGCGGCTCCCATTGACCATATACAGTTGTCGTGTCTGAACCCATCCATTGTATGTATGATCTACCGGAATACCCAGTATGATAAGATTGAACCTTTATGTGAGTTCTATCATCCCTACCCATGTAATTAACAGTTCCACCAAAACGTCCCAACAGATCGGATCCATCATACATACTAAAGCCAGCAGAATTAACCCTAGCATGTCTATTTGCTTGATCACCAATAAAAACATCACCATCTCGTTCTGCTAGAAAACGAGAAGAACTGATTTCTATATTTCCATTTGAACCACTTATGTATTGTCCCGTTGTTCCAAGAAAGAATTCTGATGCACTTATGTGTAACTCTCCATCTGCTGTATTATCAAATACTATTCCAGAGCCTTGATGTCGCCCTGCTTTAAAACTTCCACTACCATCTGCAAAAAATCCTGTTCCACTAGTTAAACTTAACTGAGATGCATCCTGACCTAATGCTAACTTTGGAACATTTAAATGAGTCAGATTATCAAGAAGAAAACACGTTCCATCATCATTATAAGTTGTTGCACCTGCATTTCCAGCCCAAATAGCTTTATAGCTAAAATGCATTCCAGCTAATCTCATATCGGAATCACTTAATTCAAAAATAGAGAAACCATTGTCGTCAAATCCTTCAATACCATAATCACCATTACCAATTTGTCCTAAAGCTAATCTTACATTATTTCTCGGAGGAGTCACCCATCCTGATCCAAATGATTGCATACCATCAGATCCATGAATTAAAATGTGTTTATACTGTGAATCTATTCTTATACCATCTGTATCTGGAGATGATGATTGTGATATGGCCTTTGAACTAATTTCCCAATTAGCTACAGTTAATACATCATTGGAATATTTAAAGTTTGAACCTACAGACATTTGATTGTTAGGTCCATCAATATAAGTTCTATTTGCCATACCAAATCTATTAGTTCCTGTTCCCAATGAAAGAACACCACTTGCACTTATTATAGCATTACCATTTGATGATGATATCTGTCCTTGAGCAATCTTCCAACCACCAGCAGTTAGTACATCATCCACATAAGAGAAAGTAGAACCTACATAAAATACAGGTTGAGTTGAAGCACTAACAAAGAATAATCCATCAGTTGGGTCACCAGTAGCAGAAGTAGCACCAGTTCCAAGAGCAATAGAAGCATTATTACCATTTATGTCAGCAACTGTTCCACTTCTTAATCTTCCTGGAGATAAGTCCCAACCAGCTAGACGGGCTTTATCTTTTGTTATTAATACAGAATATGTATCATCATTATCAATATCAGCATTTGCTGAACCACTAAATACAGCAAATCCATATTTAGCATCTCCAGTCGTAGGTAAACTACCCATTACAACTTTTGGTTTAGCAGTATTAATTGAACCTGTATGAATTGAAATATTTCGATTTGTAGCATCAAGAGCAACACTTCCACTATCGCTATTATATTTAAGAAGACCTTGTGCTATTTCCCAACCAGCAATTTCATTTCCAGCTTCTCCAAGTTTAAATAAAAGATTACCATCTCCATCTGAACCACTTATTCCGTATTGACTGGCATTTAATAATCCCATTCTAACTCGTTGTTGTCCACTCCCATCTTCAATTAAGAAACGAGAATTAGTAGCGTCCATCTGAACGTTGCCAGTAGAACTTGAAATTATACCAGGACTAATCCCCCAACCAGCAATTTCATTTCCAGCTTCACCTAACTTAAATAAAAGATTTCCACCAGCATCACTACCACTTATTCCGTATTGAGAAGCATTCAACAATCCCATCCGAACTCGTTGTTGACCATTTCCATCTTTAATTAAGAAACGAGAATTGGTAGCATCAATGTGTACATTCCCAGCAGAACTTGATATGACGCCAGGAGTGATTGCCCAACCAGCTATTTCGTTACCAGCTTCACCTAACTTAAATAAAAGATTTCCATTAGCATCTGAACCACTAATTCCGTATTGACTGGCATTCAAAAGTCCCATTCTAACTCGTTGTTGTCCACTTCCATCTTTAATTAAGAAACGAGAATTGGTAGCATCAATGTGTACATTCCCAGCAGAACTTGATATAATACCAGGAGTGATTGCCCAACCAGCTATTTCGTTTCCAGCTTCTCCTAATTTAAATAAAAGATTACCATTAGCATCACTACCACTTATTCCATATTCACTGGCATTTAATAATCCCATTCTAACTCGTTCTTTACCATTAGAATCCTTTATCAAGAAACGAGAATTACCAGCATCCATACTTACATTTCCAGCACTAGAAGAAATAAAGGTTGGACCTATATACCAACCACCTATAAAACCACCAGCAGTAGCATTAACCGTTCCTTCAAAATAAGCAGAACCAGATGCCCATAATCCAAAACCACTAAGACTTCCAAGTTTTGCAGAAGTTATCCCACCTAGATAACCCATTCTCATTACAGCAGAACCACTTGAAGCGTTTACATCCATAAAAGGATAATTGGCAGTTGAAGCATCCAATAATATTGAACCACCACTTATTCTAACTGCAGTTCCACCACTATTACCCAAGCTTCCTGTTACATCACCAAGACTACCAACCACGTTATCCACAGTATATGTAGTAGCTCCCCCAGCATCCGTTGGAGACGCATCATTTATATCAAATTGAACACTTATTACAGTACCATCATCTTCACGAGCATCTTTATACCATAATCTAGTATTATCAGCAAATGTAGCCGATTTACTATTTAGAAAAGTTACAGTATTAGTTCCATTCGATCCTGATATAACTCCACTATCCGAAATATATAAAATACCATTTGTAGCTTTAACAACATCTTTTTGGAATATATGAGTTCTTAAAGTATTTCGAACCATAATGTTGTCAATCTCCATACTTACGCCAGAAGAACCATCATCTGTAATTCTAAATCCATCACCAGTTATACCTGATATGAATGTGCTAGTACCAAACTTTTTACCATCAGTTAAAGATAAGGTATCAGTTGAATGTGTGAGTGCTACATTACCAGCATTAAAATCTATAATACCACCTGCAGCTAAATATAAATCAGAAAAACCAGTTCCACTATTACCTAACGCTAAACCATCGTTTGCATTTGGTTTAAGATTTGATGTTGTCATTATTAATCTAGCAGTACCACCAGCAGAAAATCCAAGTTGATCTGTATCAGGTCTATACATTCCAGTATCACCATCTGCAGAAAAAGAATATCCTGGAGCTGCAGCCGAATTAGTACCTACCCAAATATGTTTAGTACTTCCGTAAGCACCCATATCTAATCTAGAACCATTAAACTGAGCTTGAGCTACACCAGCAGCAGTAACAACTATTTGACCTGCATTTCTATATTTAAAACCAGTAGTACCATCGGCAAATGCCATTTCTGGATTAGCGTAATTATCTGAAGCTGGACCTGCTACTCGAATTCTACCAAACGAACCAGTTGAAGATGCTGAACCACTTATTTTATTTGGTCCTACAATAAGTGCTTTATCTGAAAGGTTTCCATTTCCTACCCATAAATAATCCCCATCATCATCCATATCTGACTGAATCCTAAAAGCACCTTGACCAGTACCATCGTAACTAGGTGATGGTGAAGTATAAAATACCATTCTACCTTGGTCACTCATAATGTAAAAATCACTATCGGCGTTATTAAATGTTAATAAGTGAGCATCACCACCAGATAAAGTAGAGTTTATGTCAATGATACCTCTTGTGGTTGAAGTTTGACCACTCTTAGCTGAGAGACTGATATTACGATCTACTTCTAAATGACCAAACGAACCAGTTGAGGTTGCTGAACCACTTATGTTTCCTGAAAATGCTTCTATAGTTCCATCTGATTTATGTATTCTTAATAATGGATTAGCACCTGTACTAGCTTTAAAATCAAAATAATTAGCGCCCATATTCATTGTAC
>Ga0080013_1005531_pt1 | contig 11722 bp, 18 predicted proteins | sample ETNvirenome_6_85_FD_69236 | JGI IMG/M metagenome (GOLD analysis project Ga0080013, IMG submission 69236) | Marine viral communities from the Pacific Ocean - ETNP_6_85 (SPADES assembly) (version 2) | ecosystem: Environmental > Aquatic > Marine > Oceanic | place: Pacific Ocean | collected 2013-06-19
ACTGGACAACTTCTTAATAAAGAGTTAGTAACTAAGATAGCTAAAGGAGAGCCATTAGACCCTACTTTTGCTACGCAGTTTTTACCAAATAACTCGTCTAGTTTGAGTAATTTTTTAAACCTGCAAAAAAGAATAAAGTCTTGGGCGACAGAAGCTAAAGTATCTGCAAAAGAAGCAGATGAGATTTTATCTCCGCTACGAGCTAACGCCTTATCTGATGTTGTTAGTTCGCCTAAGTTATTAGAGGCTGTAGCAAATCCTAAAACAACCCAGGATTTTGACATTATTAAACACTATGAAGCACTACTATCTCCACAACAGTTTAGGTACGTCAAAAGTCTAGCTAATAGTCCTAAAGGAATGATAGCTAAAAGAATAGAGTCTTTGTCTGCTTATTATACTGCCGCAGGTGTTTTATCTTTAGGCGGTGCAGGAGCAGCAGTAGCAGGAGCAGGAGGAGCAGCAGGAATGACTGTTCTTGGTTTATATTTAGCTAGTCCTGTTCTTGTTCGTTCTATTGCGAATAAACCACAGATACTAGCATTGGTCAATAAAGTGTTAAACGCTCCCGCAGGAACATCTACAGAAGCGTTAGCTAAATCGACAGAGATGTTAGGTAAAGCAGCAATAAAGACGGGTATAATAACGCCTACTACTGCTTTATCTTCTATGGTAGGAGCAGGAAAACAGCCACAACAGCAGTAACAAAAAAGCCCTATGCAGTCATCTACATAGGGCTTTTTAGTACCTACAACATTTACACTATCTCACACGCACCACCTACACAGGCTAATTCCTGGCTACCTGTTGTGTTGTCATCCTGCTCAAACTGTTCCAGAGCAGACCACTCTACATTCACTGGCATAGCCGCAAGTAACTCCTCATACTTCTCAGCGTCTATGTCCTCATACGGAGCTTGTTGATATACATGATCGCTATACGGCAACAGACTAATACCACTACACAGATCAAAGTTATCCCATATCCACTGTGCAACTTCCAAGAACTCATCGTCTGTATAATAAACAGTAATGCTTGGTTTATGTTCACACCAATGGTTCTGGTAGGCTTTCCACAGCTTTAACTGCTCCATAGCACCTACCTGCTTAACTGTGGTGCAACCTTGTGGAGACTTGACAGGAAAGCTGAATACCAATGACGCTTGACTCATCAGGTCTTGTTCTACTGGGAATCCTGCTGTTTGCATAAACTGTGCAAGTGGGTCTTTCTTGTCACTACGTACTCTGCGAATGTAATGCTCAGAGAAGCGAGGATGGATGCCACTAGCAGAATCGACAAGCTGAGATACAGTACCGCTTGGCTTAACACATGTAATAGCCGCAGACTGATTAATGCCAAGTTTAGCCGCCCACTTCTCGTTAGTTTTAACAGCAACGTCACGTATCTGTTCAAGCCACTTCTCCAAGTCAGGTGATTCGCCTTTGCTTAACAGGTAGTGATCCATAATACCTGTCATGCTTACGCCTAGCAATGCCTCCTCTTCCGTATTTCTCTTCCATACATTCCGTAAATAGCGGAAGTCTGTCAACGTAGCCTGTAGTGTACCAATGATAGCCGCTACCTCTGCCTTCTTCTTCAGCGTGTCTAGGTCATCTTCAGGACGTACTACAATCTCTGACAGGTTACAGAACTGATTACTGCGTAGGATGATTTCAGAGCATGGGTTAGTGCCAAAGTCCTGCTCAGGGTCACGCCTACCGTTACGTGCGGCAATCTTCTGTGCAGCTACTCGACTGAAGATACCACGCTCTCCTGCCTTGCTCTCGTACATGTTCTGCATCTCTGCCAAGAAACTCTCAAAGTCTGGCTTCTCAGTGTACGCTACGCTGTTGTTAGCAAGCCTACGCTGTCCTTCTGTGTCCCACCAGTTGCCGTTTTTAGCCTTAGCCATGCGTGGATCTGACAGGTTAGACAGGCTAATCAGGGCTGACCTACGCACACCACCAACGACTACAATGTCAGCAATCTTACAGCATACATCGTGACACTCAAGGGAGGTTAGCTTGCGTCCTGCTGCCTTCTGGAATATGCCTACACAGAAGTGAAACAGATCATCAAGAGGCTCAGGACCACTAGCACGGCCACCGAATGTCTTCAGTCTAGCACCAGACTCTCGTATCTTGCTCATGTCCCACTTAGGTATCTTACCTGCGTACAGCAGACTAATTAGCTCACGGAACGCAGAAGCCCAACCTATCTTGCTGTCAGCTACGACAATGGTGCTGTCGCTAGGATGGAACTCTTCAGCAACGATGGGTAGTTTGTTAATGAAGTTACGCTCAACGCTGAAGCCTACGCCTGTACCGCACATCAGAACATACATAAGCTCATCAAAGCTACGTGGTGAGTCAATGTGCAGGTAGCTACAGTTAAAACCTGCTACGTTGTCTTTAGCCAGTGCAGCCCCTGCTGTCATCATACAGCGCATAGAAGGCATCACATCAAGGTGTAGGATAGCTTCTTTGAGTAGGTTATAGTCTTTACCCTTTAGCTGTCCACGTTCTTTAAAGAAGTCTACATAGCGTGTGACTGTCTCTTCCCAAGTCTCTCGTCTACCTTCCTCTGGCAACCAACGAGCGTACCTGCTCTTGTGTATAAACTGCTGATACTGATCCACTAGTTATTCTCCTCTGTTACCATTGCTGTTAGTTTGTTTAAGTACCAACCTGCCTTCTGTAAGTCCTGTACCTGCTTACCCTTGTACTCGTAACGCCACAGATACTTCATGCAGTTGCCTTTGAGATATCCTTTGAATGCAACACTGGACATGGACTCCTCTATTGCATCAATACACTCTATGTTGCCTGTGTTGTAGTGGCTAGGGTTATTTACTGGGTCTAACTCTTTAGCTTCTTCTTCAGCCAACTGTTGCCACTTCTCTAGTCCTGTCTTTACTGTCTTCTCGCTGTAGTTCTTGGTTACTCTGTCCCACTCAGCGGGGCTTACGTCATTGAGTCTCATGTTTAAAATCCTCTGCTAATTCTTCAAATCTGTCATTGATGCGGTCACTAAACTTGTTGACTAACTCTTCTGAGCTTATATCTAATATCTCTATGATTGTTAGCTCGTCTAGCATCGACATCTTCTCTAGTAGTTCATAGTAGGTTAGAGGCATCCTAGTCTCCGTACTTCTCTCTCAAGTAGTTTATACTAACAGGTAGCTCATCACAACCACCGTTTTTAACCTCATTGAGCATCCATATCCCTGACCAACTTCCATTAGTCTGTGGGTTAAGGTAGTCCTCATCGTGCTGATAGAAGATGCCAGAGAACAGTCCTAGCATATTAGTGCCATCAGCCTTTCTAGCATAGGCGATGTCCCTGTCCTGTACGTGTCCCATCACACACGACATATACTTCTTCTGTAGCATCAGCTTTGCACTGCTTACTGGTCTGCCCATAACACCACTGGTGAAGTAGTGGGCATAGGCTATGTCGTCAATGATGACAGGCTCTAGGAACGGGTACACTTCCCAACCAAACTCTTCTAGCTGAAAGTCTCTGTAGCTAATTAAACCGTCTAGCTTAGGGTCTGCATTGGTTGCTCTTTCTATGCGGTTCTCGTGGTTGCCTAGAGTGAACACTAGTCTAGGATTCCATCGCTTGTCTTTGTTGCGTATCAGGCGGTTCTGCTCATCCTTGATAGGACGCATGAACATCTCCATAGCAGCAACACCTGCTTCTATGTCGTTGGTGTAGCGTCTGCCTTCAAAGCTACGAGTGCCTACATCGTATGATGAGAGACTAGGTAGATCAAACCAATCACCTATCATCACAATAACGTCAGGCTTCTTGTCTACAGCGTACTGCCCTGCCCATCGTAGATGCTCTATAGACTGGTCTGGCTTTACTTGCGTGTCTGGTATTACTAAATGTTTAGTCATTATTGATCTCCGTGATGTGCAAAGTCACCGTGTAGTTCTTCTCTGGCTTTTCGCACCACTTCAGCAGCCTCTTCTACGTTATCGAAATAACCTAAGTGTATTCTTTTTCCTTCTAGTTTAATTCCTGTTATCCATTTCTTACGCGCTTTGTTCCAACTGACTCCTTTATATCCGCTAGTGTTGTTAGCGTTCGTTTTCCTGTTGTGTTGATTTTGACCAACAGTTGCTGCTCTCAAGTTTTCTATTCTATTGTCTAGTTTGTCTCCGTTAATGTGGTCTATTGTCTTAGGTAAATAACCTTTGTGCATCAAAAAAATAAGCCTATGCGCTCTGTAGCTGTTATAGTTTATTCCCACACAAAGATAACCATGAGATTTTACAGTACCTGCAATATCGCCTACTTTTACTCCTTTTGAAGACTTTCTTTTCCAAATCAAGTTACCAGTTTCTTTGTCGTACTCAAACAAATGATTCAATAAATCTACAGTTAAATCTCTCATTTTTTACGCCTCTTACGTTCTGCGTTAGTCTTAGCAGTGTGGCACTTGTGACACAGTACTTGATACCCTTCAGCTTCTATGAACATTCTTTCAATGTAGGTGTTCCAATCTACAAAGCCTACTTCTGGATCTACTACTGGATCTATGTGGTCTACTGCTGCGTTATTACGTCTACGCTTCTTTCCTTCTAGCGGTGGTAGTGTAGCGGGAGAGCCTTTGCCGCATTTGGCACACTTGTAGACTCCCCTAGCTACTCTAGCCGCTGACTTGACATCGTGCTTTACACCCCACTTAGCGTGAGCCTGACGGAGTGCGGAGACGATAAAGGAACGAAAACGTGCTTCTGTCCATCTACCGTTATTCCTTGTCTTCATTGAAGCTCCATACCTCACCTTCGTAGCGTCTTAGCCAGAGCATCCTACCATTCTCTATCACTCTGGCCTCGTCACCATCGTACATCTCTACGCATTTGTCATAAAGTTCCTTCTCTGTAACACAGTCCTTCAATATCTTCTCTGACTTCTTATCGCCAATACCTTTGATACCTATGATGTTATCAATCCTGTCACCCATCAGTATCTGGCGGTAGAAAAAGCGTAAGCCGTCCTCTGGCTTTACATAGTACTTGTCCTGCTTTACAAAGTTGTAGTGCCATCCTGCTATCTGGTCAAAGTCCTTATCTAACGTAACCATGATAGCCTTGTCACCGTGAACTGTTGCCTGTATAGCTATGGCATCGTCTGCCTCTTCTCCTTCAGTAACTACAGCAGCCCACTTGTCGATAAGGTGTTGACGTAGTGCCTGAATATGCACTGGCTTTGCCTTATCTTTGCGGTTTCCTTTGTATTCAGCAGTGACGGCATATTCCTTGCGGAAGTTTCCTTTGCCAGTGAGATACAGAACATAGTAGTCTGTTTCCTCGTCTACGTTGAGTTGTAACAAGATGTCGGAGATGAAGCCATCGATGGTGCTGATGGCTGTCTTCTCTGATTCCTCGTTGCATGACCAACCTATGCGATAGACTAGAATGTCTGCATCAATTAAAATCACAACGCTTCGCCTAAGTCCACATCAGCTACGTCAGCACCGCCACCATAGGGAATGAGGTCAGTGACTACTAGCTTGAGCAGTGTAGGGCTACGTCCCGCTTGACCCGCAGGAGACTTCCAATCGTAGTAGCTTACTACTGCCTTTGCTTTAGAGCCGTTGCCTACTAGGATGCCTTTGATCTCAGCACCGTCAGTGTCGTAGATGCGGATAGGGTGGCTAGACTTTGCAGTGATAAAGTCGCCCTGTCCATCCTTGCGTCTCACGTTCAAGCCCATCATCTCCAGTGCCTCTACTGCTGCTTTGGATAGGTTAGCTAGGTCTACTTGGTACTTACCTGACATACGGTTTACTTCAGTCAGACTAGACCACATCATGTCTGCGTTGATTGTTACTGGTTTTGCTTCACTCATACTAATTACCTCTTGGTTGTTTTAGATCACAACTGATCTACATATATTATACCACGAATGGTACGGATTTGTCAATGTGTTTCAGCCCAATTGTTTCCTACATTGTACTCAGCATCAAGTGGGCATCGCAGGTCTAGTACATCTCCTGCATTCTTGATTGCTCTTACTGCCGCTTTGCCTACTACATCAGCAAAATTCTCTGGTGCTTCTATCTGAAATTCGTCATGCACATTAGCCACTAGTTTGTGCGGTATATCATATCTATGTAATGACTCTGACAACAGCACAAGTGCCTGTTTCATTACAATAGCACCTGCACCCTGTAGCAGTGTGTTCAGTGCCGCATGTTCACTTCTTACACGCAAGCGTCTACCGTCTAGTGCAGGTAGTGTTCCTGCTGTGGCGTGTTTAGCTACCTTCTCACGCAGTTTAGCCAGTGCGGGTGTGTTGCGTAGGAACGAGTCTATAAGCTGTTGTCCTTCTCTGTAGCCACCGCCTACTATCTGCCCTATCTTGGCTGCTCCTGCACCGTACAGGAATGCGTAGATGAATGTCTTGGCTTGGTTGCGGTCAGTGAGTCCTGCCGCCTTCATGTTAGCTGTGTGGATGTCACCGCTTAGTATCTCGTTAGTGTATCTCTCGTCACGCATATAGTGTGCAAGCATACGTAGTTCTAAGCCACTGGCATCACAGCCTACGAGTTTATGTCCTTCAGGTACACGCCAGAATGAACGACACTCTCTGCCATACGGTGCAGACACTGATGGCACTTGCGCTAGGTTGGGGCTGTGGTGCGTCATACGGCCTGTTACAGCACCGTTGGTGATAACCCTACCATGCACCCTACCGTCCTTCTCATGGGTTAACCAAGAATCTATCTGCGCGGCACGTTTCTGTAGCATCAGGTACTCGTATATCATCTTAGCTTCTGGTATGTCGATACCTTCTAGCACCTTCTCGTTGACGATGGTAGCACCTTTCTCAGTCTGTAGCTTAAACTTCACACCTACACCTTCTAGGCGTTCTGCTATCTGCTTGCGAGAGCCTACGTTAAACTCTGTCACCTTGTCCTTCAGACGCTTCCCTGTCTTCTCGCTCCAACGCTCCTCCACTATTGGTGGAAACACTTTCTGTAGTTCCGCTGTTATCGTCCTCATTTTGTGTGTTATGTCTTGCCACAACAAAGTTGCTTGCTCTACGTCTAGCATGAAGCCGTTGCGCTCCTGTTGAGCCGTAATGATAGCTACCTTCCTTTCTAAATCTACGCATTGCTCTGAAAATTCCTCCCGCTTCAGTGAATCAGTTAAGTGTTTATAAAGCCTAGTTGTTAGTGCTACATCTTGTATGCAGTAGTCCACCATCTCTGGTGTTAGTCCACCATCATAATCATCAAAGTCTATCTTAGGATCGCCAAAGCGTTTGCCCCAAGAGTCTAGGCTATGGCCGCCTTCCAGAGAAGGGTTGTATAGTCTGCTGAGTACTAGAGTGTCTATTAGAATGTCTACTGGAATGTGTATTCCCCACACTCTCTCTAGCACTGGCGCATCAAAGCCTATGATGTTATGGCCTATAACGCCTTTACAGTTGAGCAGCACAGGCTCTAGGGTGTAAGAGTTATAATGCTCTAGCACCTCGCCAGTGTTAACGTCCTGAGTAACCACTACCCAGATGTTGTCGTGACTGGTGTTTGTTTCTACATCCAACGTAATCAACATAGTATTGCCTCGCTGTGTTGTCTTTGTTGCTGTGCCTGTTGTACGGATTTATGTACGCTAGTTGAGCCTTGCTCTCTTGTGTCTCACTTATCCAACTGCCAATCTTGCTCATATTCTTGACTCTCCATTACAGTGTCTGATTCTGATCGTAAGTCTTCTCTGTCGATAGTGTCAATGTCGTCAGTGTAAAAGTAGCAGTCATTGCACATATCTAAATACTCTCCGCTGATTGCAGATTTCCTAGTAGACTCAAAGTCTGATAAAGCCTTGTTACACGCTATGCATCTCATTATAGACCTTCCTCTTTAATTTCAGTCATTCTACCTGTAGTCTGGTCAAATAGCAACCCACCTGCCTTGCCTGTAGTGCCACAGAAGCGATTCTTCAGCACCCTGACATGGGTTGTATTTCTCTCTACAGGGTCATCAGCCTGACCATTTCTCTCTAGCCCTATCACCATATCAGATAGCTGTGCAATGGATGCAGAGCCTCTGAGTTGCGATAGACTGCTAACAGCACCTTCCTCATGGCCTTTACCATCTGGCCGCTTCAGGTGACTAACCATAAACAATGTTATGCCTGTCTCTTGCACTAACATTCTCAGCTTGGTGCAGATTTCATCCAGAGCCTTGCGTTCATCACCGTTGCTCTGCGCTGACACAACAATACTAACGTGGTCTAAGAACAGAAACTTTGTGTCTAACGCCTTAGCCATGTAGCGACAACGTGCAATGATGTTATCAACACTGGTGCTACCAAAGTGGTCAAATAGGTAGAGTCTGTTAGTTCCCATTGTAGTCTCAAATGCTTCCCAACGCTCCTCCTCCGTACTCTCTACATCTGGTAGATGCAACGGCTTGTTAGCCGCCAGAGACATCAGCGATAGCGCAGTTTTACGTGCATTCTCCTCTAGAAAAAGCAGACCAATGTTCTCCTCAGAATGCTTGAGAATATGCCACACTATCTCTCTCACAAACTGAGACTTACCTAGCCCTGAACCTGCCGTGATGGTGACTAACTCAGCCTCCCTGATGCCGTAGGTTAGCTTGTTCAACTCAGCCCACGGATATTGCACTGCGGCCTTCTCTACTGGCTTGTTAACCTCCTCCCAGAGACTAGCACCGTTGATGATACCGTCTGGCACAAACTTCTCTGCTGCCCAGAATGCGGCAATGAATTCTCTGGTATCGTTGGCCTTCAGGTAGTCGCAAGCGTCTTTATGGCCGTTGGTATGCTTCACAATGGCTGATTTACCACCAAACAACTCTGCAACCTCTCTCGCGGCCTTTGTACCTGCCTCATCTGCATCAAAGCATATAACAATGGCATCAAAGCTATCCAGATATTCGTATGCGGCTTTGCAATCTTTCAGCGCACCTCCTGCACCGTTCCTGACACTGACGCATGGGTACTTACTGCCTTGCATCTGGTATGCGGCGGCGGCATCAAACTCACCTTCACAGATGGTGATGTACTTAGCACCGCCATTGAATAGCTGTTGCCCGAATAGACCAGTGTCTTTCCAGTTACCAACATTGTAAAAGTTTTTATCAGGTAGTCTAACCTTTGCCGCGATAGGCACATTAGCATCTGAAGGGTCATGGTAGGCAAAATAGGTTCTATCTGCCTGATCCAGTATTCCATAGGTTTTAGCGGTGGCGGTGGTTAAACCTCTATCGACAATGGCTTGGTAGTTACCTGTCGTTAGCGTTCTCTCCACTGCACTGAAGTCTGGTTTAGCCTTTGGTTCAGTAGACACTGGCACAGAAATATTCCAAGTCTCCTCTCTAACCTGACTACTGGGCGTGTATTTATGACAACTGTGACAGAATGTACTACCATTGTCGTTGATCTGTAGCGCATCACTGCTACCGCAGTCTGGGCATGGTTGGTGTATTTTAGCCACTACAGCACCTCCTCATATACCCTGCCATAGCTAACCAGTACAAAGGGTAGATGTAACAATATCCCTTCAAAGGGCATAGCCTCAGTCTGCTCAGTCTCTCTGTTATACACCCACACTGCTCTACTGTCGGCAAATTCCAGAAATAAACCGCAACCGTTGATTAACTCAACACTTAGCATTCTACCGAATAACATCATTATTCTTCTCCTCTATACGTTCGTTGTCATTTTCAATGTCTGCCAATATCTCAGCCTTAGCCTCATCAATCTCCCACTGTTCCATTGGCGGGTACTCATCTGCATCTGGTAAATCAAAACCATACGGTTCATCACCGTGTAACCAATCTTCGCAACTACCATTCCAGTTTCTGCCCATTACTGTTTCTCCTCAGTGAATTTAGAAAATATCATATCATACTCTGTACTCTCAGCGATGAACTGTACTATCACTGACGGGTGTAGCTTATAGTGGTTAGCGGCCTCTTGCAAAGTAAAAACACCATTGCTAATGTCTGCTGCCGCTTTAAAGACTGCTTGTATTTCTGGGTCTAAAGTACCCTCTAACATATATTTCTTAAACATTATAACTTTCTCCGTAACCATTGTGATGATTTTTCCTGTATCTCATTCTCGAATACAGGCCATATAGAACGTGTTACTTTCTTACTGATAAAATGTTCATCAGTAACAATGTCGCCAGTGCCTACCCTACTTCTTATGGTAGTCGGCGACTGTTTAACACGTCTAGCTAACTCGTGCATTGTATACAATTTACCTCGCTCTAGTCTAGGGTCTGTAGTTTCATTGCGGTAATATCTAATCTTTCGTCCCATCTTTTTAAACTCCTCAGTTTGTGGTAGAATATATGACTATATAGTTTCTTAAACGCTTTTTAAAGTTAATAACAATTATTATCTCTTAAACATCTATATCAACGCTATTGTTAACTATATAGTCCAAGATCACTCTCTCTCTAATCTCTGTTAACACTTCAACACCGCATCTATACGGTAAACTCTGCACTATATCAACAAATTCGTTGATAGCAGCAGTCCTGGTGTCGTTATCTTCTATATCACTAAAAAATGTAAACTTACTTCTACATATTTTCACAGCATATTCTCCCAATCAGAAGAAGTTAAACCCGTCATAATAAATTCTCTTTCATCTCTTGTTAGTAATGGCATGGCCTCTTGAATCAACATACCTCTTTCCCATTGCTCTATTTGTAAAGGAGTTACATCAATATCCATTGTGTTAAGCATTCCCGTCAAGGGACTAGTTTTAGTGATTATCATTATTTCTCTCTCTATTGGTTAAAAAGTCCGTAGCATTTGACAACACTCTCTCCAGTAGTTCAACTCTCCCAAGCCTATTTTGTGACCCAAATCAGCTTTTCGGTCACGTTTTAGTCTCTCTTTAGTCTCTCTCTCGCCTCGATCCTCATAGGGACTGTGCTGCTCTCTCTATCGTCTCTCTGTTATCTCTCTATTACGGGAAACAGGTTTAAACTTTGTTAAAACACTGGCGACAATAGCAGATAGTGCTGTGCTGCACAGTAATATGTCATAGAACGCCATATAATGCGTTTTAAGAGAGTTTACCTGGTTATTGGTGCTAAGGTATAGGCTGCAACTAAATAGGCTTAAAACGGCTTATATTAGCTAGGCAAAAAAAACCCTAGCTGTAACACTAGGGCAAAAGGATTGCAACACACTAGGGAGGAATTAGTTTGTAGGCTCTATAGCAGGATAATCCCGGCGCAATCGCGCCCAATGCTCTGCGTTTGGTGATGGTTTATCAGTTTGGTCTAAAATTAGTATGCGCTCTAAATACTCAAAACCTTTAAATGATACGTTTTCGCGGTTGCATATCCGCAATAGCTCACTTGCACGTTCTTTTTGTGTCAATCGTTTTAGCATTTCTTTAGTGTTATATAGGCACTCAAATTCTACTTGTATTTTGCCTAATGTGATAGCTGATTCGCTCATTGTCTATGCTCCTCTCTAAAAGTCTTGGATAATTATACCGCCATCAAATTCGATGGCGATAGTGCGGTCATGTAAATCATCGATGGTGTTAATAGTGTTATATGACTGTTTAATCTCAGCTAAATCGCTGTACTCTGTAAACTCACAACATAAACCTATAACATCTAGCTCATACGGCTCTGTGCAATCATTAGCCATTTCAGATAACCAATCAAACAATGCATTTAAACCGTCATAGCTAAAATG
>Ga0080013_1005534_pt1 | contig 11719 bp, 9 predicted proteins | sample ETNvirenome_6_85_FD_69236 | JGI IMG/M metagenome (GOLD analysis project Ga0080013, IMG submission 69236) | Marine viral communities from the Pacific Ocean - ETNP_6_85 (SPADES assembly) (version 2) | ecosystem: Environmental > Aquatic > Marine > Oceanic | place: Pacific Ocean | collected 2013-06-19
GCGTGGGCCAAAGATACCAAAACAGCTCTAGGGTCTTCCGAAGCATGGTTACAAGAATTCGAATGCGAGTTTATTCATTCAGGTGAGTCTACACTAGATGATGAATTGTTTGAAGAAATGATGAGTAAAGTATCTAAACCAAAGATCGTACTAGATGAGGGGCATTATAAGATTTGGGAAGAACCAGATGAAGCCAAACTGTATGCAGCTGGGGTAGATATATCAGAAGGGGTAGGTGTAGATGCATCTGTTATTCAGATATTAGACATTACCGATATAAGAGATATTAAACAAGTAGCAGTTTATAGAAACAATAAGATACCTCCGTTAGAATTTACTAATAGATTATATAAGATTTTACGTAACTGGGGGTCTCCCCTGGCTCTCATAGAGAGAAACAATTGTGGCGCACAGGTCGTGGATAGGCTAGCAGTTGATATGGGATATGAAAAAATCGTTTCTTACGGTAACGCTAACGCTCATCGTCGTAATGTAATGAGAGGGATGATAGCTCATACTAATACCAAATATAAAGGCGTTCTTAATATGCGTTACTTTATGAATGAGGTGAGAGTTGTTAATCTTAACGAAGAAGAGACTGTTATGGAGCTTAGGAACTTTGTAAGGTTCCCGAATGGTACATGGAAAGCTCGTCCCGGGTTCCATGACGATAGAGTAATGGCAATGTTATACAGCCTCTTTATATTAGAAAAAGAAATAACAGAACGCTTCTTTGAGATAGTAGAAGTTGATGATATGGGTAAGCCTTCTGTTATAGAGCCGATGGATTTTGGTGTCCAGTATTTTGAAGACCCAACATCTATATATCTAGATAATGAAATAGTTGGTGACCATACTCATGAAATGTCTGCTCTAGTTTGGGGCATGGGTGAGGAACAAAATACTGACATGGATGAACTACAAGCGTTCGGATTTCAACTAATTGGCGAAAAACCGCCGGAGAACTGGACAGGGAAGCCGGTAGATTATTGCCGTTACTAATAAATATGTTATATGGCGACTAATAAGTTACAGCAGTCTGTACTTAATAAATCAAGAGCTGACAAATTTCTTCTGATTTTTGACTTACCCCCTATATTAAAAGGTATAAACAAACCATGGATTGGTAAACAGTCTACCACTACTCTTATTAGTGACTCTGTACAATTTTCTATATTCGGCTCTGCGGTCCCAGAAATTACAGTACCAGCAGTAGAGAATAGATTTGCTGGGAGCACATTATATGTTTCTTCGCATGCTAAAAGGTCATATCCTCCGGTCACTGTAGATTTTACTATTGATAATGAATACAAAAACTATTGGGTTTTATATCAATGGTTAAATTTACTTCATAGTCAATATGAAGGTAGGTTTAATGAAAGAGAGCTTCCTTCCAGTCCGGACTTTAATGAATATCAAACTGATTTAACCATTTTTGGTAAAGATGAATTTAATAATAGTAAGATAAAATTTACCTACACAAAGGCCTTTCCTACTACTTTAGAAGCGATTACATACAACTACCAAGACGCTGGAGAAATTAAATCTGGGTTTACTTTTGTATATTCACAACTACACACAGAAATAATCGATTTTTGAAGTTTTTCAGCTGAGATAGTATAAATAATTTTATGGCAATCGACTTTACTCCAACTATTAGCTCTCCGGGTGTTGAAATAAAAGAATGGGATCTTTCAAATGTGGCGCTTCCTGGTGTGGGAACAACCGTTTATATGACTGGGTTCGCGCAACAAGGGCCCTATGACGAGGTTATAAAAATTACCACAAAACAAGATTTAGATCAAATATATGGAGTCCCAACCAACTCCGCGGAGCGGTATTTTTATCACACCGCTGCAGAAATATTAAACTCCCCCGCTAACCTATACACATCTAGATTACCTTACGGAGCTGGAAACGGGGATGGCTTTGGATCGCGGTATTCTGCTTTGGTGTATGCTGGTTCTTCGATTCCGTCGACAATTCCTCCAACCAATTTTTTAGTAGACGGTGCTACCTACTCTAACGTCGCCAGTGGCGGCACTATCGTACTTGGTAAGCCGACACATATTGAATTAACTCATGCACAATATCTTAGTGCTGCTAATGAAACATTGTGGGATTGGACTGACGCCACTGGACTTGGGATCGATGCAGTTAAAAGCGCGGCAAATGGATCTGCTACTAATACTCAAATAGCTAAGTCTCCTTTAGTTATTTTAAATAAATCTACCAGCACCATAAATTCAAAAAGAGAAGGTTATTATGTTGGAGCAATCGACAACACAGATATTAACCCAGCAAGTAACTTTGTTGGTATTGGAAATGCATTATCGATTACTGCTTCCGCTGCTGCTCAAAACAGTTACACTGAAATAGTTAACAATCAATTAACTTTCCCTCTCACAGGAAACGCTACTACAGGGCCTAATGGTAGTATTTCCGAAATAATGGAAAATCTGGTAGACTTTGATTTAGATGGTAGAGCGTTTGATGATATTCTTAGCTTGGGTGTTTTTAAATTAAGAAGAACACAGAATTCAGCTGAAGCATCACAACTAGGGTATGTTTTAGAAGATGGTATAGTTGGTTCACAGAATGCCTTTAGAAAGCTTGACGATCCGAGAGGTGGTGCTCAAATGAGCTACTTCCTAGGTGCGCGAGATAATAAGTCACGTAATGTAAAAGTCCTGGTTAATAAGCATATAACCCAGCTCAATGCAGGTGATGACGGCTTAGATGCTAATGGTAATCCTAAATTGAAACTAAGAGTTAATGGTAAGCCATTAGAGAATGTTGCTGATGCTCTCGCGAACACAAGTCCGGAGGCTGGCCTCGAAGCGGCCGGCGCGATAGGGTTTTTGTATTCGAGCTTATCTTCTCTTTTAAATACTACAATTGGAAAAGGGGATGATTTATTCCCATTAGGTGCATTTAGTAATACTAAAGTAACTAATAAGGATTTAGGTGATATACCTACTAAGCTTGATAGAGCATTAGACGCTGTTAAGAATGACGAAATATATGACATTGATGTTATTCCAGAAGCTGGACTAGGAACTATCTGGGCAATGGCAAAAGCCAGAGGCATCGGATCCGGTAGCCCGCTATACTACGATGAGTTTTATTACCATGGAACAGTAAGAAACGCAGTTGACGGATTAAGAACCTCTAATGCTATCGGTTCGGGAAATTCAACAACTTTAAGAAACAACTATAATACAATCTTTGATAAGTTTGAAACGTTTGTCAAGCCACCATACTTAGGAGGTTCTAGAGGTGACGCAATATTCATTGCTGACACATTTAGACAAATCGTTGCTATCGGTAATGGTGATACGAAAGTATTGGATAATAAAGACAGAAACTTCCAGACAGATATTTTCTGGCCAATGAAACATCAGTTTGAATTACAAAACACTTCATATGCTGCAGTATATGGCAACTGGGCTCAAATATATGATCAAGGATTGGGGCAGCTCGTATGGGTTCCATTCTCTGGGTTTGCCGGATCGATAATGGCTAGGAGTGATGCTGCTACGTTCCCATGGTTTGCACCAGCTGGATTTAACAGAGGGCTTCTTACAACCGCTACCGACATTGCTATTAATCCAAATCAGAAGCAAAGAGATGAGCTGTATAAGTCAGCTATTAACCCAGTAGCGTTCTTCCCATCACAGGGTAATGTAGTATTCGGTCAGAAGACATTACTGAAAAAGCCGAGTGCATTTGATAGAATTAATGTTAGAAGATTGTTCTTAGCACTTGAGAGACCTACTAAGAAAGCCGCTCAATTCTTTGTATTTGAACCTAACACAGAGTTTACAAGAACAAGACTGGTCAACGTCTTAACACCGCTCTTTGAGCGTGCTAAGCAAAACCAAGGTGTTTACGACTACTTGATTGTTTGTGATGAAAGAAACAATACCCCTCAAGTAATTGATGAGAATAAGTTAAGGGTAGATATTTACCTCAAGCCTGTTAGGACAGCAGAGTTTATCTTAATAACATTCTACGCATCTAGGACAGATGCAAACTTCCAAGAAATAGTTGATGGACCTGCTCTTTTACATGAGGGTAGAGGAGTTTATTAATAAATAATTATATGGCAACTACAATTCAAAACTTTTTTGCAGCAGCAGCTGATAAACAATTCTCGAGAGATTTTCTCTTTAGGGTGCAAGATATTACTTTAGGTTCTACAGGACTTAACCTTGCAGGGGGAGATGACTTGATTTATGCAAGATCAGCTGCACTCCCGGGGCGTACAATAGAAAATAAAGAAGTCAGCTACATGGGCCTTACCTTTAATATCCCAGGTAGAGCTACTTATGCTAACGCAGCTGGTTATACTATTGAGTTTTATGCCGATGCGACTAATAAAATAAGAGATAAATTAGAAAAAGCTTCAAGAGCTACTTTTAATGATGAAACTAGTAAAGGTGAGTATGGTATGCCTGGTCCACAAGATTCGATGACTCTAACTCTACTTGATAAGCAACTCATTACAAAGAAAACTATTAAGCTGGTTGGTGCCTCTATAAGAGACATAGGTGATATGTCTTATATGATTGCAGACGGTACAGGTGAAGTTGTTACTTTTCCGGTTACTTTTTCTTATCACTTCTATCAAGACTTCTCAAAAGAAGACGACCGCCGAGGCGATTAAACAGTTTCACTAATAAATATTATTAGTGCCTATAACCAACACAGAAACGTTTTTAGATAAGTTTTCACAAGATAACGGCTATTATCTCTCTCTTCCTTTTTTATGGTCTGTTGAAATGCCCGGGCTTCGCGGATTAATAAGTGCTATAAATGACGCTACATCTAAAGTACAAAATCAAGGATCATGGAGAGCTGGTAGCAATTCGGCATCCTCCTGGGGCGCCGGTAATATATTAGCGGCAAGACAGGTAACAATACCACCGGAACAGTCTACCTTTTTAGAGGTGGGACAGCAAAGCAGAGGTGGTTTTATGCCAGGTTATGGATTACAACAAAGAGAGAGCTTTCTATCGAGGAACCTGGCTATCAATTTTATTGAAACTATCGACGATATAGTGCATAAATTTTTTACTCCGTGGGCCGTTGCGTTGGGTATTAACGGGCTAACAGATTTCAAGCTTAAAACTACCATAAAGGTTAAGCAATATGATAACCAGCTACGAGTCCGTAAAGGTTATAAATTTATCGAGGCCTTTCCAACCATGGTAGAAGGGTTTACTGTTACACAAGAACCTGAAGCGGTGTTTCCGGAAAAGTCTGTTACCTTTTGTTTTACGGATTTTGTGCCTGACGATTGAGGATATCAATTAGTTGAGTAAGTAATAATATGCATATTACACACGTCCTTCCAAATGGGAAAGAGGTACGTCTTAAAGAGATACTCTTTAAAGATATACGCACATTTAATTTTTATGAGAATACATCTATTCAAGGACGAATAGAATTTTTACAGTCTTTTATATTAACAAAAGGTCTTAATATATTAGAACAGTTTTATGCTTTAATATATTTGAGGCTCCATTGTATTGGTAATGAGATCATAATGACTTCTGATAAAGGGGATGTTGGAGTGAGCTTAGACTTTCTTAAAAAAAATATAGGAGGTATACCTGATATATTAACTAGTGTTGATATCGACGGTGCAGAGTATACTCTAGACTTCCCCTTTCATTTTAACACTGGAAACAACGATTTTATATTATCTTTAATAAAAACCATTCGAATAGGAACAGAAACACTCCACGTTAGTGACTTATCTAAAAAGGAGCAAGAAGAAGTAGTTGAGCGGCTCCCAGAACAATTATACAAGATTATTGACCAGTACTTAGTTGATTGTGAGGAATTTTTTAATTTGACATTACTTGAGAGCAGAGAAGGTTTGGATATACAACCTATAAAATTTAATATGCTACATCCTACCTTCGCACAATTTATAGTCTCTATGTTTAAATGTGTAACTACGGAAGGGTACAGAGAATTACTATTTACTTTATCTAAAAGAATAAACGATATTTCCTTTCTAGCTAATAGTACGTATTTAGAAGTTTATGATTATTTTGAGATGTATACAAGAGAAATTGAAGAGCAGAACGCACAACAGGGTGGATAAATAAAATACCTCATTAAATATGGTTATGGGTAAGAATAAGAGTGTATCTGGATTTTTAGAAAAGCTAGGAAAATTAAATGACGATAAATTAAAAGTTTTTCTGCCGTCAATTAAAAAGAGTATTGATACAACACCCCTTACGCTCAAACAGCAAAAAGATTTAATTTCTTCAGCGTTAGATGGAGTAAAAGGTGCTTTGTATTTTAACAAAACGTTAAATAATATCATTATTAATAACACAGGGAATCATGATTTAAAAATTTATGATAAATTCCCCTTTATAATGCATATGAGAAAACACTCACTAGGTGATATGGTAAAGGTAGATAAAGAATTAGTTAGTTTAAGTAAAGCAATTAAAAATTTAAAGACTATACCATTTAAAATTAAAGAAGATCATCAAGTTGAATTAAAAAATCTAAAAGTATTTTTGAAAATCCCGACCCTTGCTGAAGAAAATGTAATACTATCTAAAGGCGAGCAAGATGTAGATGTTAAAGAAGATTCATCTAGAGAAGGGCTAGGGATGTTATACATGTTAGAGATAATTAAGTATATCGATAAGCTTGTAATAGATGAAGAGGAAATCGAGTTTACTAAAATTAAAATCAACGATAGAATAAAGTTAATTGAAGAGTTGCCTCTAACAATGTATAAAGGCATTTCGGAATATATTGAAGATATTAATATATATCTTAACGATATACTAACTGTTGATGACTCTATTATTCCTATAGATGTGCGGTTTTTCGATACCACAGATATTGATTAAATATCTATGTGGCAGAGCAGAAAGCAGTACAAACAGAATCCATAATGCACTTAATACGTGCGCGGGATGAAGCCTTTGGGCAACTCGCAGACACAGACTTAGCAAAAAGTAAATTCTCGCGTGATATATTACCATCACAAGCTTCTGCATTACCTGGTATGAAAAAACCGCAATCGTCTGCGCAGGTGGGAGCTGTAGAAAGAAATAAATTAATGAACGAAACTCGCATTGTCGCGAGTGTACTTTCTAAAATGTTTCCGTGGATGTACCAAAAACCTGCTGATGTTAAGGGGGAAACTAAAGTGCTCAAAAAAGCTGAACAACAACATAATTTAGCTAAGGAAAATATAAAAGTAGCAAAAAGTAGCAAAAGTAGGTTAGGTAAAATTATTGGGGCATTAGTCGCTGGCTTCACGTTATGGGCAATATTTAAAGATAAAATAATAGAGCTTTGGAATAAATACAGCGGTAGTCTATGGGACGGATTAAAATGGGTCGGTGGTAAGATATGGGAGGGATTACAATGGGTCGGTGGTAAGATATGGGAGGGACTACAATGGATGTGGGGTAAGATAATGGGTGGATTAACAGGGCTTGGTGATAACGTATGGGACGGGTTAAAATGGGTCGGTGGTAAGATATGGGAGGGATTACAATGGGTGTGGGGTAAGATAATGGGTGGATTAACAGGGCTTGGTGGTAAGATATGGGATGGATTAACAGGGCTTGGTGGTAGCATATGGGATGGATTAACAGGGCTTGGTGGTAGCATATGGGATGGATTACAATGGCTCGGTGGATGGGTGGCTGAGAAATTGAGCGGCTTGGGCGGTGAGATATGGGATGGTTTAACAGGGCTCGGTAATAAGATATGGGAGGGGTTACAATGGCTATGGAATACCCTTATATGGCCTATACTAGAACCCGTTTTTACATGGGTAGGTAACAAAATAGAGTGGGGTTGGAATCTTATTAGTGGGGTTGTTAAGAACCTTTGGAACAATTTCCAAGCAGGTGTAAGTGCCGTGTTTACATTTTTAGGTGGAAAGCTTGACGATGTAGTTAATGCGATTGTTGCTCTTCCAGGTGCCATGGCAGGTGCTGCTGTAGAGAAGACTGCGCGAGAGACCGCAGAACTGGGTACGAAGGTCGCTGGCGCGCCGGCTCGAGGGGCCGCGTGGCTCTTCGACAATACCGTAGGTCACCTTCCTAAGGTATGGGGTGGGGATAAAACCGGCGTCGGTGGGTGGATGGACAAGCAGGTACAAAAGATTGGTGGTGAAGACTATGGTGAAATGGTTAAGAAAAGGGTAAAGAAATCGGTGGATAGAGCGAGCGCGCGCGGTCCGGGGGCGGCCGAAACAGCAGCGCAAGATGCAATGGCTAAAATAGGCTTTAACAAAGAATTTGTGAAAATAGTTCCGGAAATCGACGCTGGTATATCACTACAAGATGCGATAAAAGAAACAAAGGTCCGGGTTGCTGATTTAGGCGAGAAGGCCAAGGAAGAGGCTAAGATTATGGCAGAAGCCGGGATGTTGAGGGTGGAACAGATAAAGGACACAATAAAAGACACAAATACAACGAAAATTATTGAGGGAATTAAAGAATCCGGGATGTTGAGGGCGGAACAGATAAAGGACACAATAAAAGACACAAATACAACGAAAATTATTGAGGGAATTAAAGAATCCACGATTCAAACTATTGAAGTCGAAGGGGCTGCCGCGGAGGCGCACCTTCAGCAGGCCGTCGCCTCCGCGGAGGCGCACCTTCGGCAGACCGTCGCCGCTGCCGCGGCATCAACGCCAGACCGCTTGAGCGTTGTAACGAGAGAGTTTGAGAGTCGAATTCTTGAAGGTTCAGAGAAGGTGAGAGCGTTGGCTGACCGGGAGGAACGAACCAAGCGACTTCGGCAGTGGAAAATTGAAATTTCGGAGGCGCAAAGAAAGAAGTATGCTGAAGATGATCCCCGACGCATTTTACCTAAAACTACTACATTTTTCTCACCTCAGTTCCGAGGTGAGATTCCTTATGCAGACTCAGCTGAAAGTACTCTTAAAAAATTGAAAACTGACGGCGTGGTGCCTGGTAAAGACACGAGACCGATGGAAAAAAGGCTATGGCCATGGAAAGGTGGACTGCCGGTTGCTCCAACCCACAAGGGTGAGGGTATTATTCCCCCGGGTGCGGCGCTAGCGCCGGGTGTTGGCACTAGTGTAGCTAAACCGTTTACTGGATATCGACCTACAACTATAGCCGGTTCAGATACTAGTAAGACTGATGATATCTTAACAAGCTCTGAAGGATTATTACAGAAGATAGAACAAAATACCAGAGGGGGTATGGGGAACACTGTAGTTAATGCTGGTCAACGAGGTGGCGGCCAACAACGTGGTAGCTCTCCAAATACTATTTCACCAAACACTGCTACGGTAGGTGCCCCGAAAAAAGATTCACATTATACTTATGTAGATTCTGATTATATAGAACGCCCGAATACGCTGGTATCATAGTCTAGATATAAATATTAGTATGGCTGGACCTTTTGATGTTGTAAAAGATTACGCGTGGACTACTGTACCAAAAGGGTCCAGGCTGCGTCAGGAAGCTCCAGTCGCAAATGTCACCTCTCATGAATTAAAAGAGAGTCAGTTACGATCATTTGTATCTGGGTGGGTAAATGTAGGAGACGCGAAGTCACAAGACGCAATGAAATTCTACGAGGGGATGTATAAGACAAAGAAGGGAAAGGAGACAGAGTATAGCTTTCCTTTTTTTGAAGATAATTTTAGATCGTATGCTAACAACTATGCTGATACCTTTTCACAGATAAGTCAACGCGGAGCTCAAATGATAGGCGCAAATATGGCCGAAGGTTCCGGGGTGGGTGAGGAACTTATATTAGGAGGTGCAGCGTTGCTGCAACAGTCAGGGAATACTGTTATACAGGACATAGCCAAAAAAGCTTCATCAGTGACTAATAAAGGGGTAAATTGGGCCCTGGATAAAATCGGCAGAGAAAATATGGGTCTTGATAAAGGATATCAATTTAAAATACCTGAAGCTAATAGTCCTGCAGAATTCCCCGGAACGTATGTAGAAACGCCGAAATTTTATCAATATGCTGCAACTGACACCGGTGTTGAAATTAGCTTTTTACTATCTAATACGATTGCGGAAGGGGATACACAAAAGAATCAGGATCTAATTAAAAATATTATTAAAGAATCGAGACCAAGACGTGGTGGCGCTATAGAATTGACATTTCCGCGGATATATGAAATAAAGATACCTGGATTAAGGTATGTAAGATGGGCGTACTTGGCTAACGCTGCATTTAACTTAGTGGGACAGAGAAGACTGATAGATAAGAAAATTGTACCGGAGGCATACGCAATCTCGCTGGTTTTTAATTCGTTAACAATAGAAGTTGAAAACTTTATAGATGAGGCTGAAATGTAATGAGTGGTTTAACAGGTAAATTAGGAAAATATCAAAACGAAGTACCATCGTTATCTTCGGTAGATTTTGGTAGATATGAAAATATATTTAAAGTGTATACCGAACCAACTGACGGGAAGCAATTTTATTTTTATAACATTTTAAATAAAATAGAATTTCCTCAAAATTTAGATAGTGACTTTTTTGACTTACATACAGTTCACGGTCGGTTGCCGCTTACCACTGTTTCGCACCAACTATATAATACTATGCATAACTGGTGGATCCTCTACTTAATCAATTTAGATGTTTTAAGAAATAAGTTTTATGTTGATGGGGGTATACAATTAAAGTTTATAAAACCACCATACCTTGGGGTTATCTTTAGAGAGATGACAAATTCTACTGTATTCGGCAACCGGCATTTTTAGTATGGCTGAAGTACAGACATATAAAATAAATAATGCTGAGTTTGACGGTAAATTTACTTTAACACAGGTGGCTGAAGGCGCCGACTCTCCGAATGAGAAGGGTGTAGAGATAAGCTTTTCAAAGTCTGCTATTAAAGGAATGGATATAGAGGAAAATTTTCTAGAACCATTTACCAACGGAAACATTTATATTAATAATCCTTTAGATTTTATCGAGGATGGTGCGCTTATTAGAGGCGACGGAAGGGATTTATTTGAAATCGAATTTTACCCAAAGGGGGAGGAAAGCGAGTCACCATTAATATATGAATTTGTTATATCTAGTGAGCTAAATAGCACTTCTAAGACAGATAGATTAAACAACTTCAAAACATATAGATTGCTGGATAGAAGTTACTTTAAGCTTAGTGAAAAGGTACCGTACGGTAAGCGATTTAGGGGTAAGGTGGGGGTTATTATACGTAGCATTTTAGAAGAAAAAGATATTAAAGTAGCTGCTTGTGATGGCATCGGTGACTGGGAATTTGGTGATATGGTAGTAGATTTTTTACCAGAACACATTTTACCACCTTCAACTTTTAGATACAGTGATTTATTAAAATATCTGTTAAAAATAAACTACGCGAAGAGAGGGGATACGTACGTCAGGTTGTTTTTAAACTGGTGTAGGGTATGTGAGGAATATAAATACAGAGCATTGTCTGATATTTTTAAGGACCCGATTGTTGTTGAACAATTTATGGCAGATGATTTAGTAGCTGAACTACAAGATAATATTAACAACCCGGGTAAGGGGATGCAAGAAACTCAAACTAATGTTTATAATTCTGCTTTACAAAATACTGACTTTTCAACTCCTATGCTGGTATATACAAATGCCTTTTTGCACAATCTACTTGTTACAAATTACGATCCGATCTTAGGTGAGCATATTATTAACCTAATACGAATTAA
>Ga0080013_1005536_pt1 | contig 11718 bp, 28 predicted proteins | sample ETNvirenome_6_85_FD_69236 | JGI IMG/M metagenome (GOLD analysis project Ga0080013, IMG submission 69236) | Marine viral communities from the Pacific Ocean - ETNP_6_85 (SPADES assembly) (version 2) | ecosystem: Environmental > Aquatic > Marine > Oceanic | place: Pacific Ocean | collected 2013-06-19
TGCGGGATTGGATACAGTGTGTGGTCGTGAGAAATTCGCAACTTGGCTGTGGCTGTTGTGGGGTGCTATCCGCCCCGTTGAGGGTCTGCGTCATTTCTTTATGTCTGAGACATGGGGTGGCGATAGAACGTTCAATACTCAGGCAAGCTTCAGGCGGTGGCTTGCGGATGAGCTGGCGTGCAACGTGGACAGACTGCGGGAGTATATGGAACTGTCTGCGAGGCTATTTGGTCAATCCGATGAGCATACGACCCGATTTGCTTTTACTGTGGATGCGGTTATTAACTACACACGGCACCACAAATGGCTGTTCACTTGGAGCAAGAAACTGTCTGCGTGGTCTAAAGTAGATAGTGTCAGGATTCCTAATTCTATGGAATTGGCTTTAGAGGCGTTAGAGGCTATTTCGGATGAGCCTCGACAGTCTGACTACAAGGAGGTAGAAAGGGAGTATCATCGCATATTCTACCCGCCAAAGGCCAAAGACGCAGATATAGACGATACACCGACTAACAAGGCGTCTGACGTTATATATGCTCAAGATATCAAGACGCTTGTAGATGCGGGCGTAACGTTTACAGAATCCGATGCACTGCAGGTTATCGGAACTCTGAGCGCAGATGATAAGGCATCCCTGTTTGCACGTATTCACGAACACCTTGCAGAAACTGCGGAAATTTCCGCAGAATAAATCAATCGGTTAGGCTATCGCTATTCAGTTAGAACGGTTAGGGTTTTTACCCTAGCCGTTTTTTTTATGCCCTGTTTTGTAATCAGGAGTTATCAGGGCGGGCGGTCCTGAACGGCCAAGGTGAGCGAAGCCGTGTATGCTCGATCCACAACTTGACGCACGGCAAACCGAGAAAGGGGGTGAATCACATGATATTCCAGCCTAAGCGTACCGATGAGCAGAAACGGGCGAGCAAGGGGAGCGGCCCCAAGTTCGATAGCTACGGACGTCGGGAAAGGGCACGGCGAAAGAAGCTCCGCCAGACCCAGAAGGTGTCTCGCAGGGCTAACAGGTAGGTCAAATCTGTGGGGGCAGGACGATGAGACTTGAAGATGCCGTGACATTCAGCAGGAGCTGGCAGGGCATTATGCGTGAGGTGACAGGCCACGTGAGTGCCATCTGTCAGGATGAGGTTGAGGTGAGTGGGTCCACATTTTACCGTGCAGAGAACGGTGAAGACAGACAGATGCCCGTGGTAGTGTGGTTGACCCCTGAGGATGCAGAGGCAGGGGCTGACGTGGCGTACATTGATGCAATGATGGAGAGGTGCTGAGAGATGACCCTTGCAGAGCAGGAAGCATTTGAGGCAGCAGAAGTGATCATCAGATTTTTACGTGAGCACGTGGAAGAGGGGGCTAATGTGATGCACTTTGCAGCCCTCTCCCCTGATAGTGATGAGCAGACCATTCGGGAACTGATCCTCGAGGCCCAGGATCTCATTGATAAATGTGGGTCCACATTTTACCGTGCAGAGGACGGTTCTGTCAGGATGAGGTTGAGGTGACAAGAGGTGGGTAACGAAAGGAGAAGTAATGAACTGGGATCTTAGCCGTAAACTGGAGAGGATAGGGGTGTATGCCGTCCTTAAGATGCTCTCAGATGATGAATGGAAGCCTTACCGCGTAGATGATGGGTGCGAAATAAACAGGGTGACCGATATCCACGAGGCATATCGTGCAGTGATGGCAGTACACAAATCGTATGTCCACCTCAAGAAGGTGACTGCTGGTGTCCCTCCTAAGACTACGATTGGTTGGGTGCGGTTCATTATGGATAACGACCCGGACGAGGTGGTGTGCCACTATTCTACCTCAATTGAGACTCTCGACCATGTTGACGTAAAGGATCTGATTGACGAGCAGCTCAACCGTATTCTGGATGAATACTTACACAACGTAGCTTAAGGGAGGTCTAATGTTCTGGGAAGCAGTGATAGTCACGGCCCTGCTCTATCTGTGGGCTAAACCCTAGCAGGAGGACGACCAATGACAGAGGAAAAGCAGAACCAAGACGGCCAGACCTTTACGCAATGGATGAAGGCCGTCGACCGAAGGATTGAAAGTCTCTGCGGGCTGAGTTCTATGGACCTTGCCGACATCTGCTATTGGGACATGTGGAATGACGATTGTCCCGCAACTGAGGCAGCGAACGAAGCTCTTGAAAATGAGGGCTTCCCATTCTAAGGAGGACAAGAGATGATAGAGGTTAAGTTTGGACGCGGAGACCATTTCGATCGAGCAGATCGCATCCACCGCACCAACGAACCACTGCTCACTTGGGGGATGATGGATGAGTGGGCACACAAACTAGCGGAAGCGTTTCAGTCTGCGACTAATGGTCAGGACATTACACTGAGCACACCTATGGGACTGTTTGAATTCAAGCATATCGAGAAGGAGGACGATGAATGACGTTTGGACATGACCCCGAGCTACCGGGGGGATTTCAGGATGCCGACCTGGAGTGGGATGAACGCCGCAAAAGGGCCAACATTCAGGCAAGGCTAAGACGGATGATCACCGTCACAGATGCCCACGATACGGAGGCCCGTGGGACGTTTAACGGTGAGTTTTGGACGGCCAGAAGGGAGCACGATGGACGGGCGAACTTCTGGAGCATCGACATTGTAGTATCTGAGGAAGCGGAGTACGCGATAAGCTCCGCCATCGAAGAAGCGATGATAGAATACAAACTGAAATGGAGGTAGAGTAACCACTTCTATCCCCTAAAGGGGGAGAAAGGAAGGACATGCAGAAAGAGAGCAAGCTAGCCGAGTTTGCCACTCAACTGGCACAAAAAAGCCACAAACTGCGTGAGTTAGAACTTATGAAAGCTCACTCCCGGGATATCCTCTCTTGTCTTGAGGAGATTCACTCCACGCTAGAGGACATTGAGTTTATTACGGGGCGTGGGTACGTGAGTAGACGGTGTACCGTGTGCTCCGATGGGTTCTATGTACACGACCATTGTTCAGGGTGTGGTCATGAGGAGTATCAATAACCATCCCCCATAAGAAGGGGAAAAGTGCGACAATAAATCAGGCGGAAACATTTCTTGTCACACTTTTCCTTATTTGGCAGTTGGGATAGTGACACAGGCTATCCCAACTGAAGGTGGATGAGGACTATGGCCTCTTTGTTGAGGAGGTCGAGATAGGCAAGGCGTACGTTCATTAACGAAGGACAACCACTTCTGTCCCCTAAATAGGGGAGAAAGGAAGGACATGCAGATACTCACAGTAGACAATCCGAAGTTCCAAAAGAACTTACCTTTGGATTACCTGACGGCGGGGCTGTCACTTAGCCCTGCTGACAGCAGCGGACGGTCAGTGTGCCCACCTAAGTTTTGCGGGTCTTGCAAGTTTGAATGCCTAGACCGTGCTGGACGGGGCACCATGCAGGCTACCCAGGACGCCAGAATCAGGCGGACCAACCTCTTCTTCGACAAGCCCAAGGAGTTTTGGCTCCTCATACAGAAGGACATAGACACAGCCCTGAATAATCGCAAGGGCTTGAAGGTGTGCATCAGGATGAACGTCTACTCCGATCTGCCTTGGGAGAGGATCAAGGTTCACGGCACCAAGAAATCCATAATGGAACTGTACCCACACGTGCGGTTCTACGACTACACCAAGGTACCCAAACGGGTAGTGCCCGACAACTATCACCTGACTTTCTCCCTGTCGGCAGACAATGACCGGGAAGCTATGGAGGAAGTCTATGAGTATAGACGTAACCTGTCTGTGGTTACGTGGAAGCGACCCCGGAAGTTCTACGGGATAACGACGGTCGATGGTGACAAGCACGACCTGACATTCCTCAGACCATACCCAAGGGTCTTGGCACTCAAACCCAAGGGTGCAATGAAGAAGAACATCAACGGATTTGTAAGGGGGAAACGGTGAGCGTTCAGAAAGCAATAGAGTATGTCGAGGAGGCGGAAATCTGGCTACGGGATGCCTTGGAGGAGCTTCCCGTGACCACGGGCACAGAGTGCCCAAGATGTGGGAAGGCCCACTTCACACAGAGAGAAAGGCAAATTCACAAGGCACGCCTCTCACTTGAGGGACAAGTGGAGAAGGTCAGGCGTGTCGGAGATGCCCTAAAGGAGGCATAACATGCCAGAAGATTATATGCACAAACACCTACAACCCCTTGTAGGGATGCGGGTTACAAACATAGTCCTTGATCAAGACAAGGGCGAATACGCACTGAGATTGGAATCTGCGGAAATTCCCGTAAGCCGTGCCGTGTGCTACGCATGGATTATGTGTGACGAGGAGGGCAACGGCCCCGGTCACCTTGACCTAGACTGGGAGAAAAAATGATCACCGATCATGAGACACGGATAAGGAAGTTTTTCTTCATGGGGATGCCAACCAACCAGTGGAAAGCGGAAACACGTAGAACGTGGGACGATGGACACGGATACAAGGGGGAAGCGTGGCGACCCGCCGCACCCCGCACATTCAACAGTTACAAGGAAGCAGAAGCCTTCCTGGAAAGGAGGAACAATGGATGATATGACATATTTCCACGCAGACAAGAACAGTATACAGCCTTGACGCTGTTTGTGTATGGATGTATAGTTAAAGGGGATGTAAGATTACATGTGGAAGGGAGGTGAATCGATGGACGTGCTTGTAGCATGTGAAACGAGCGGAGCAGTGAGGACGGCATTCCGTGAGAGGGGGCATGACGCTTGGTCGTGTGACCTACTCCCCTCTGACGATGGGTCAGACTACCACATACAGGGTGACGCCCTTGAGGTCATAGCGAGACGACCGTGGGGTATCGTTATCGCCCACCCACCCTGCACACATCTGGCCGTGTCAGGGGCGAGGTGGTTTAAGGATAAGATCCCAGAACAGAAGGCGGCACTGGCTTTCGTTCGGGACACTATGGATGCCATGGATACACACAGTCAGGCGTGGGCACTGGAAAATCCGGTCAGCATTATCAGCACACGGATCAGAAAAGCCAGCCAGTATATACAGCCGTGGCAGTTTGGACACGGAGAAACCAAGAAGACAGGGCTATGGTTGCACAACCTTCCCCCGCTGACCCCAACACACATAGTCGAAGGGAGGGAGCAAAAGATCTGGAAGATGGGTCCATCTGAGGACAGAGGGAAAGAGAGAAGCAAAACCTACACGGGCATAGCCCGTGCTATGGCTCACCAGTGGGGAGGTTGATATGCAGTATGGAGCACTAGGCCACACCGACAATGACCTGGACGAGGACGTTCGGCTAGGTCGTCACACAGAGGAGGGACAAGAGATGGATATGGATCAGTTTAAGTTCCAGAGGAACCAAAGACCCAAGAAGCCGATGGTTAACTTCGATGCGGGCTGGCAGTTCTGGGAGTTCTGCCATGAGAACGATTACAATCGGAATGCGCTCCTTAGAGAACTCATCGACAGGTTCCTTAAGGAGCAGGGGCTTATCGTTGGAACCAAATATCGGGTGGGTAAGGAGGAAGCATGAGCCAGGTGACGCAGTGCGATATCTGTAAGTGCATCGCAGACACCAATCACCCCATCATGGAGGAACGATCAATCTCCTTGAAGTATACCGATGTCTGCGGCGAGCCTGATATGCGGTTTCACTACTACTTCACCCTTCCCACCGGGGAATATCACTCCCCCGAGAAGATCGACATCTGCGACGAGTGTGCAGAGCTTGGACATAACGAGAGCCGCAAAGCCGCAGACGGGAGGATCACAAGATGACTCAGAAGACTATGGAGCAGATACACGGAGACATGAGGCAGGGTGCAAGTGAGGCGATCGATGAACTCTCCCCGGAACATGTAAAGGCGGTGATGTTGTCGGTCATCAATACCTCTTACTGCGACCCACACCTTCTGGCACAGATCCACACCATGGCTGTAACCTTGGTGGAGACAGAGAAGCGGAAACGCCTGGAGCGCACCAAGCGCAGGGCGTTTCACCCTATCCACAACCCGGACGGTGACCATACATGGGACCGTAGCCGGGGATACACGGGAGGAACAGACTCATGGGAATGAGGTCACAGAAGGAGCGGATCAGGGATGCCCTGGAATTGAGGCAACCCATCACACCACTGGATGCTATGCAGCGGTTTGGATGCCACCGACTTGCCGCCAGGATAAAGGATCTGCGGCGGGACGGGATGGACATTGAGACAGTGTACGTCCAGAAGGGACGCGCACGATACGCATCTTACAAGCTGAGATGATAGACAATGTGTTCGACACCAAAGCCAGCCTCACCACTGCCCTACGGGAAGGCTATCATATCAGCCCTGCGGGTGATGGAGAAGCTGAAATACGAAACACAACGGGAACCACTTACACCATCTCAAACTTCCAGTGCGACTGCCCCGCCAAGGCTTACGGGAAAGGGGGGCACTGTAAGCACGAGATCTGGCTGTCGCAAATGAGGCCGTGTCCACACTGCGACAGGTATCAGCTACTATCCAAGGTGATGGTAGCGGGGAGCGACGAGCCGCTCTTTGAATACCGATGCGCGAATGGGCACATATCTACCTGGGAACAGGTGGAAAGAGAGAGGGCGGAGATATATGCGAGTGCGACAGGTGCGGTCAACTGTTCTACACCAAGTGGGTGAATCACGACGGGGCTGACGTTCCTTCACTTAGGGAGCTAGACTCAGATCCCTTTCACGCAGACGAATAGGAGGACAGAAGGAGGATGAGGGTGCGCGTATACGTAGGGGAAACACGATCAAAGGCGATGATTAAGCGGCTACGCACCAACGGGTGGGGGCGCATGTTTACCGTAGCGAGAGCCACCCCTTGGTCAGGTGAGCAGTGGGGGTTTGACAATGGCGCGTACGTTTTTTATTCGGGAGGACTGCCTTTTGATGAGGACGTTTTTCGACGCCGCTTGCAAGCGAGTTACTGCAAGGGTCCACCAGCTCTGGCAGTGGTTCCTGATGAGGTTGGAGGGGGCATCAACAGCCTTGAGTTTTCTGAACGGTGGCGCAGTGACCTTCCCGATGAGTGGCCGTGGTATCTTGCCGTTCAGGATGGCATGGAGGTGGATGACGTTGAGCCGCTACTGGGGAGCTATTCAGGTATTTTTCTGGGTGGCACAGACGCGTTCAAAACTACCGCAGCGGAGTGGTGTGGGCTGGCTCATCGCCACAACAAACTATTCCACTACGGTCGCGCTGGAACTGCGAAGAAAATTCAACACGCACAATCTGTCGGGGCTGATAGTCTGGATTCCGCCTTTCCTCTGTGGACAAAAGAGCGGTTCAACTTTTTTGAAGAAATTCTAACAAAAGGCCACCCTCAAGGGTCTTTGGAGTTAGGCGTATGAGGATCAGCGTCGAACGTAGCACAAGCTTCTTGGTGGAGTTGGTGCGTGACAGGATTCCATTCAGCGTCCGGTACGATGGTGATGCTATCATCGTATCGGACTACTCTAGAAATGTGGAGGAGGTGAAAGCATCGAGAGAGAAATGACATTCGGCAGTTTATTCAGTGGCATAGGCGGCATCGACCTTGGCCTGGAGAGGGCGGGGATGGAGTGCCGGTGGCAGGTAGAGATAGACCCATACTGCCGCAAGGTATTGGCGAAGCATTGGCCTGACGTGAGGAGGTATGAAGATGTCAGAGAAGTTGGAAGTGACAACCTCAAACCAGTTGACCTTATTGCCGGCGGGTTCCCCTGTCAGGACGTATCCGTCGCAGGGAAACGAGCAGGTATCAAAGAAGGCACCCGCAGTGGACTCTGGTTTGAGTTCCACCGAATCATTTGCGAGCTACGACCCAGCTACGTCATCGTGGAGAACGTGCCGGGCCTCCTTGCTAACGGGATGGGAAGAGTTCTCGGAGACCTGGCCGAAATCGGGTACGATGCGGAGTGGGAAGTGCTATCGGCAGCAGACGTTGGCGCACCCCACCTCAGAAGGAGGGTCTTTATCGTGGCCTACACCACGGAGTTGCAGTGCGATGGCGGCAACGATAACGCCGGAATCAGCACACAAGGAGGGACGGTTTCCAGATTTGGAAACCGTTGTAGGCCGAAGGATGTGGCCAACCCCCTCTGCGTCAGACAACAGAGACAGGGGAAACAGGCAGACGCCAGCAATCAAGCGGAGAATAGAGAAGGGCAAACAAGTGATGTTATCGATGTCGGTCTCGGACACTTCTGGCGCACTGAACCCAACGTGGGTAGAGTGGCTCATGGGGTTCCCTCCCGGGTGGACCGACTTAAAGGACTCGGCAACGCCGTAGTACCTGCCTGCGCTCAATACATTGCTGAGCAGAATGTTATGAAGTGACTCTTGACTCTGGAGGGTAGTGATGAAACCAAAGGTCGCAGGAAGAAAAGCTAGAACGAAGGGGGAACCCAAGAGCAGTTGCCCTTACAAACCGGGGATGGCTGCTAGTTCATGGCACTCAGGGTGGAATGAAGCAAACGAAGAGTTGTCTCATTGGGGGGCAAAGCCATCGCCTCCCGTTCGGATAAAAGTGGAGGAGGGATTATGAGCGACGAGGTAGAGGAGAGATACTACTTGGACGAGTTGAAAGACCCGTTCCCAATTGAGAGGGTGAAGTACCGTCAGGGTCCGGGCGGTAAGCAACTTGCCTACATCGATGCGCGAGACGTGGCCGACAGGCTGGATGAGGTTGTCGGCCAGGCTTTCTGGCAGAACAGATACACGTGCGTCAACGGTGTTACCGTCTGTGAGATAGGTATTAAGGTGGACGTGGAGTGGGCATGGAAAGCGGACGGCGCACCGGAAACCACCATCGAAGCTGAGAAGGGTGCGCTGTCGGACGCCTTCAAACGGGCGGGAGTAAAGTGGGGCATCGCCCGATACCTGTATGACGATGCACCGCCGCCCCCACAACAGGAACAGCCACCGCCAGAGGCACACAACCCGGTAGTCAACCATATCAACCCGACAGATGCTCCATCAGAGAAGCAAATGAACTACCTTAAAAAGCTCCTGTCTTCAAAATCTGAATCGGTGCGTGACAAGTTTGTGCGGAACCTTGGCCCTAACCCGTCAAAGCAGGCCGTGTCTGCGGCCATTGACCAACTTAAAGGATGACTTGTGTTAAAAGAGAGATACGTTATTCAGCCACCAGGTAAACCCATCGTCATTCGGGACACACGTGATGACCGAACGTGTTCCAAATTCAGGGCATTCTGTACGGAGGAACACCTCTTCGTGCCCGGTATCCTCCGTGATATGATGCATAAATTCATGGTTGACTACAAGGAAGAACGGGGAATCTTTTGACAAACGGTTTCCCTGGGGCGTTATGTCCGAAAATCTGTTCTAACGAACCGTTCATCCCTCGTAACAAGCTTCTCTTGTTTGCGTCCATCTGGCAACCATGTCATCCTGTATATCATGTCCGGACGAACGATCTCCGTCTTGAGATCAGCCACGCACTCGTAGTACGCAGCGTCCAGTGCTTCATTCGCGCACTTCATGGTCCTCGATCCATTCCTCAATCGCTCTGAGCGTGTCGTCGATGTCCATCACCTGCCCCCTGAGATCAGGGCAGTTCGACGTGAATATAACATATCGCAATGAAACGTAACAAGCGGTTTGTTCAGGATGCCTGGTATCGGGACAAGGTGTTGGCACCGGAGCGTGACACATGCGATATGTGCGGCATCAAGTTTGTGCGGGGTGACAGGATTGAGGGTCACCACACATTCGGGAAGCGGTGGCGGAAAAACTGCAAGAGCCACCAGCGCATACACATAGACTTCAGGATGATCAAGGTGCATGTTGACTGCCACCAACAGGCACACGCCGGGGTCAACACTGACAACGCTACGAGAGAAGCGTTGCTGGAGATCGTGGGCGACTGTGCCCTATCTGACCACCTAGAAAAGGCGGGGTATGTATAGGCTGGAATTAGAACTGAAGGGTAAGCTCCCGAAGATGAACACCTCCCACACACGGGGGCGGCACTGGAGTGTGGGCCACAGAGAGGCGCAATACTGGCACAAGCGTATATGGGCAGAGATACAGGGGAAGAAGCCCGATCGTCCCTTAAAACGGACGACAGGCACCTTCACGCGGCACTCTGCCAGGGAGCCTGACTTTGAGAACCTCGCCTACTCCTTCAAGGAGATCATCGACGCCCTCGTTAAGCTGGATATCCTGGAGGATGACGCACCCACCAACCTGACCAGGATATATAGGTGGGAGAAAGCCAAGCCGACTGCTGGCAAGGTAACTATACAACTGGAGGAACTGTGGAACGTAGGCACATGACTATCTGCTATACGTCCGAAGTAGATTACCGACTAATTCGTCAGGAACTCTACGCCATCAATGCTAAGTACCGGATCAGCCAGAAGGGAGGGAAGGCGCACGAACTTTCTTTGCAGGTCCGAAAACGGTGGGAGAACCTTCGCAAGAAGTATGTGGAGATGTCGAGGCAGAGGTACCTGTTGACCGTTTCCCCAAGGGATCGAAAGAAGAACACCCAACTTGTCAATAAGGCACACTCACAAACACGACTTGACAACTAGCGCAGAGGGGGGCTATATTCCGTACGTCGTCTTCAGAATCCGCCCGGTGAGTGTGCAATCACTCCCGGGTTTCTTTTCCTTTCTTGAACTTGCAAAAGAAGGATATGCTCTCCACGTTTAGTTTCCTCGCCCCATTCCGGTCGATTTTAGCGAGAACGAACAGCCGGAATGGGGCGTTTTGTGGAGAGCAAAATGGGTGAGCGTGGGGACTCACCCATTCACAGGATGCCGGGATTGTTGGGGGAGACAGTTCCGGTATCCTGATTTTTATCAGAGTCGTAGCGTGGGGCTGGCGACTATAAACAAACGACACCGGATCGGGCACGTTACGCCGCACCGTTTTCCCGGCGGTTACTGGAGAGATGAAATCCCAGGATGCGAAAGCTAGGGCGTCTTCTCCGGTATGGCATTGGTCACGGACGCTGACCTTAAACGCCCGGTTTTTGGGTGCGTGGATTGGGGGGTGCTTGTGGTTTATATCTTGGAACCAATGTTGGGAGATACCTTACAGGTAAGGGAGATAGTAGATGCCAAAAGCCTATGAAAGATTCATACGGACACAGCTAAAAAATAGCTTTTCTAATGTTTTACAACGGGCAGTAGATAGAAATCAGCTATCTGAAGATGCCTGGATGGAAGCAGTTAAGTGGGCGGACACGGCAAGCCCAGAGGAGATATCCAAAAAGGCTGGAAGGTGGGCAAAGAGGCTTGATGAAATAGATGGCGCACCGCCAGAGATAGACTCCAGCAGGGAGCAGTTCATAGAGGGGTGGCGGAAGGCGGCGGAAGAGGAGACTCTGGTTATGGATGAGCTACTAGGTAGAATCTATGATTCTATCAATTCATAATGAGGGAGGTCATCGAAATTATTATCCCGAACTTTCCAATCCCTATTCCAATCTCCACCCCAACGCAGTACCACGTCGTGCTGATCGGCAACAGCCATCACGTAACCAGCTAAATATGTGAACCGCTCCCTGTCGTTCCAATCGATTGGATAGGGAACAACATCAATCGCCGCACTGGGTGATTTGTTGTGCTTGCTGTCGGGCCACTGAACGTGCGATCTCCCTGTGCGATATAGCTCCTGCTGTGTCTCCTCGTCCCGGTAGCCACACAAAACTGCACAGTCAAAAACCTTCACGACCTCATTCAGTACCAGTTGTATTCTATCATCGCACTCACTCAAC
>Ga0080013_1005537_pt1 | contig 11717 bp, 20 predicted proteins | sample ETNvirenome_6_85_FD_69236 | JGI IMG/M metagenome (GOLD analysis project Ga0080013, IMG submission 69236) | Marine viral communities from the Pacific Ocean - ETNP_6_85 (SPADES assembly) (version 2) | ecosystem: Environmental > Aquatic > Marine > Oceanic | place: Pacific Ocean | collected 2013-06-19
TACTTTAAAGAACATACTAGAACTGGTAAAGAACATAAAGCAGGATACCAAGGTGGTAAAGATGAACATGCTATAGTAGCATTTGGTGAAGTAACTGGTCATAAACATCAAGTTAATATGAAAGATATGGCTGAAGAAGCTGGTGTAACACTCAGTATGGGCTATAATCAACAAGCAGGTGTAGATGTACCTGAAGGATTTGCAGTTATGGATGCTCCTGTAACTATTACTCATGAAGAACATGATCCTATTAAACTACCTCCTGGTTACTATATGGTAAGAATCGTACGTGAACATGATCATATAGCAGGGAGAACTCAATATGTTGCGGACTGAAACTAAAAAAACAAGACATGAACAATGTAGTGCATATGTTGCTAAGAATATACAAAATAGCCAATTAGAATGGTTAATAGAATGTGGTAAAATACGTGAATCTATATATTTCAAAGGTGCAACTGGTGATAGATATACTATCTATGTAGCAACCAGAAGAAATAGTAATATAATAGATTTCCATACTGTATATAATTCTTATGATCATGGTACTTCTATTGGTATGCATATAGGAACTCTTAGAGGATATGTATTGACAATGTCAAATCCTGGGAATCATTCATGGTATGGACTTGGATATACCTTTAAGCAGTTAATGCGTCAAGGTGTAATGTCCAGAAAACGTCCATGGAAAACAAGATATTGTAGATCTGCTTATTTTATTAAACTTGATGATAAAGAAGCAGGAATTAGCGGAACAGAGTTTACTCCTTGGAAAGGTATGCGGATAAATATCAAAGATGGAACTCTTGTTAATAAGCCTAATAGAATATCTAGGAAATATTATAATACAGCTAAAGAACAAGATAAAGTTCAACGTAAACGTAATCGTCTTGCCAATAAAAATAACGCTGAAGCACTTAAACGCTACAGAAAAGCTGGTGGTAGTACCACAGAAGCCAGAGATGGTTGGAAAGATGGTCGTTGGCACAGAGCTGAAGTAGGTGCTGGTACTGAGAATATTAATTGGGATATGATTCCTATGGATGATATGTTTAAACATCGTAATGCAACATTAAGAAGTAATATTCTTGAACATTATGGAATAAATGCAGTGTTAGAAACATTGGACTATAATACTGTTGATATTGATTTCATTGATGGACGTGAATATAAACTCTTAGATGTATTAATACCCAATCTAGCTAATAGACAACAAGTGAGCGAAAGATGTTTATACCTGCAAATGCTTAATCCATCTACTGGAGAAAGTCATTTTGAAGGTATACAGAATGTAGGTGGTTGGAATGCACCTAAAGAAGCTACTGTAAAAGCAGCTCTTTCTTGGCGTGATGGAGATAGAGATATGGTAGTAGGTAATGGCTGGGAAGATCGTGATAAAGATGTTCATTACATAAAACCAATCAAACTAACATAAGGAGACATAAATGAAAACATATGATGTTATACTTTCATACCCTATAAAGGTAAAAGCTGAAGATAAAGCACATGTAAAAGAAATCATCATGGATAATGAACATTTAGGTAATGTCTCTAATCTAACCATCAAAATCAAGGAGATAAAGAATGGGAAATGAAAAGTTCACAATAGTAAATAAAATAGGTGAAGATAAAGTAATTGCATTCAGAAACAAAACTTCTGTCGCATTGGACACTTCTGGTGAAAAACTCACCTTTAGCGACTTTACGTACTCCTTTGAGGAGGTGCTATCCATAGCAGAGAAGATAAAACAGTTACAATTAGATAGAGAAGATATAGGCTCTTCTGTTGGATCTGTTTAAATATAGCAATAGGGGTAGAATTAATTTTCTGCCCCTATGTTATTTTCCTTGATAATGTGATTCAGCTCACAGTATATTTACCATGTGAATAATGAATCCTTAATAGAAGATATAGTAATAAAATCCTATTTAGAATTGTATCTTCGTTCTTTAAATGAATCTAGATCTCATAAATTTATTCAAACAATAAAGAAACGAATGATAGAACTCATTAAGCGTAAACAACAAAAACCTCAATAAAAGGAGACCCCAATCGTGGAAGAAACTACTAATTCTACAGAAACTTCTGTTCCTGAAACTACTGAATTACATTGGAAGTCAGATAAGATTGATAAACTTGCATCTGCTTTATCTAAAGCTCAATCTGAAATGAAAGGTGCTGAAAAGAAATCAATCAATCCATTCTTTAATTCTGGTTATGCTGATCTACATACTGTAATTGAATCATCATTTCCTCATTTAACAAATCATGGATTATCTGTTATTCAAGGTAACGAATCTAGACCAGGAGAATTCTTTGTAACAACCATGTTATTACATGAATCTGGTCAATGGATTAAGTCCAAACTCAAAATGCCAATTGAAAAAGTCACCGCTCAAAGTATTGGTTCTGCTATTACATATGGTCGTAGATATGGTTTATCTGCAATCACAGGTATAGCACAATATGATGATGATGGAAATGCAGTGTCCCTGTCCCAAAGTAAAGGCATTACTAAAAATCACGCTAAAACTATAACAACTAATCAAGGAGCATAAAATGGCTGTAAAAACAATGGCAAAAAACACAGGTAGTGGTCAATATACTGAAGGTTGGCATGAACTTACTATAAGTAAAGCTACTGATGGTAACTGGAATGAAAAAAGAACTATAGATCTTCATTTTGAAGGTTACAATGAAAGTATGCAACATCGTGTATTTGAAACTCATAATAAAACAAGTGGTGAAGAATTTAAGATTGCAAATCTATTTAGATATGCATGTGCTGGTATTCTTGGCGTCTTGAATGATCCTACAGGAAAGAATCCTGTTATTCAATATGATGATGAAGCAGTAAATCTAGTAGGTACTCATGTTAATGCTTTATTCATTAAAAAGCTAAATACTGAAACTAATAAAGAGTATGTTGAAATATATGATTTAGTGCCTGTAGTTCAAGAAACTGAGCATTTAACATATACCGAAGATGATGTTACTCGTCTAAAAGCTAAAGTTGAAAAGAGACAATCTACAAATACCAATACTAATGGTGTTAGTCCTGTCCTTACAAGTACTCCTGTTACAGCTAATGCTGATGCGGATATCCCTTTCTAGTATATAATATGTTATTAAGGGGTCATAGAGATATGGCCCCTTTTCATCTATGCCAGAAAAACCTAACGATATAACTAAACAATTAATAATTGCTCTTGAAAGATTAGAGTATGCAACTGAACTCATAAAGATGTGGGTTAGTTATATGAACAGTCATTTAAGTGATACTGAGAAAATGTTAGTTGAAAAATGTAATGAATTCTTAGGAGAAAAAGATGCCTAAAACTATTCCATTTAATATAAATAGAAGTCTAAATAAAAAAGATAAATCTAAAATAAGTAGTAGAAAATCTAGAAGATTTCATGGTATTTGTAGGGATGGTTCATCAAGTAGTAGAGAAATGGCACAAGCTACTCGTTTCAATATGTATAGAAGAATACGAGAAGAAAAAAAAGATCCATATACAACACATCCTCTATCATTTGAAGAATTTGATAATATTCCAGATATTGAAGATTTAATAAAGGAGAAAGAAAATGATTAACAATTTTGTAAAAGATGCATTAGGTAGAACCATAACTCAAATAGGACTTAATACACATCATAATGATAAAAGAACTACTAAAGATTTAGAAATATTAGATTCTTGGCTTAATGATAGATCTAATAAATTTAAACAAAGTGAACAACATCCATTAGAATTAACTGAAAAACATTTAGAACGTAATATAAGCTATTCTATTACTGAAGCACTTGATAATCATAGTTTAAGTACAATAATTGAAGAAAGATTAAATGAATTAAATTTAACTGATTTAATTAACTCTACAATAAGAACATCTTTAGTTAAAACAATAATGAATCAAGTATCTCCATATTACAAAGAAGAATTTTATGCAACTTTATCTTATGGTAAAATTAGAATTTCTCCTTGGTGGGATAATATTTGGCAAGAAATAGAATTAAAAGAACTTGTTAAAAATTCTATGAAAATGTATGATGAAGAAGAAATATTACATCTTAAAGAAATTCTTCAAGAATGTAATCAGATTATTAATGATACTATTTTAATAAAGAAGATTTATAAAAAGAAAATAAATCTACAACTAAAAAATGAGATGTCATAATATATCAACAGATAACCATTCTTTATACATAAACCCTAATGGCATTTGTAATAAATGTCAAGCAATTAAAGATAAAAAACTTGAAAAAAGGAGTAAAAATGATAAAAGAATTTGCAGCTGGATTAGCAAATCGACATCATTTTGGAGATACCCATGATATTGAAAAATGGACTGGTATGGCACAAGATACTTTTATGTCCCTATGGGATTATGATGGTCATATAATTGACTATGTAAAAGAAAAAGGTACTCTTGCATCTTATGATGGTATGCTATATATGCCAGATGAATTTCTTCTTGATGTTGATGGTACTAACCCCGATAATGCTAAACAAAAAACAATTGGTCTTACTATTCTATTAAATGATTTATGTATTCCTTATCAAATTTATTTCTCTGGAACAGGATTTCATTTAGGAATACCAGGATCTGCTTTTAGATGGAAGCCTACACCTGATCTTCATTTAAAAGTAAAAGATGAATTACTAAGTAAAGGAATTTATGAGTATGCAGATATATCTGTATCTGATAAAACAAGGCTTATAAGGGTAGTTAATACTCTTAATAGTAAATCAAGATTATGGAAGATTCCTCTTTTAAAGAGTGATCTACATAAACCAATATCTGAAATACAAAAACTAGCATCTGCTAAGAGGTCTACTTATAAGTGGCAAACATTAGAATGTGAACCTGTATTTGATGTATTGAAACGTAAAGTTAAAGCAAGTGATAAAACATTTGAAACTGTAACTCTTGGTAGGAATCCTGATCCTGTATGGTATCCATGTGTTCAAACTATGCTATCAGGAGCCGGTCAAGGATCAAGACATCAGATAGCTTTACGTGTAGCAGGTCATCTAAGATGGAGATATCCAGAGCATTTAGTTAGACTTGTTATGGAAGATTGGAGACAACGTGTAGATAAAGGTTTAAATTCATTTAGTAAAGAAGAAATGGATAAGCTTGTAACTGATTGTTATGAAGGTCATAATGGTAATGGTTATAACTATGGTTGTACTGATGTTCATATGGATAATCATTGTCAATCTACATGTACTCTTTATAAAGCTAAGAAATCTCAGAATATGATGGATGCTAAATCTATGGAAAAAGAATTAGTTGATTTCTTTAATAGAGATCATAATCCAGTAAATATAGGTAAGCTTTATGGTCAAGACTTTCCTATATATCCTGGTGAAGTTGTAGTCTTACAAGCACCACCTAAGTCTATGAAAACCATGCTCTTACAGAGTTGGGTACAAAAACTCAAGAGACCAACATACTTTCTAGAAATGGAAATGTCACCACGTCAGATGTGGATGCGTTTTGTTATGATGGAAAAAGGATGGAATGAAGAAGAATTGAAAGCACATTATAAACAATATGCAAATGGTATTTCTCAGAATTTTGATTGGTTAACTATAGACTATAGTAGTTGTTATCCTCATGAATTAAACAAGCGAATCATGATGTTGCCATATAAGCCAGAAATAGTGATTATAGATCATATGGGTCTGTTCCGCTCACAAAAACATGATAATAACATGAAAGTAGAAGAAGTATCTCAAGCTATGCTTGAACTTGCAATTCAGAATAACGTGATTGTATTTGCTATATCTGAAATAACTAAACAAGCATTTCATGAAGGTATGGATATTACTTCTGCTAAAGGATCATTCAGAATTGGCTATAATGCTAATAAAGTATTGTCTTTAACCCCATATAAAAATGATGATAATCTTGTTAAATCTCTAAAGATTATATGTACAGCTAATAGAGAACGAGAAAATCTCAATTTAGAATTAAATGTAAATGGGACACAAATAGGATGATACAAATTACTAAATGGCTAAGTCCTAACGAGGAAACTTGGTACCAAGAAACCTACATTACTAATTTTGAATGGTTAATGATTGAAAAAGAAAGACTTGCTGATCTTACTGGTAAGAAAGTAATCATCAAAACCAACTCGAAAGGAAATAAAGCAATATTCAGGGAGAGAATAAAATGAAAACCTATGATGTAATATTATCTTATCCAATTAAAGTGAAAGCTGAGAATAAAGATCATGTCAAAGAAATCATTATGCAAGATAATCTTTTAGGTGATGCAGGTGAACTTACTATTACTATAAAGGAAAGTGATGGTAAATGATAGAATAGCTGAAAATGCTGACTGGCAAGATGCAATGAATCAATTCAGGCTTAGAACATATCAAGATCTTGAGAAGATTTTCAAGGAATTAGAAGAAATAAAACAAATAATAAAGGAGAAAACCCCATGAACCCATACTTACCAATAAGAAAAGTACCATTAGATTATAATGGTATATCATCATCTGCTTATTCAGTGCAAATGAAACATGAACCTAAAAAAGATACTGACATTACTGAAATGGCATGGAGAGAAGTAGGTGTAGTAAGCCATAGCTATATGTTGCTATCTAATGAAAAAGTAAAAGAAGCTGCTAATCAAGTAGCAGAGGAATGTAATTTAAACTTCACATTTGACAAAACATTCTTTAACGGCCGTAGTTATGCCTATTCAATGAAATCTGATCATGTGTGTGGTGAAGTAGCCCAAAATGACGATGTAGCCTTAGGGATGCAATTTTGGAACAGTTATGATGGTTCTAAAGCATTTGGCTTTGCAATGATGCTTTATAGATTAATATGTACCAATGGAATGATGAGTAAAAATTATTTCAATACATATAGATTTACACATGAACCTAAAAGTGAAGATTGGCAAGAGAATCTATCACAAGTAGTAAATAATATTAATAACTTGAGCAATGGATCTACCAGTATAGATGATTTCTTAAGAAGCCTTAGAGCTCTTAGTAATTTAAAAGTTACTACAGATGAATTGGGTAAACTTAGACATAATAATCTCAAAGATATTCCTGTTCAATTATGGGGTAATATTGTAGATAATTATACTAACCCTGAGAATCATATTGAGCATAACGGATGGACATTACTTAATACTGCTACTGATCTTTTGTGGCATAAAGAGAAGCCTACTGTTGCTAGCTATGGACAGAACGCTACTATTGTAGATGGATTATGTAGAGCAGTTGCGTGAAATGTTAAAAAGTCTTCTCCTTCAGAATACTGAACTCCGTAAAAAAGTTCGTGTTCTGGAGGAGATTCTTCGTTCTTATTTACCAATTTTAAAAAGGAAAAAAGATGAATAAAATTAGATTTGATGGTGATACTTATGACCCTAAACATGATTTAGTAAGATTAACAGGACAGATACAAAGAGTATTTGAAACTATGAAAGATGGAAAATGGTATACTTTAGATGAAATACATAAAGCTACTAATGATCCTCATGCAAGTATATCTGCTCAGTTAAGAAACTTACGTAAAGAAAGATTTGGATCTCATGTCATTGAAAAGAGATGTAAAGGTAATAGATCTAACGGATTATGGGAATATAGTATGGAAATATAGCCTATGTTTGGGATAAACGCAAAGTTGCCAAAGAAGTACTTCAGTTGTGAAATGTGTTCTAACACACACAAATTACAGCATGTGTACATCTTAGGTAACTTTGCTATCCTTCCTGAGCATCCTTATATGGAAATAGAGATATGTAAAGCATGTGCCCTTCGTGAACATGGTAAGAAGAATAAAATTAAACTAAATTCTATAATAGAAGAAAGGACTAAAAGATGGCTAAAACAGTAAGTAAAAAAAGTTTAGAAGTTAAAACTCCTTACCCTAAGGGAGAGAAGACAAAAAAAGATGATATTAATTATCTTGGTAATAAATTGGCTGATTTAAGCGATAGAATTAATGAAGTAGAATTATCTATGGAATCATTAGGTAGAGATATTAAAAGAGTTATGGGAAGAATGGGTCTCTGATGGAAAAAGAAGTAAATACTTATGGTCAATTCAATTTCCAAATAGCACTTGAAAAGATAGAAACATTAACTCAGCAGAATAATGAGTTACTCGATATTGTTGACAAATTAGAAGAGCAATTACACCATCAAGATTCACATATGCATGGATTTGAAGAATCTCAAAATAATAAATCTAGACGTATATCTGATGATGCAGACGCTGCTATGAAAAGATTCACAACTAAACTAAGAAGGGAATTAAACAAAAATGGCAAGTCCAAGCAAAGCAAAAGGGAACCGGTTTGAGAGAGAAATAGTTAATACAGTCCTGAGTTCAGGGTTTAAAACTTGTAAGCGTGCCTGGGGCAGCAATGGGGCTTCAATAGGTATGCATGAAGAAGTTGATGTCCTGATGGGGGAAGATTTTAAGATTCAAGCAAAATGTAGAAAGAAGTTAGCATCATTTCTAGTTCCAACTGAACATGTAGATGCAGTAGTATGCAAACAGGATAGAGGTCAAACACTTATTATCATGAGATTTGACGATTGGTTAGAGCAAAGATTCATCAATTCAATGCCGGAGGATAGATGAATACAGTTTTCAAATTAGGGAATCATTGTATTGCAGGAATTAGTCTTACTAGCTTTAATGCACTTAACACTTATAGTTTATTAATAACGCTATTTGTAATCCATATTTCTATTGACTTTTTAAATTATGGAACCAGGTTTGGAATAGGAATAGGGAATGATAAAATCTTCTGTAAAGTTAATGCTGGATTATCTATCAAAATAAGAGCTTAACTAATATAAGGGCCTGGCTTTAAATAGCTGGGCCCTATCTCCTCAATTCTACTGCAAGCTTTCTAAGATTATCTTCACCCTTCTTATCTTTCTTACCTATATTAAAAGGTTTAAATCCTAAGAATTCTTTTGAATACTTATTGATAACCTTACGTTTCTCTTTCAAATGCGATCTGGGATACAGTCCTAACTCATGTCTTAATACATCCATTCCTCTTCCATCACGTATAGCAGGTATATCTTTAGTTATAGTTCTTGCAAGTTGTACGCTAAGTCTATTCCACATATTGCGTTTTTCTGTAGTATCAAGTTTCTTTTTAGGATCAACTCCTAACCAATCCCATTGAGGAACATCTCCTTCTCCATAGAAATCTTGATATCCAGTTAGCATTTTAGCCCATTCATTATCAGGCATTTTATATAATTGGAACATATTTAATGCATAAAGCATATCACCGACTATAGGACCAGTAAAATCATTTACCATCCCACGTTTATTCTTTAAATCTTCTTCATCACCAGTCATATAATCAGCAAAATCTTGTATCCTTCTTACCGTATCATTTTCAAGTAGATTAGTTATATCAAGATTGGTAGTTATTGATAGAGCCTGTACAGCTCCATATATTCCAGCAAATCTAAGAGATTGTTTTAATTCTGGAGCATTCCATTGACCTGACAAAGCTGCATCATAAGCTCCCTTAGCGATTTTAGATTGTAAATTTAAAAATGACATAGGATAATGTAAGAATTGAAATGATAATTCTCCCAATGCTGTAGCATAATCTCTACCTTGCATTTTTGGTTTACCATCAGCTGTTAATTCAGTAGAACGTGGAGCAGTACCACCTACAGCTCTAGCTTTGGCATGTGCTGCATACTCAAATGCAAAAGTATTCACAGCCTTAAGAGCAAACTGTGTAGCTTTACGCTCTATTGCCTTCCTATTGCTAGTAGCAACATCTTTCCCAGCAGTAGCTGGATCCACGATACTATTTCCATTAAGAGTTTCAAAAGCCTCCACCCATGCAATCCTGAACATCCATTTACGTGTAGCATTCTCAGTAAATCTATGAAATACTAATGACTTGCCAACGGATGAATCAATTAGTGGATCTAATTTTTTCATTATCCCTTTATCTCTATAGGTAACTGTATTTTTAATTGGATCATATTTAATATCTGAAACATTAACACCCTCAGCAGGTATGAGACCTTCTGCTACAAGTTCCCTTCCAGCCTCAGCGAATTTAAACCCTTGCTCTTTTTCTATAGCTGACAATGTAGCTTCATAATGAGAATGATATTTGCCAACAGCCCTTCTTGCACTTAATACTCCATTTTGAGTAAAAAAATAAGCAGCACTAGCTCCATTACGTATAGCTCCAGTGACTGATAAACCCATGGACTTCAAAGTCTCAACAGCCATTATAGCCCTAACGGTACCATTAACCCAATCAGGTCTTTGTAATAATCCCTTTGTTGCTATTTGGAATGAATCTTCCAGATATCCACGCATATCTCTTACGAATTCAAGATCTAAATCATTCTTCTGCATCCTTCTCATAGCAGGAATATACTGTTCCTGTATGAAATTAATTTTATTAAAGGCCACTACATCTTTAGAGTATTGATTTAATATAAAGAAAGGATTCTTTGCCCAAATATTATTAATCATTTCATTCCTACCTTTAGCTTGGTCAGGAATCATAGTTTCTATCTCACCAATTAGAGACTCTAAGGCTTTATTCTTAGTTTCTACATCCTTAGCTTCCATTAGACCACGGATTCTATAATTTGCTTCTACTAAACTTCCTAAAGCATAATGAGGAAGATAGCCACCTTCTTCCATTTTAAGTGCAATTGCCTTTTTCGCACCATTAATTCTTTCCACATAATTACGTGCATTTTTAGGCAAAACAGGAGAATCATAAACCAAACCAACAACATTTGTCATTCGGTCTAAACCATTAATCATCACCTTCCCCATTGAGTCTAGCAATTCTCTAGATTCTTGAACAGCAAGATTAACTTCTCTAGGATACTTAGAGCTTTCTTTAGCAAAAGTTTCCTTGTTCATTTCCATAAGCTTTATATAATCTTCCATTACTTTGCCACCATGCTTATCAAAAAGCTTAGAATATTCTCTATAGTATTCATTGGAATTATCAGCAGTACCAGCTTTAAGAATTTCAGTTTCCAATTCCTGCATTCTTTTCATATACTTTTTAGCTTGTTTTGGAGTCATGTTAGATTCATTTACAAGAGCACCACGTATATGAGATGCAATGGATTTAGAATAGGTTAAATACTCATCCATATTATTACGTTCATAATTGATGGCCATATTAACTCGCTCATAAAACATCCTAGTTACTGGCGACTTATTAGCTATAGCATCAGCTACATAGAAATATTTCCTGAAAGTCCCAAGCTTTCCTCCCTTATAATTCTTTTCAATATTATCAATCTCTCGCTTCATTCGATTGACCATACCATCTGTAAACTTAAAGTCACTATTAAAAGGAATACGGAACAAATGTTCAGCAACATCATTTAAATAAGCCTCGGAATGAGAATCTTCTGGCTTTCTACCACCAATCTCTCCAAGATTTTTCTTTATAACATCCTTACTATTCCAATGCTTTATAACTTCTTCAAAGCCCCTATTTCTTTCACCATAAAAGCAACTATTCATTTTAATACCTCTTCTTAGGTTTAGGCTTAGGTTTCATTGGCTTTTTCTTTTTATATTTATGCGGTCCTGCCATTTAAGCTCCTTTTATATTAAAGTGGTACTTGGTATCGGAAAAACAGAGAAACGGCCATATAGACCCCTTTACGGGCTTAAAACAGGCTATCATACCACACC
>Ga0080013_1005539_pt1 | contig 11706 bp, 17 predicted proteins | sample ETNvirenome_6_85_FD_69236 | JGI IMG/M metagenome (GOLD analysis project Ga0080013, IMG submission 69236) | Marine viral communities from the Pacific Ocean - ETNP_6_85 (SPADES assembly) (version 2) | ecosystem: Environmental > Aquatic > Marine > Oceanic | place: Pacific Ocean | collected 2013-06-19
TAATAAAGCCTCCTGCTCTTTGGGAAAAGATTGATCCAAAACTTTCTGCATTTGACTTGGCCAAGTGATTGGACGTGTGTTTTCCATCACAATCCAAGAAAAATCGTCCGCATGCGCATATGCTTTGGGGAAAATGAGCGGATATCGTTTTGCTGTTTCAAAATCATCTTTATTCATTTGCAGTTCGCGTTGATTGTTGTCGTGAACAACTTTTATTACATGATCTTCATCACCCCGCGGAGACCAAACCGTACGATAGGCGCCAGCGCCCAATATGTTGAATCGATCGTCGCCGGACTGAAGCCGAACCCTAAGACGATCAGCAAGTCCTGGCTCGGCGCCCAGTCCTCTGAGATCTTTAAGCCACGGGAAATGCTCGGCTTCGTCTTCGTTCAAATACTTCCGCCAGTTTTCAAGTAGGAGTTTCATTAGCCCCAGCTACCATACCAAATCCAAAGTTCTATTAGTTCTTCGTAGGCAAACAGCTCCGCCGGTTCCAGCACATTTAATGCAGCGTCTAAATGTTTCATTATATTATTCCAATTCGAGAGTAATATAATTAGTATTTTATTCTACAAGGATACCAACCAATTAAGGGAGTGTTCAATTTCATTTGCACTATATCCCCTATCAATATCTCGTAACACCATATTACGATCAATATAATAGAACGTCGGCCAGCCAGTCAATGGCCATTCTCCGCCACCACTTTCTAGAAGCGCTCGGCTTCCAGCAATGACTAAAGAATCATTAAGTCCATACTCATCAGCCCATTGAGTGAGATCAGATTGAGTTGGGGTCGACCCATTAGCTGTCTCAATCAAAACAGTCACATACAAGACATTGTGCTCACTGTACACATTTTGAACCTCCTCGGCGTGTTGTGCAGCTGCTCGGCAGGGTCCACACCAGCCTGTAGAGAAGTCTAAAACAATTGGGCGCCCAAACTCCGCATAAAGACCAAAATTGTCTCCTCGTTGATCTGGGGAGATGATATTGCATGGGTGATCCCCCTCAACTCCAGAGCATGTATCCCATGTAATTGGACTTGTTGGCAATAAACTAAACGGATCAATATCATGTATTCCTTCTAAAGTACTAAGGAATACATCGTCTTCCACATCCGCTGGTGAAAGATCTTTTTGGTTGTCGAGGCTATCAAAAACTGAGTCTACAGGTGCGTGGCACGCTGTTGCTAACAGACATAATATTAACGAAATCATTCGTAACATAATAATTTACCTCCTATTTTAACTAGGAAGCAAATAACGTGCCACTACGTAAAATCTTTAGGATCTCTATATTTTTGTCTAACTTTTTCAGAGATGGGGATTGCTTCGCCGTCTCCATCGATACGTACGAAGGTCATTTGAGTATTCACCACAGCACGTTGAGTTCCGTTATATACGGAGTGTCGACGGGCCTCCATATTGAGGACTAAAGAGGTTTTTCCTACTTTAGCTACCTTCCCATATATTTTAATAATTTGGCCCGGGCGACATGGCTTCTCAAATGTTAAACCCGCAATATGTTTGGTGACCATTCGCGGCGTGTCGGCAACTTGTGCTGCATATGCTGCAGCGGCCTCATCTAACCATGCCAACATTACTCCACCAAAAAGATTTCCATGATATCCCACATCTTGGGTCTTTATAAAGTGTGTTGATATTAATTCCATTAAAAACTACTATCTCTACCATGGTTGTCCTCTTTTTTGGAGGTACCAAAGCAATCAGTCGTTTCACAAAGTTTATCAACTTTTTCTTTCATAGAATCAATTTTTTTATGCAGCGTCTTTAAAGTTAATTCTATCTCATCTTTCATATTTTTTTTAGACTTCATTTTATTAATCCTTTAAATCGGTACTTTCGAGCAATGTATATGTAAAACTATTCCCGAATTGTTTTTCGCTAGCGCGAATTGTCGTCATAAACTCTTTGAAATCACCATCATTTTTGAAAACCTGACAGCCGGCGCTCCATTTATTTACCTGAGTAGAGTTGCGGCCCGCTTTATGAATGTTAATTCCAAAATATCCTGTAGCTATCGTATCATCGTTCATATCATGGTTGGAATCACGGTCACCATCGCGCCATACCGAAAGCGGCCCACCGCGCTGGCATAAAGCATCGTATTTTCCGCGATGTTTATCAATTTGATAGGCACTCCGATACTGACCGGGACAAAGTATGGCTGTGCCGCTTACATTCATCGGCTTTTTAAGCCAATAAAGACCTGGATCGGTTGTAATTTGATAAGAGTCGACAAGCCACCTTTTGTGGGTATCCCGATAGCAAGCAAGTAACGTGTCGTCAAACTTGTTGACGCGACCATCTATATTCCTGATACCGATAATATTTATATTATGGGAACGCTGCCCGTTGAAGAACACATAATTTTTTTCTTCCAAGATTTTTTGTAATCTTTCTTTAATAATCTCAGCGTGTAGCCCTCTTATTCTTGACATTATAACAGATACCTCCCACTAAATAGATTATCTGAGCTATAAGTATGCTTCTCACTTAAGATTTAGACTTTTTGTGCCTTTTCAGCATCAAAAATTCTTGACATTCAACAATATATGAATTATAATAGTTATTAGTTGTCTTCTTAAGATAATTAGTACATGAGCGTCTTCCGAAAACATAAATCTATCGTCGATCGAGCCGCGAGCGACCGACATCGCCATAAAAAGAAAATTGACAAGGCGATTAAAGAGTCCATTAAAGATGTAGTCGCCGAAGAGTCGATTATTGGTCAAAATGGCAAAAAAAAGATAAGAATTCCGATTCGAGGCCTCAAAGAATACCGGTTTATCTTCGGAGATAACGAAAATAACAAATCTGTAGGCTCTGCCGGCGATCATAAGATCAAGAAAGGTCAAAAAATCGGTCAAAAGCGCGCAAAGGTGGCGAGAGGCCAAGGAACGGGCCAGGGAAGCAACGAAAAGGGCGATGAATACTATGATGTCGAGGTTACCCTCGAGGAATTGGCCGAATATCTGTTCAATGACCTCGAATTACCGGATTTAGAGAAGAAACAGTTTCGTTTTATCTCTCAAAAGTCGATAAAGCGTAAAGGATATCGATTTAAGGGCATTCGGCCGCGACTTTCCAAGAAAGAAACCATAAAACGTAAGATTAGGCGCCGCAAAATAGCCGAAAAAATTGGTACATACGACCCAGATGGCGAGGAGAGGTTCCCATTTCATCGCGATGACCTAAAATATCACCATATTAAGCCAAAAATCAAAGAAAACAGTTCTGCTGTAATCTTTTTCTTAATGGATGTATCCGGATCTATGTCACAAGACCGAAAATACCTTGCGAGAAGCTTCTTTTTCTTGCTATATCAGTTCTTAAATCATAAATATGAGCGAGTTGAAGTAGTTTTTATATCACATTCAACAGAAGCAAACAGAGTTGATGAAGATGATTTCTTTAAAGTAGCAACACACGGCGGCACAATCATTTCTAGTTGCCTAAATCTTGAATTAGAGGTCATTGAAAAGGAATTTCATCCAAATAGTTGGAATATTTACACATTTTATTGTGGTGACGGAGAAAATTGGACGTCAGATAATGAAAAATCTCTTGATTTATTCAAAAAGGTTAAAGATTTAAGCCAATTAACTGGATATTGCGAGATTAACGAGAGTTATAAAGGACTTTCAGATGAAATTAGTGACGATGATGAGCTTGGTGCAAGCTCCTGGGCTACCTTTTCTGCTTGGAAAAATGAAGAAATGGAAAATCTTTGGGCAAAATTAAATCCACTTTGTGACAATAAATTCAAAAAAGTAATGGTGGGTGACACAGAGCATATTTGGACGGCACTTACCGCGTTTTTCGGTGGGAAAGTAATAAATGAATGATTGGACAACATCAGACTTAGTGCGTTGGGATAACAAAATCATCCGAATTGCCGAAAATTTAGGTCTAGACTGGCATCCTATCGATTATGAAATTATCGATTATCAAGAAATGCTCGGCGCCATGGCCTATACGGGACTTCCAACCCATTATAGACATTGGTCTTACGGAAAAGAATATGAAAGAACCCACACTTTATACAATATGGGGCAAACCGGCCTTCCTTATGAGATGATAATCAATTCAAATCCCAGCATTGCTTACCTTATGAGAGAAAATGCTCTTCATACTCATATTTTAACAATGGCTCACTGTGTGGGACACAGTGATTTCTTTAAAAATAATCGCATGTTCGCCAATACAAACCCAAACAACATAATTAATAGTTTTAAATCCGCAGCAAAATATGTTAAAAGCCTAATTGAAGATCCATCAATTGGGATTAATAAAGTAGAAAAAATTCTAGATGCCGCTCATTCGATTAAATATCAGGTTCCTCGATATCCGGGAATTAAATATAAAAGTCATGAAGAAAGACTTCAAATTGAAAAAGATTTAATAGATAGTACGCCCGACTATACTCCGGATTTAGAAAAAGTTCCTTTAGACCCTGAGTATAACGTTTTACAGTTTATCGCCGACCATAGCAGCCATCTTAAAGAGTGGGAGAAAAATTTGGTTCTTATTGTGGAAGAAAGCTCCAAATACTTTATTCCTCAGGCCCTAACTAAGGTCATGAATGAAGGCTGGGCGTGCACAATCCATCATAAAATTATTAATGAACTTAATCTACCCGATAAGCTTCACTTGCCGTTTATTAAATTACATAACCAGGTTATTCGCCCCCATCTGGGACAAATTAACCCTTACCATTTAGGATTTAAGATGTTTGAGAAGCTCATTGAAGAGCATGGCTTTGAAGAAGCTAAGATACTCAGGGAGATTCATAACGATATAACTTTTTTACGATGTTATCTAACCGAAGATTTTATGCAGCGTATGAATTATTTTAGCTATTCATTCAAAAACTCTACAAAATCTACTACAATAGATGATATATCGGATGATGATGGGTGGGAAAAAGTTCGCGACGAATTAATTAAGAATATAGGACTTAATCGTATCCCGACAATTTACGTTGATGAAATCAAAAAAAATAATGTTCTTTCATTAATACACGAACATGACGGTCGCGATTTAGATTTAAATTATGCTCGAAAGGTATATGAACATATACAAGCACTTTGGGGTGATGAAATTAAATTAACGTCAATAGTGGAAAATGAAGCATGGGAGTTTTAACAAATGAGCGCTACTAAAAGATTTTTACAGAGTATAACAAAACACCAAGAAAGTAAAAAAATAGAAAAGTTTAGCGGTTTTTTAGAGGACTATCTTAAGTTAATAGAAAAAAATAAGGACATTCCTCTTCTTGCACATAAAAGATTGTATAGACAAATTGTATCCCAAGGAGTAACTCTTTTAGATGACTCCAATCAGCGTTGCAATAAACTTTTTGATGGGGAATCGGTAAAAGTTTATGATTATTTCTCGGATCAATTCTTCGGCATGGAACGTTCTCTAGAGAAAGTAATGAGATTCCTTCATTCTGCCGCCATGAGAGGCGAGGAGAGCCGCCAGGTCCTCCTTTTATTGGGCCCCGTAGGCGCTGGTAAGTCCGCACTTATTGAACACATTAAAGGCGCCCTAGAACAATGTGAGCCGATCTATAAATTAGACGGGTGTCCTATTAATGAGGAACCTCTACATCTAATTCCTCGCTCACTGCGAGAAGATTTTCAGAAAATGTATAATATTTCCATCGAAGGAGATTTGTGTCCTATCTGTCGCCATCGACTTCTTAATGAGTTCGAGGGAGACTATACAAAATTTCCAATTACGCAAATATCTTTTTCGGTCCGCGGCCGCGTTGGTGTCGGAGTTGTTCCGCCAATGGATCCCAACACTCAAGATACAAGTCTTCTAATTGGTTCCGAAGATATTTCAAAACTCGACCTATACCCCGAAGATGATCCACGCGTACTTAGTCTCAATGGTGCTTTTAATGTCGGAAACCGGGGCATTGTGGAGTTTGTAGAAGTTTTTAAAAATGAAATTGAATTCCTTCACACAATGATCACCGCCACCCAAGAGAAGAATGTTCCTTCCCCGGGTAAACAAGCCATGATTTATTTTGATGGTGTAATTGTCGCCCACTGTAATGAAGCCGAGTGGAATAAGTTTAAGTCGGAGCACACTAACGAAGCAATCCTAGATCGTATTGTCCGCGTCAATGTTCCCTATTGTTTGGAGTTTGAACAAGAAACAAAGATTTATGAAAAATTAATCAATCGTTCTGATTATGATTATCATATTGCGCCGCATACACTAGAGGTCGCTGCCATGTTTGCGGTACTTTCTCGTCTTAAGGGTTCCAATAAGGCAGACCCGCTTATAAAAATGAAAATTTACAATGGTGAAGAAATTGTAGAAAAAGGATCAATTAAAAAAGTCGACATCAAAGACTTGCGCGAAGAAGCAGAAGATGAAGGAATGACCGGTATTTCCACTCGGTTTATTATGAAGTCTATCGATGCAGCACTCGCCGATTCAACAAAAAACATGATTACACCTATCTCAATTCGAGACTCGCTTATTAAACAAGTCAAAGAACAAATCGTAAATCCCGACGATCGCAAACATTATTTACAGCTTCTTCAAAAGACCCTTCACGAAGAATATCTTTCAATTCTTGAGAAAGAGATCACAAAAGCTTTTGTTACTGCTTATGAAGAACAGGCCGAGTCTCTTTTTAATAATTACCTCGATCATGCTGAAGCATATGTTAACAATACAAAGGTTAAAGACCGAGTGACAAAGGAAGACATGGAGCCAGACGAAAACTTTCTTCAGTCAATCGAGGAACAAATAGGAATTAAGGGAAGCTCGAAAAATAACTTCCGAGCTGATATTTCTTCTTATATGTTCTCGAAGCTTCGCAGAGGAGAAGTTATAGATTGGAGATCTTACGGACCTTTGCGTGAGGCTATTGAAAATAAACTTGTTACTTCTGTAAGAGATATCTCGCGTATCGTTACCAAAAGCAAGAGCCGCGATACTAAGCAAAAGAAAAAATTTAATGCGATGGTTCAAACTCTTATTGTGGATTACGGGTATAATGAAGATTCAGCCGAAGAAGTAATTAAATTTGCCTCGAATAATCTTTGGCGCGACTCTTAAAGCTTTTCTTCTTCTTTATTAAGAAGTTCAAGATCGTTTCTCTTGCACCATTGAAAAATTTTGCTTGGTTGCGTGAACATAACACGAATCCAAGGATTTTTTGGATCTAAATCGCCAAAAATTTCGACAATAATCCCAATAGAATTGTATTTTTTTGATCGAACAAGATCACCGCGAGTCATATGATATGTACGTCCTCAAACGACTCTTAATGGTAAGTGTCACTATCGTCGGGAGTGCGATTAGCAAAATCAATCATATCAAACGAATCTTGATAAGAACTTAGATCATGGTCTGTTGATAAAACCAATTCTTTAGTTTTTATATCAACATATACCGACACATAGTCACTATCTTTAACTTTTTTAAAATCATCGAGACTCAGCTTAAGATCACCATATTTGGCAATAATTACAGTAATAATCGATGACAACATCGCCGACGATCCGAGATAGCCATTTTGTTCGAAATCAATATTATATAGTGCCGCCATATCTTGGTTAATTTTTGCCGACTCGCGAGCTTTTAAAATCAATTTATAAAGTTCGTCAGCGATGCCTCTGTTCCGGGTGATTTGCGACCGGTGGGTTATAACAAGATAGATTACGTATGCACAGCCCAATGCCAAGCAGATAGCAATTGCGGCATTAAAATAAAAAAGGGTATCCATTTTTAAAGTTTCACTTATAATAACTAGTCAAAAATCCGCGATTTTTTCTCGCTAATTTTTTTGCGCATCCGCATGCCAACACACAAAATATAATATAGAAGAGCCTTATGGTTTAAAAGAAGGCAGATAGAATCTTGAACGCAGACGCCACCATCGCAATAACACAAGTCCAAAAGACAAAATAAGTGATGTCTTCTTTGTTACTTAAGGATTTACGCATTAGCTAAATCGATCCCCAAGCTTGGAATGGTACCAGTCAGCTTTCGGGGAGTTGGGTCGCCGGCTTCTGCCGGGTCTCTTGTAAAACCTTCCAGCTCCTCTTTGCTGGGTTTGTAAAACTCGTGATCTAAATTAGAAAGAACATATACAACGTATTTAACTTCGTCATCCCGCGCGTCGCCAGGTTCCATCTCCAAGGCCGCATGCAAGCGCGGAAGCGCCGATTCTATTGCTGCAGCTGCTACCTCTTCTTCGCGCCTCTCAACAGCATCATCACCCCAGACTCTACCGGTACCTCTTTTGAGTGAACCACGAAATTGTTTCGCTAACTCACGCGACTCACGGTCGGCAGCATGAGAAATTTCATGCTCACGGTATTCGTCCGGTGTCATTGGGGGGTCACCGCCGAATTCTTTAAGGACCTCTTCGCGAATGAGTTGATAAAGCTGGGGTTTAGAAATAATCACAGTTTCTATAAGTAGTCTGGAAAATTATTTGGGGAATTTTCTACGGCGTCTTCGTCGAGCTTCTTCCAATCGCTCGCGACGATTCCTCGCGCGCAGGGACTCTTTCGGAAACATTCCCAGAAAGGCGTTACGAATCTCTTCAACGGGGGCTAACTTCTGAGATTTAATCTTGGCTGTTTTAGCGTCTTTGCATCGGTTACGTATACGCCAGGCAAAGTATACAACCAAACCGCCTGGTATGATAATGGCGGCCAGTATAACTAGCGCATGTATCACCGGATTGGCCATCACGTCGCATCCTAGTCCCTTTCTTTAAGCCTGTCTTTCACGGGCCCGACAATTGCGCTCCAACCAATCTGAAGCATTCCAACAACTGCTGCAGCCCACAGTACTCCTACGCCGCCTAAACCTACGACGATTGCTATCTCTTGTAAAGTGTCCACTATACTGTAATTATGCTGGTTTTTGTATTATCGAGCAAAAAGTCTGAAAAATTGCTAGCGCGTTGTGAATGTACTTAGTTTGAAGAATCGACGACAATACTTGCGTAGCACATACATTCGGGCACCCCGGGGGGGGAGGGGGGCGCCCACAATGTTAAAAATAGGAAATTGCTAAACACTTGAAATCATTGAGGTTTTATTGAGTTCCCACTTAAAGGATTAAAACAACAAAGCCCCGACCAACTTAATGGCCGGGGCATGTTGCGCGATCGTCGCGGGGCGTTAGCTAGGAACGCTTGTTATGCTTGCGCTTGTGGAGCGGGAGAATTGCAATCTCGAAGGTCACAACCTCGGCTAGGTTGGAATCGCTAGCGGATTCCTGCGCGACTTCCAACGCATCACGAAGATTGGCAACCATGGCAACATTGGAAGGATCGACACCCACGAGGATGCAGGCTTGCAGGGCACCATCCAGCTTAGACTGCGCGGCGGCAACCAACTTAGCGCCGGTTGCATCCGTCGCGGTAAAGCGTAGGGTTCGCCCGGTAAAGTTGCGATCCTTGACAGCCTTATTGGTTGCGGGAACCAACCCGGTTGCAGCTTCCAACATAAGCGCGGAGCCTTCCGCGTTAAGGTCGCCGTGCGAATCCTTGACGAAATCCAATGCAGAGCCAATGTTGGAAAAGGCTACGATTGCGTTGGTACCTTCGTCGATAGAGTTGGTTACGAGAAAAATGTTTGTGTTGGCAGTAGCCATAGTATTGGGTCCAATCCAATTGTGTTGGGGCTTAATCGCCTCAACTGTTATAAGTATATCACACTGCGCGGAAATGTTGTCACCATCCTGTCGAGAGTTTGCAAATTGTTTGTCAATCCCTCGGCTGCTCTGGTTGTTGTTGTTTCCGTCGCTGTTCATACTAGTAATATAGCACACTGACAGCCCACGTCTCGGGCATAATTGTGCCCGGTCTGATTGTGTTTATTAGTTGTGGCACGCAAGGGAATTGCTTGTGGGTGCGGAGTATATGCCGCGTAAATGTGGTGAATGTGGGGGGCGACAATGTGCGAAAGCGAGTGCTGTGTGAATCGGGGGAATGTGCCTGTCCTTAGTCGCGTAAAGCGCACACCCTACTTTTCCCAGATTGTAAATGCCAGAAGTAGTAGTAATACTATATGTAACATAGCGGCACCCACAGCCCTACGTCACTTCGGCCCATTCGACCTGCCGGGACAACACCTTGAAGCGGTAGGACGGCATAGCGTCAGCAACATAGGCGTTATGGGTAGGCAAAAGCCATTCGGGAACATCGACACTGTTGGCAGTCCAGACTGTTTTAACACTTCCCAGCTTGCTTACATGTTGGACAATGCCGAGTATGCTCCCAGTCAAATCCTGTAATAGCTTTGTGCCCTGATGTTTCTCAACTGTGACAAGATCTCCTGGCAAGATTTCTTGAGTAAATCTCTGAAGATTTTTCTGTCCTTTTCTCTGTGAAGATTTCTTGGCTGCGCGCTGAGTCATTTTTTGTGCAGTCTTTTTCCGAGAAGATTTCGCTGCAACTTTCTGTGAAGTTTTCTTTGTTGTCTTCTCCGACTTTTTCTTACCGCTCCACTTGGTCCAACATGCGTTCGCACAAACTGTGTTGCCTGTCTTGGCCTTAAACTTCTTGGCCTTGCAAAACTTGCAAGTCTTTACAAACTTTTCTGCTGCTTCCTGTGCTTTGATTGTCTTCACTAGTCCTGTGTTGGTTGTGAAGATTTCTGTGGTTATCTCGCGCCAACCTTTCTGACGATTTATGAAGCAGAGCTTTACTCCAACTTTGCCCACGACTTTGTTGGTCTTGCTGTCGATGCCTGAATCAATAACCACGCGCACAAACTTTGCGCTGGGATGCTTGCGGCTGTAAATGATGGTTGTGCCTTTGGCGTTCTTCTTGTGTGGGAAGAAGCCTTCGGCCTTCAACATCGCTTTTCTTTGTACCACGCTCATTTTATTTCTCCTGTTGAAAGTAATTCAACGTCTTTTACCTTTTCCCAACCTGCGCCAACCATGTAATCCTTTGGAAAGGTCAGCCAATGAACAAAAATATCCGGCGACTCGCGTCGTAATTTCATGCCCTGTGTGTATGCGCCTATCTTTGTCACAATCCCACAAAGGCCGCGATAGCTGGTCTGATCCCGCCATTGAACGAAATCACCGATTTTCATCGTTTTGCTCCACGCTGGAAAGGACTCTTAGGTTGCACTCATTCTGCCAACTGCCGCCGGACTTCTGCTTGATGCTTCCAAGACCTTTTGTGTCCCAGATTACCTTGACTTCTCCGTTATCCATCGGAAGGGATTGTCGCGTTTCAATAACAATTCCTTTGAGATTTTGATAGGAACCGCCAACCCACTTGACCCAATCGCCTTTTTGGAATCGTGGCATCTAAATTGCGCTCAAAAGTTCGAGTTCTGTGATATATTCTTGTGTATGTGCGCTGTTGCTCCAAGTGAACCACTTGACTTCGACAAGATAAGCACCGTTTGCATTGACTTGGAGAATCCTCACAACGGTTCCGGGGTCCGGGTCCAAGTGCTTCGGAATACTTCGCACAATATCGCCAACCTTCAACAGCGGTTGTCCATAGGCGTCGTGCTTTCTCGGTGTCGCTCGTGTTTTGGACATCATTAGTAACGCCCACCGAGTTCTTTGCGGTCCCAGACCTTTTCGGAAAAGACTTTGGCGAAACGCAGTCCGGTTCCGTCTTCATCGGTGTCGTCGCTTGTCGCGAGGGAAACTTCAGCCGCGAAGG
>Ga0080013_1005541_pt1 | contig 11703 bp, 12 predicted proteins | sample ETNvirenome_6_85_FD_69236 | JGI IMG/M metagenome (GOLD analysis project Ga0080013, IMG submission 69236) | Marine viral communities from the Pacific Ocean - ETNP_6_85 (SPADES assembly) (version 2) | ecosystem: Environmental > Aquatic > Marine > Oceanic | place: Pacific Ocean | collected 2013-06-19
AATCATCATTAGTCTTTATCCTTCATGCTCATTATCTCTTCATAATCATTACTATGCCCTTGGTTATCCCTGTGTGCTGGAATTAGCTAGTATCTACCTATTTGTTCAAGAGATATGAGCATTGTTATTATATTAGTCTAATGATGATCATTAGTTAATGTGCAGTTGTGCTGGCGATCAGGGGGTGGGGGGCACAAAGTGGGTGCTGGACGTATATGATTCTATCAATCTCTCTACTTGGTGATCACGGGAGGTGTTATGGTCCATAGCCTATTTAAAGATCAGGAGCAGGATCGAGAATTTTATGGGTTATGCTTAGTTTCATGGAGACAGCGCAAGCGATAAAAATAAAGAAGAAGAGGTTGGTACGAATGCAAAGCACTTTGAAGGGTGCGGCAAGCAAAGCAAACGTAATGGACCCAGATCTTTCAGAGAGGAAGTGGGCTCATCAAGGATTAAGAGAAGCGTGGCTTACAGAGAAGGAATTCAGGGATCATACGAAGCCCTGGACGTTTCATTTACAGCCTGGAGATTATGAAGGATCAGGAGGTGGTAAGACTTTAGGGCAGACTGATTATGGAAAGCAGACGGTTTCAGTATCTCCGAAGAACATCAACCGTTATTGGGAGTTTCAGGAGGGTGAGGCTACGGATACGAGGCGTTGGACACGTAAGCTTGAGAAGAAAGTAAGCCCCACGTTTTGGGATGGAGTTGTTTCAGACCGTTTATTGAAGGATATCCAGGGGCCCCCTATTTTAGTAGAGACAACAACCAAACGGAAGCCGTTAGCAAGATACGGGAGTTTCAATTACAAGCCTGAAGGTAAGCGCAGTTGGGAGATGGAATCTAAGAAAAGTGAACACAAACCGTTGCCGAAAGGTGCATATCTTTCTGAGAAGGAAGTTCAACGTCATGTTGCACTTCATGAAGTAGCACATATGCAAAATCGTCAGAGGACACAATCGAGAATTGTGGACGATTGGAATCGTGAAAATCTGTATTATGATGCGAAAGATCAAGAATTCAAACAACACCGAAAAGCAACCATTTTGAGGGGTGGTAAAAGATACAAAGCTCCGTATTTCAAAAAAGAAAGCCACAAAAAATATGAACAACGGATGGACAATATTGCTTGGGATATGAAAGAGGGCAAGGTTCCTCATTATCCTGCATCCAGGGCAAACAAAGTCATATCCCGTAAACGTGCAGTCAAAGTGGCAGGGAGTGTAGTGAAAAAGTCACTTGGTCCTGTAGGAACAGCAATAGAAGCACTGAATCCACCAGAGTTGGGCAGGGGGTCTGACAGGGGTCTTTATGAAAGACACATGAAGAATGCCTCCCCGTGGTCTGCAACAGGTATTCAAAGATCCATTTCTTCAGCCTGGAAGAGTTACAAGAAGTATCGTGACAAAGGAAGACCTCTGGTAGCCCGATGAGCGCACCATCAGGAAGAGTTTATTCGGAATACGACAAGAAGTATCAGGCACGTAGGGAGCAAGTGCGTAAGAGGGTTGCAAGGAATCGTAATCGGAGAAGGTGGTTGCGTGAAGGGAGAGCTAAGAAAGGGGATCGCAAGGACATTCATCATCGGGATGGAAACACAAAGAACAATTCAGGTGGTAATTTAAGTTCAATGGATCAATCAAAGAATAGAGCAAAGAAATGAATATTTTGATGGCATTAATGAGATTCGGTTCAAGATATTGGAAGGGGTTATCGAGACCTGGATTACGTGTAGCAGGCAAAGCATCAAAGAAGAGGAGTGTCCGTGGAGTGCTGAAGCGTGGAAAGAAAGGCAATTTTGTTATCAGCAATCAGGGAGTTCCGCATTCTGTAACTCTTGGAGATGCATCACGGCTTTCCAAATCTGCAAAACGCATGAGTACGGTCCGTAAGGGGCTTGTTGGTGGTGGAGTAGGAGGAGCAGGGATTGTAGGATTTGCAACAGGAGCAAATAAGGGTGCATCCCCAGGACCGTCATTGAAGCAAAAGAAAGCACCATCGATGGCATCTACGACTCCTGCTGGGTTTACGAGTAAGGGAGGTAAGTGGGTAAAGAAAAAACAATCGTTTGGTCAGGCGTTTTCAAAAGCACGGGAAAAAGGTGAAGGAACAGAATTTAGTTGGCAAGGCAAAGATTACGTAGCCGTGACGAAGGATGATTTGAAAAAGCGGGGGCTCAAGAATCTGGGAGAATGGCAAAAGAGGAAGAAATCCATCAAAACCTTGAAGAAAAAAGGTTTGATGATGAGAAAAGTATCCAAAAAAACCTGATATTATGGGACTTATATCCATTGATTGGGATACAGGTGATATTAAACGCCCACGGAATGTTGCACAAGATATTGATCCATTGACAGGAGAAGGGAGATCTTACAGGACAAAATGGATTAAGACAGGATCTGCTATGCAGAAATCACCAGTTAAAACAGGGTATCGTTATCATCCTGAACGTTATCCTGAACGCAAACAGACCCGTCAGGTTTTCGGAGATAATACTAAAAAAAGCAAGAAGCTAAATTTGGGTAGAAGGAAACAAAGGAAAATTTTAATTGGGATGAATAAGCGATGAAACAGGAATACGAAAAGCGTATTGGTCCCAGACGGGAGAAGTGGTTGGAGGAGTATTGCACTCATGGCGATGCGACTTTAGCGGCAAAGAATGCAGGATATAAATATCACACGGACACCGATTTCAGGAAGGAGGGCAATCGTCTCAAGAAAGCAATGGAATCTGAGATCACCCAAGAGATGGAAGGACGAATGGGTGATAAGGGTCCAAGAGCCTTACGGGTGGTTGAGGAGCTTATGCAGGCATCCAATTCGGATACAGTCCGTTTACAAGCCGCCAAGGATCTTCTGGATCGAAGCGGCTACAAACCAGTGGAGAGGATAGATGTTACTACAGAACAACGCTCAGTGGAAGAAATTGAATCACGAATTGTCGGACTTGTGGGAGTCGATGCGGCTCAAGCACTCCTTGGGAAGAAAAAAGCTGAAGAATCGATTATCCCTGTTGTGGAAAAACCTGAAGAAGTCTCTCAGGCCATCAACTGATGGAACTTCAAAAAGTTGATGAGGCATTAAGACTTGCAGAGGAGTTGCAGGAACGTAAGGAAGTCAACCGAATAGATTTTTATGATCCGTACCCGTATCAAGAACAATTTCACAAAGCACAGGATCTCTTTGGTGGCAGAGCAAAGCAAAGACTCCTTATGGCGGCAAATAAAGTCGGGAAGACTTTTTCAGGTGCCGCAGAGTTGGCAATGCATCTTACAGGACGTTATCCGAAGTGGTGGTCAGGTCATAAGTTCTACACGCCAATACGTGCTTGGGCGGCTGGAAACACATCAGGCAACACACGAGATATTGTCCAGAGCGAAATGCTGGGTGAACCAGGAGATCTCGAAGACTTTGGAAAAGGAGCATTGCCCAAAGATGTTATTCTCTCTACAGACCGTTCACCAGGAATCCCGAATGCCATCAGTACAGTGGTGGTCAAGCATATTTCTGGGAAGAATTCTAAACTGTTTTTTAAATCTTATGAGCAAGGAAAAGAGCAGTGGATGGGTTCGGCAGTGGACTGTGTTTGGTTGGATGAGGAACCCCCCCAACCGATATATTCTCAGGCTTTACGTGCTACCTTAAAATCAGCAGGATTAGTATGGATGACGTTTACACCAGAGTCTGGAATGACCAATACGGTGGCGGCATTCATGAACGATCTCAAGAAGTCTCAGAATCTCTATCATGCAACTTGGGATGATGCACCACACCTCACAGAAGATGCAAAAGAAGAGATCCTCTCCGCATTACCGCCTCATGAACGTGATATGCGTTCTAAAGGCATACCAGTTCTTGGCAGTGGTCTGGTGTTCCCAATTGATGAAGAATCACTCAAGGAAGAAGCCTTTGCCATTCCAGAACACTGGTCGAAGATTGTTGGAATTGATTTCGGCTGGGATCACCCGTTTGCGGCAGTCTGGATTGCCCATGATCGGGATACGGACACAATCCATGTCTACGACACATATAGGGTTTCTGCAACAACTCCAGTGGTCCATGCAGATGCGCTTAAAGCGAGGGGTGAGTGGATTCCAGTGGTATGGCCGCATGATGGTATGCAACATGACAAGGGTTCTGGAGAACCTCTGGCGAAACAGTATCGCAGGCTTGGGTGCAATATGTTGGGGACTCATTTCACTAATCCAGACGGGGGCAACGCAGTTGAGCCAGGAATTCTCGACATCTTCATGCGTATGCAATCTGGCAGATTTAAGGTCTTCAACCATCTTTCCGACTGGTTTTCTGAAATGCGGATGTACCACAGAAAAGATGGAAAGATCATCAAAGAACGAGATGACATCATGAGTGCCACGAGATATGCGGCAATGTCAGTGAGATATGCATCCACATTGAAATTTGAGCCACGGGTGGAAACGGCAGTAGGAACATCAGACACCGATTACACTTATTTCAACTAATGTACGATTATCTTGCATCCAAAGCCAAACGCATGAGGAAGCGTTTGCACCGTGTTACAGGAGACTACAGACAAGCCGCATCCAGTTATTCATCTGCTTTCAAGACTTATGAAACAGAGGCAGGAGAACTCCAGGATGCGTTTGAGTACAGGGAAAAGTGGGGTGATATTGCGAGTAAGTATATCACAGACAAGACAACAGGTATTGAAACCGAATACAAAGGTGATGATGGTGCAACAGGTAAGTTTGGAGCGGCAAAGACTGATTATCTTGGGAAATTGTCAGCCGCTCAGGGCACGTTTAATATAGGAAAAACTGCATTAGATACAGAATACTATGGAGATCCTGATGACGATACATCATCAGGAAAGTTTGGAAGTGCATTATCTACTTACGAAGGAGCCATAGAAAAGGCTACGACTAAAGCAACTACAGATATGGGAAGTCTGAATGTTGACTATTACGGAGATCCTGAAGATTTCTCAGCTTTTGGTACGTTAATGAAACTAACATCTAAATTCGGGAAGCTTGAAGCAGATTATCAGACAAAGCTTGAAGGTCTTGATAGAAAAGCAATTGCAGATGTTACAAAATCTTCTGAGAAGTTTTATGGAATTGCAGATGACCCTGAAACTGAAGATGTGGATGAATCAACACCAGGAGAATGGGGTGATGCAAAGACCACATTTTCGGAGTCCTCAACAGGTAAATATTTAAAAGACATCACATCCAAGCTTAGTTTTAAAGAAATTTATGGAGATACCGATTATTCTGGAATAGAAACAAAAGAAGGCTTAACCCAATTAGGGTCAATGGTCAAAGAAGATTTCCGTACCATGAAATATACAGTCGGGGAGGGTTATGATAATCCTGCTTATCAAAGTTGGAAAGCGATGACGGATGTCATTCCTGATGTTAAAGGTGTCTTATCAGGAGATGAAAAGCTTATCAAAGGATTGGGTTTAAGAGATCCAGGTGGAGAAGATGCGCAAGCTAGTGCCGCCAAACAGTTTTTAGACAGGATTGGATATGACACCAATTTCAGCGGTGATGATAAGCTTCTTTGGAGAAATAACCGATTTGAAAAAGAAAAATATGGAACCCGTTGGGTCGAGTCTGAAATTCCATGGATCAAAACACCTTCTTATGGGATAACAGGATATGATGATCTTACTTCTAGTATTTTAAGCCACATAGATAGTAGAACTGAAAGCCTTTATACCGATACTTCACAAGGATTCTCAGTCAAAGATGTTGAAGATTTTATTGGAAAAACAACAGGGTCTAAGTTTGATAAGTGGGGTAATGAGATTAAATCGAGAGACGAGTCTGATTCAATTTCATTTGATGATTGGTTGAAGAAAAACCCAAGTGTCACTTATGATACTGGAACAAAAACCGAATCCTTTGGTGATTGGAGAACTCGTAAGGAAATGCCTTCTTACAGCGAGTATTTAAAAGATCCGAAATTTTCAAAGAAACAAGAAGTCGCTCAAGTTATGACAGGAGCAAACCCAGAAACTTTTGAAGAGTACAGAAAGAGGACAGGAATTGAATCAAAAGATGTTTATAATTTTGCTCTTAAAGGAGGAAATACTGGTGGATCAGATACTGAAGCACCTCCTCCAGTAAAAATAATTCCTGTTTATACAACACAGAAAGGACCACCACCAGAAAGTCCTCTTTCAGAAACAGGATATACAGAGGATTTATTCAGTAAATACAAAACAGCTTTAGAATCAGGTGATCTTACAAGCGAATATAAGATTCCTGTTCATAAGTCCCAAGATGAGATGAAAGATCTATATTACAAAGATACTATAGGCAAGAAAAACTATGACACGATCTATGAATCAGAAGATTGGACAACAAGGGATAAGACATGGAACCAAATCAATATTGATTATGGAGAAGAAGAAACTGGAATTAAAGATACGTTGGCACTAGACAAAGGTGCCGCAGGGACAACCTATAAGACAGATTTTGGAATTTTAGAAAAAAGTTATGGAACTGAATCGACAAGAATTCAAACTGCATTGGAACAAGTCTTAGGCATTATGGATGATCCTGATACGGAAAAAGATGAAACCGTGATGGGATCTGCTGAAAAAACCTATAGATCCTCTGTTTCAACACTGAATACTGAATTAACAACCAAACTTGGAAAACTGACAACTGCACTGGCAGGAGTTACAGGAACTGATACGGAAAAAGGGAGTGCATTGACAGGTTATGAAACCAAAGTTGGAGAACTGACTACAGATTATACTACAGCCCTCCAGGATATTTACAAAGATACTGGATACACAGTACCTAAAGGCAAGTTTGAGACTGCAAAAGAAACGTATGAACGGGAAGAAGGAGAGTACGAAACGGCCTATGAGAGGCTTTTCGGGAAAAAAGATGATGAAAAAGATACAGGAGCCGAAGGTGTTTTTACATCTGCAAAATCAGCATTTGATACTCTGAGTGCAGATTATACGAAATTGGCAGGACGGATTAAGAAATACGAAAGACTTGGGTTACTTGATCCTGCATTGAGATCCAAAAGTTATAAACGTGCAAAAGTTGGTGCAGGATCATATTTATGATTGAAATCAGTCCTATTGAGAATGAAGATATGCATAAAGAACTGATTGATGCAATGAAGAATGCAGATGATGGAGTTGATAATCCAACACATGTCATCATCAAAGAAGGATCTATGGTAGGAGCCCTGTCATTCAACAATGTCTGTCTTCAGTTTTGGATGGACACATCATGTACCCCACGGGATTCATCTACTGCATTCATATGCATGAATGCTCTTGCAAAGGATCGCAGGATTGCAGGACATGTGATGCCTTGCAGGAAAGACAGTCCATACTATGGATTGATGGAAAAACTTGGATATCGGAAAGTAGAAAATGTCGACTTATTTTATAAGGATTGATCATGTGTAAAATGGATTTAGCTTCAAATTTCAACTTTGCAAAAAATATTGGTCATAACATAGAAGCCAATGTGAATTGGGCAAAAGATCGAATAGGGCCCAACAGATTGGATAAAGGTCAATGGGCAAAAGACCGTCTAGGTATTGGAGGTCAGGATGCAGGACAAGCATGGAAGCGTGCAGGATTGAAAGACTTTGCAAAAGAAGGTTGGGGAGGTGGCGATTGGATGGATCGTGTAGGAATGACAGAAAATACTTTGATTAACAAAAACTGGTTCTCAGGTAATAAAGGAGAACGTGCTTTGGCAGATCTTAAAAGTAGTCTTGGAGAAGCAGGATTAGGAATTCCAAAAGCATACGAAGGAGGGAATTGGATGAAACGTTTTGGAATGGATAATCCTAATTTCTCAAAAGATTGGGGAGGTGGGAACTGGGCTGATAGAGTAGGTCTGAGTCAAGGGGATAGAGAGCAGGATTGGATGACGACAGATTATCATGGTGAGTGGAAAAAGAATTGGGAAGGAGGAGCTTGGCTGAAGGATCGTTTAGGTTATGGTCAGTTTGATAAAAAAGGAGGAGGAGGAGGAGATAGTGAAGCATCAGGAACTGATGACACAACTACCACTACAACTACAGAAGAAAAGGTAATTGAGGAGAAAATGAATCAATTAACTGAGGATGATCCTCAAGAAGCGGCACGTATAGCCGCAACCCGTGCTAGAAGACGTAGAGCATTAAAAAACAAGTTCGGGAAACGTCAAACCATCAGAACGAGTGGCCGTGGAGCAAAACAATACGCCTGATAGACAACAGCTTGAAGAGAAGCTGATAGAGCATCTGAAAGCGGAATTCGGGTCTTTACAGGATTCGAGGCATAACTGGGAGTCCATGTGGCAGGATATTGGTGAACTGACCATTCCTCAACGTGCAGATTTCAATGCCCATCGTGCCAAAGGAGAAAACAGAAGGTCCAAGATCTTTGATTCGACTCCTGTACGAGCCTTGACCCGATTTTCATCAGGACTCCACAATATGTTGGTTCCATCAACAATTCCGTGGTTTATCATTTCAACTCAGAATAGAGAAGCGGCTAAAGATCGGGATATATCTCTGTGGCTCGAACAAGCACAGTTATACATTCAGGATAATTTCAACAGACCCTCTACTAATTTTCATCCTGCAATTCATGAATACATGCAGGATCTGGGTGCATTTGGAACGGGAGTGATGATGATCCTGGACAGACCAGGAGAAGGTCCGTATTACCTCACAATCCCTCTCTACGATTGTTACCTAGCAATCAACGATTTGGGCCGTGTAGATACCCTGTATCGCCTCTATGAGCATACTGCAAAAGAACTCTATGATGCCTATGGTGGAGAAGCTCTTCCTGAATCGGTTCTAAATGCATTGGAAAAGAACAATGCATTCAAAAGATTCGAGTGTATCAATATCATCAAACCCTCAAAGCATATTAATCTGAATTTCCCGTTTCAGATGCCTTATGTCTCCATATTCTGGTTACGTTCCGAGAATAAGATACTCAGTATCAGAGGATTCAACGAACAGCCTTTCATATGTTCCAGATGGGACAGAAATTCTATGGAGACTTATGGAAGAGGGCCTGGAGTTGAGGCACTTTCAGATATCCGTATGCTCAATGAAATGGAAAAAACCTTCCTGAAAGCACTTCAGAAGGCAGTTGACCCTCCATTGATGGTTCCTGATGATGGATTTATCTCTCCTATTAGAACAACTCCAGGAGGAATCAATTATTTCCGTGCAGGAATGACCAAAGATGACAGGATCATGCCGATGCCGACTCCGCAACGGATTGATTATGCAGAGATGAAGATGGCAAAGGTTCGTCAATCCATACAGCAATGCTTCTACCTGGATATGTTGGAGCTTCCAGGACCAACGGCAGAGGATGGAGATGTGATGCGTTTTACTGCAACTGAAATTGCCGCCCGTCAAAGAGATCGTTTGTCAATTCTTGGACCTATTGTGTCAAGGCAGGAGATTGAAATGCTGGGGCCCATGATTGAGAGAACGATGTCCGTCCTCAGTCGAGGGGGCCTTCTTCCACCTCCTCCCCCAGCACTTATGCAACAACAAGTGAAGTTGGAATATCAGAATCCTGTGTCCATTGCAATGAGGTCAGGAGAACTTCAATCTGTCTCACAATTGATGCAATTCATGGTTCCATTTGCACAGATTGATCCGAATGTCATCAGAAGATTCAATACTTCCAAACTTGCAGAGTTGGGTGCAGAAATACTGAGAGTTCCTCCATCTGTTCTTAAATCAGAAGAAGAATTGCAGATGGAAATCATGCAGGAACAACAACAAATGGCAGAACAACAAGCCATGCAACAACAAATGGCAATGGCACAAACAGAAGAATCAATCTCCAAGGCACAGCATAATAGAGCAACCGCAGAAGCCGCATTAATCAATGCAGGGGAACCCGTATGATGTTTGATAAGGAAAAACGTAGAAAAGCCTTATACAAGGAGGTTTTTACTTCAGAAGCAGGAGAAGAAGTATTGCATGATATTATGAGGCACAATTATGTTTTTAATACAACGCAATCTTCAGATCCTCTGGAGATGTCGTTTAACGAAGGTAGACGGGCTGTAGTATTGGCAATCATGCACAATATGCAGAAGTCTCCTTCTCAATTAATGGAAGAACAAGCAGAGATTTATGGAAGAATCAGCACCGACAACCGAGAGCAGTCCCTCGATCTTAACTGACGGGGCTTCTCAGGCCGGAACACCTGCTAATGGTTCGATTTTGGACGGATCGATGCCTTCAGCAGAAACGAATCCACTTGCTTTCGATCCAGGCAATTTGCCTGATGGATTAAGAGCAGAGCCATCCCTTCAGAGTTTCGACTCTGTTGATAAGTTGGCAAAGTCCTATGTCCATGCACGGAAGATGATTGGAGGAGACCCTGACCGTATGCTTCAACTTCCAAAAGAAGGTGATGAAGACGGTTGGAATCAGGTCTATAACCGTTTAGGAAGACCTGAAGACGCAGATGGTTACAACTTTGATCTAGGAGATGGTGAACAATCTCCTGATGTTGCAGATTTTAAGAATGTTGCACATCAGTTGGGACTCACCAATGATCAGGCTAAAACCATGCTGGGTATTTATAATCAAATCAGTGAAAACGATCTTGCTGAAGAACAAGATCAGTTTGATGAGATGAATATTGAATATCTCCAGGAAATTCAAAAAGAATGGGGAGATGAATTCAGCAAAAACTCAGAACTGGCTCGTAGAGCATTTCAGAACTTTGCATCAGAAGAATTGATGGAAGTGATGAAAGAAACAGGACTGAGTAATCATCCTGAAGTCTTAAAGACTTTTTCCAGGATTGGTCAGGTGTTGTCTGAAGATAATATCCTGCCTGGAACAAGAGGTGCGATTGGAGGAATGACTCCTGTTCATGCAGAAGAGACTATTGCTTCACGTATGGCAGACCAAGAATTCCGAACTGCTTACCTGGATGGGGCAAGTCCTCATCATCAGCGAGCAGTAGAGGAAATGCAACGGTTGCATAACGCACTATCTTGATCAGATAACCCCTTTCAGGGGCCTGTGGCTACCATTTTACGTAGCGGACCTACCTTTAGTAGATAATCCGTAAAGTGTTGATTTTAATAACATTTTTTTACGGATTAATATGTCTACTCAAATAACAAAAGCATTTGTTAAGCAGTACAGTGCAAATGTACAACTGCTTGTACAGCAGATGGGGTCCAGGCTTCGAGGAGCCGTGACTCTTGAAGCTGGTAAAATAGGTGAAGAAGTCTATATGGACCGAATTGCATCTACTGAAGCACAAAAAGTAACAACCAGACATGGGGATTCTCCATTAGTTGATACACCTCATGATCGCAGACGTGTAACGCCTGTCGATTACGATTGGGGTGATATGATTGACAATCCAGACCGCTTGCGGACTCTGATTGATCCTGCATCTGCATATTCCATCAATGCCGCTATGGCAATGGGAAGAGCAATGGATGATGAGATTATTGCGGCTATTACAGGAAAATCCACTTATGGTAAAACAGGTGAAAGCGATTATGCGACTCTTGGAGCATTCGGAAGTGCCTCCCAAGTGATTTCTCCTGAAACCAATTCGTTTGCAGTTGATGGAGAGAGTACTGGTGTTGATCAACCCCTAACAGTGGGTAAGATGATTCATGCTCGTAAGATCCTTGGAGCCGCAGATGCAGATGATTATGATATCAATGGCAATTCAAATCT